>ULIW01006215.1_pt1 | contig 9090 bp, 5 predicted proteins | sample 1950451 | NCBI WGS metagenome assembly ULIW01 (sample SAMEA4835452, study PRJEB28245) | human gut metagenome | biome: gut microbiome; material: fecal sample | place: Denmark | collected 2008 | reverse complement strand
ATGGCGGCAAGGCGCTGCTTGAGGGCAGCTTCCGCCGTTTGCAGGTTTTGCACGGCAGGCAGCAGGCGACCGGGGGCGGAGCTTAACAGGGTGCCCACCGCGGCGGCATCCTGCCAGGCGGCAGCAATGGACTGATGCGCACGCTCCCCGCACACAACCGCCAGCCGGGTGCCGCCCTTGTAGCTTTGGGCGCTCAAAATTTTGATGGCCCCCACCTGGCCGGTGGTGGAAACATGGGTGCCGCAGCAGGCGCACAGGTCGGCCCCGCCGGCATCTACCAGCCGCACCGCACCGTCAATTTCCTTTTTGCTGCGGTAGGTCAGTTTTGCAAGGTCTTCCGGCGCGGGGTACCAGCAGCGCACCGGGGCGTCCGCACGGATCACCGCGTTGGCCTGGGCTTCTGCTTCGGCCAGCTGGCCGGCGGTCAGCGGAACGCTCATATCCATCCGCACCGCGGGGGAACCGATGTGAAAGCCCACATTCTCCGCCCCAAACAGGCGGTGCAAAGTGCCGCTTAAAATGTGTTCACCGGTGTGCTGCTCCATATGGTCGCGGCGGCGCGCCCAATCAATGCGGCCTTCCACTGTCTGCCCAACCGGCAGCGCTGCGCTGACAGTGTGGGTGATCACGCCGCCATGCTCCTGCACATCCGTTACAAGGGCGGTGCCCAGCGCACCGGTATCGCAGGGCTGGCCGCCGCCCTCCGGGTAAAAGGCGGTCCGGTCCAGCTGCACGGCAAACTGTTCCCCGGCCGGGGTGCAGACAAGCACCGTGGCGGTAAAAGTTTGAACATATGGGTCTGTTTCGTATAGTTTTGCCGTTGCGGGCATGCAAGGTCATCCCCCTTTCGGAATATTTTTACATTATAGCATAAAACGGCAGTGGAAAAAACAGTTCAAATCCGTTATAATAAAAATCAGTTATAATTCCGGCGGCTCCCCGGCAAGGTGGGAGCCGGAAAGGGGGCGGGAACCATATGAAAAAACGAATCTCAGCACTGGTTTTGAGCAGCTGCCTGCTGGCGGGCTGCGCGGGCCAAGGGGCGGCTGCTACCGGCGAAACCGCAGCACCCAGCCAGGCCGTGCCCACCGCGGCACCCCAAAGCCTGACGGTGAACGGCCTGCTGGACACCAGCGCTGCTGTTGGCGCGCTGGAGCTGTATGCCCAGGCGCAGAATGTGACGCTGCAAAACAGCTTTGAGACCGAAACGGCGGACCTGGTCATTCTGGATGCCCCGCCGCAGGATGATGGAACCTGGAAGAATCTGGCGGAGAACGAGCTGCTGGCCGCCGCCGCGCAGCGTGCCGGACTGGATACGGAAAGCACCGTCACCGCCCTGCCGGTGGGCCAGAGCCTGTATGCCTATTGGGCGGATAACCGTGTGCTGACCGAGCTTTTGCAGAGCGATGCCGCGCTGGACGACCTGCGCGCTGCGACCTGGGAGGAATGGTTCGATTTCGTAACAGCTGTGACCCATTGGTGCGCGGAACCCGGCGCTGTGCAGGTAACGCTGAACGGCAATGTTTACACCCTGCCCGCTGAGCGGCGGGAGACACTGGCAAACCTGAACGGCGTGTTTGCCGCCCAGGGACCGGAGGTTAGCGGCAACAGCGGGGATGGCGGCGTGGCGGAAAATACCCCTGCGCTGTACACCACCGCCCTGCTGGCGGCGGGGGAGCCGCTGACCGAAGAAAACCTGACCGGTCCGCTGAACGCGCTGGAGCAGGAGCTGCGGCTGGAAGATGCCAACAGCGCCTGGCAGGCCGGCATTGCAGACCTATGGACCAGCAAGTATCTGTTCCAGCAGGGCAATGCCCTGTTCTACCGCGGCTACCTGGCCGACCTGATCAGTGACAGCGGCGCAGCGTTGAGCAGCGCCCAGAAAGACGCGCTGGTGTGGCTGCCCATCAAAAATAACCTGACCGAAGCCGACATTGCCAACCAGCGGTTCAACCTGGCCGGGCTGATGAATTACCCCATTTTGGCCAACCGTGCCTGGCTGGCTATCCCGGCGGATGCCGATGAGGAGAGCGCCCGCGCCGCAGCCGCCGCTATTTTGTGGCTGTACACCAGCAAGGCGGGGGAGAGCGCGTTGATCGACACCCTGGACCTGATCACCCCCTGGGGTACTGGCAGCAACCAGAACGCCGCCGCGGCCATGCAGGCGGCGCAGGGGACAGCCGGTATTCTGCCTGGCGCAGCGCTGGACAAAACCCAGGCCGCCGCATTGCAGCAGGCCCAGCGCGGGCTGTATTATGAAGCGGACGGCATTACCCTGCGGGATGGCCTGTGGGATGAAGATGCCGCCGCTGCCTGGCGCAGCGCCGTGATGGCGGCCCTTGGCGCAGAAAGCGCCGAAGCAGACGATAACTGATGCCCCGGGGTGTACCTGAAAAACAGGCGCACCCTAGATGGGCTTTGCGGAATACAAAAAGTTTTAAGGAGAAGAGAAAAAATGAAGAAGCGTTGCAGCGGTATCCTGATGCCGGTTTCCAGCCTGCCGGGCGGGTATGGCATTGGCTCCATGGGCCAGGCTGCCAGAGATTTTGTGGATTTTCTGGTGCTGGCCGGACAGAGCGTGTGGCAGATCCTGCCCGTTGGCCCGACTTCGTATGGCGACAGCCCGTACCAGAGCTGCTCGGCTTTTGCGGGCAACCCGTATTTTATTGACCTGGATCAGCTGGCTGCGGATGGCCTGCTGAAGCCGGAAGATTACGCCAAAGAAAATTGGGGCACCAACCCCAATTACTGTGACTATGCCCTGCTGTACCAAAAGCGCTACAAGGTGCTGCGCAAGGCATACGCCGCATTTTTGCAGCAGCGCCCGGTGCCGGGGTACGATACCCCCTACAGCGATGACTGGTACCGTTTTACCTTTTTGAGCGATGCCTGGCTGCCGGATTACTGCCTGTACATGGCAATCAAAGAAGAAAACAAGATGTGCGACTGGCAGACCTGGCCTGCCCCGCTGCGCCTGCGCGACCCCAAGGCGCTGGAAGAGTTCCGCACCGGCCATGCCGATGAACTGGGCTTCTGGGCCTTTGTGCAGTATGAGTTCGCCAAGCAGTGGCAGGCCCTGAAAGCATATGCCAACAGCAAGGGCATCAAGATCATGGGCGATATTCCCATCTATGTGGCGGCGGATTCTGCCGATGCGTGGGCAGGCCGTGAGCTGTTTGAGATGGACAGCGAGGGCCACCCCCGCCGCGTGGCTGGCTGCCCGCCGGACTATTTTGCCGAGGATGGCCAGCTGTGGGGCAACCCGCTGTATGACTGGGCCTACCACAAGCGTACCAACTATGCCTGGTGGGTGCGCCGCGTGCGCCATGCGCTGAGCATTTATGATATCCTGCGTATTGACCACTTCCGCGGCTTTGATACCTATTGGGCTATCCCGGCGGGGGACAAAAACGCCCGCGGCGGCAAGTGGGAACAGGGCCCCGGCATGGACCTGTTCCGCGCTCTGCGCACCGCTCTGGGGGACCTGCCCATTGTGGCCGAGGATCTGGGCGAAATTTTTGATTCCGTCCGTGTGCTGCTGGCGGAAAGCGGATTCCCCGGCATGAAGGTGCTGCAGTTCAGTCTGAACGGCACCGATAGCTTGGACCTGCCGCATAACTACCCGGCCCACTGCGTGGCTTACCCCGGCACCCATGACAATAACACCCTGCGCGGCTGGCTGGAAAACGAAACCACCCCCGCCCAGCGCAAACAGGCCAAGGCATATTTTGCCCTGACCGAGCAGGAGGGCGAGATCACCGGCCTGCTGCGCGGTGTGCTGGCAAGCCCGGCGGAGCTGGTTATTGTGACGATGGCCGACTGGCTGGAAAAAGGCAGCGAAGCCCGCATGAACACCCCCGGCAACCCGGCGGGCAACTGGCAGTGGCGCGTTGCCGCTAAGGACCTGACCCCCGCGCTGGCGCGGAAGATCCACGAGATGAGCGCACGGTATTTCCGCGCGGAACCCCTGCCGGAAGCGGAGCCGAAAAAGGAAAAAGCGCCCGCCCCGCAGCCCAAGGCCAAGGCGGCTGACGCAAAAGAGGAGAAAACGACAGCACCGGCGAAAAAAGCAGCAAAAAGTGCAAAGTGATTTTTTGAACAGTAATACTTTTATTATTAAGCAATTCTTTGTGTAATGCGGGTATGGGAAAAGCATGCACGGTATGGTAAAATATACAAAGATTTTATGTCAAGTTGTAGCATTACAACATTAGGACAACATAAAGAACCGAAAAACGCTTTGTTGGATCTTGTATGTTTTACATGGAGGAAGACGCGTCATGCAGGAATTTACTCTGGAACAAATTGGCATGCAGGTTACCGCATTGCAGAATTTTTTTGACCAGGTTACTTTGATCGACCCGCTGGCCCAGGCCGAGGTAGACCCCGCCACCCTGCAGGCCACTGGCCATGCCGATGCTGTGCCTGTGCTGAATGCAGATGGCCGTGGCTGGCAGCCGATTTTGGGTGAGGATACCGGTTTTGTGTTTTACCAGAACATCCAGGTGGAGAACCGCCCGTTTGTGCTGGCTGCCACCTATTTCCTTACGGCAGATCTGCCCGCCAATGACCGCGAGGCAAACGCCCTGCTGCGCCTGCTGGGCCAGTACCGCGAGGAGATGCGCCGCGATTATGTGACCGGTGTATATAACCGTGCGTTCCTGGATTCCACTTACCGCAAAAAAGTGGCGGCTGCTGCCTGCGCAGGCAAGCCGGTCAGCGTGGTTGCTGCCCGCGTGAACGAGTATTGGAACCTGCTGCGCGAGGAAGGCACTCACGCAGCAGATTGCTGCCTGAATACCGCAGCCGGTATTTTGCAGCTGGCTGCCGGGCCGGACCAGCAGAACGCTGTTGTCCGCCTGGAAGACGGCATTTTCCTGGTGGTGAGCGTTGGCACCCCGGCGGCAAAACTGCAGGCTGCGCTGCATGAAGCGCTGGGTGAATCCCGCCGCACGTTCGGCATCACCCTGTCCCGCCGCGGCGAATTTACCGTGTCGCTCAGCTCTGCCGATTGGGGCGAAGCCGGCAGCTGGGACCTGATGGTGGCCCTGGCCGAGCAGCGCCTTTCCGGCTGCTGAAGAAGCTGAAACAAAAGAATAAATCCCCCTTGTGGAGCCATACTAGCTTTGGGAACATTCCCAAAGGAAAAGGCTGTACACAAGGGGGATTTTTTATGCCGGAAAACCAGAATATGCAAAAAACCAGTGATAACGAAGCCATGCTGCAGGAGATCGTGCAGAACACCGAGATGGGCAAAAACACCCTGGATGAGCTGATGGGGCTGACGTATGACCAGAAGCTGAAAGACGAGATGATGCGCCAGAAAAACGAGTACCGCCGCCTGAACCAGCAGGCCCACACGGCGCTGGATGCCATCGGCGCACAGGCCAAGGGTCAGAGCGCCGCCGCACGCATGAGTGTGAGCATGGGCATCCGCACCCGCACCATGCTGGACAAAAGCACCCGCAACCTTGCCACCATGCTGGCGGAGGGCAGCGGCCAGGGCGTGCTGGACTGCAAGCGCGCCGAAACCGACTACCCCCAGGCCAGCCCCGGCGCCCACAAGTTGATGGAAGAACTGTGCGCGTTCCAGACCGGGGCGGAGCAGGCGTGGAGGGAATTTGTGTGATTAGTTAGGAGTTAGGAGGGAGGAGTTAGGAGTTGGGGGCGCTTAATGAATAAAGAATAAATAATAAAGAATAATTGTGGTGGACCGCGGCGCGGTGCGCCGCTCAGGAAATATTAGGGTTGCTGGTATTTAGAAATGCGGGATGAATGATAAAACAATCTGTAGGGCGCGATGCCCTCATCGCGCCGGGAAAACGTAAATTGAATGCCGCAATCTTAACGCAGCCCGAAACCTATCTGTAGGGGACGATGCTTGCATCGTCCTGCTGGAGCTTTGTCTTATTGCACATTATAAATTTGATGTTTTGCCTTGCCCTATGGTAGGGGGCGGCGTCCTCGACGCCCCGGATGGAAATGTGGAACCATAAATTTTAGGCTCTACGCGGGGAACCACCCCTCACCGGCTTTCGCCGGAGCTCCCCTCAAAGGGGAGCCAATATCTTACTTTAGGTTTGCGATGGACGCGAAGCGGCCTGAGGGGTGGTTCTCTGCAACAAACCTAAAGACATCCGCCCCCCTTGGCCCCGGAACGGTCAAGACCGTTCCCTACAGATTGTTTTATTGTGCACAACGGGCAATAAACGCATATCTCACCCATAGGGGCGCACATTGTGCGCCTGCGGACGTTTGCCTTATTGCCGGATGGCGGAATATGCGGAATATTAGGTAAGGCCCATCGTCCCCTACAAATTGTTTGCAGGTTTGTGACAAATGGTTTATGGTTCTCTCCGGCGCGATGAGGGCATCGCGCCCTACAGATGAACCAAACGAACCTACAAATAAGATAGCCGCAGCGGTGGGGGAATGACTCCCTGCCGCTGCGGCTGTTTTCGATTTATCCTATAATTTATTCTATATTCTATTATAATTAAAGTTTTTTCGCCGAAGCCCTTTTTTCAAAAAAACTGGAAAATCCCCGTAATCGCTACCAGATCGTATCTTTCGTCGGCTGTTCTTTGATCAGGCCGGTGCGGTAGGCGGAGATGAGGCGGTGGAGGTCGGCCACCTGGGCGTACAGATTGGCGCCCTCGTCCATATGTTCCACCAGAACGCGGTCGGTGTGGTTATCGTCCACCACATCCACGCGGGACAAAATATCCAGGTTTTCCTGCACTGCTTTGGCGGTGTTTTCAAATGGTTGGTGGGTGCGCAGGCTCATGCCGTGGCTGGAATACACCAGCGTGTACCCCGCAATACCGGTGCGCTCGTGGTAAGCGCGGCAGAACCCGCCGTCAATCACCAACAAGCGCCCGCCGCCCTTGATGGGGCTTTCGCCGGCTTTTTCCCGCACGGGTACATGGCCGTTCACAATGTGGCAGCTGGCCGTTAAGCCAAACTCCGCCAGGATGCGGCAGCAGATGGCCGCATCATCGTACCAGGTATAGTAGGGATCCTTGATCTCCTTGTGGGTTTCTGGGTCCTCAATGTACAGCCGTTCAAAGGTGGTCATGGCGCTGCGGCCAAACAGCGGGGAGAGCTTGCCGCACCACAAGTACCACAAAAAGTCCTGCCCGCTCTGCCGCTCCGGCGAGCCCTCCGGCGCAAAATAGCCCAGGCGGGCGCGCAGGTCACAGTAATCCAGCAGCGCGCGGCCCCGCAGGGAATGGCCCTCAAACGTTTCGGCGGCAAATTCGCCCTCGTCCGTCAGGGGCACCGCACCGTGGTACAGCAGGCAGCCGTTCTCAATGTGGTATACGCTGCCCTTGGCATACAGGAAGGCAACGTGCTTTTGCAGCTTTTCGCTGTGGCGGAAGGATGCCACCAGCTTGTCCAGCACAAACTTTTCGTCGGCATTCAGGCGGGCCGGGTTCTCTGGATCTACCGTGGGGAAGTTGCGGTCCCGCAGGGGATAGATCTTGCCAAAATAATCCACCGTTCCGGCTTCGTAATCAATGCGGCGCAAAAAATCCCGCCCCTGCATCTTGAAATCCGGGTTGCGGTCGATCACTTCGCACTCCAGCTTCAGCATCAGGATGGTGATGGCCTTGTGCATGACAGCACAGCGGTGCAGCATTCCGTCCGTGTAGGGGCCGCGGGTGGCGTCGGTGTGCGGCATCCAAATGGTCAGATCCTCATTGCCGTAATACTGCTCCGCCATGCGCAGCAGGTGGCGCAGATTGATGCCGTAAAAATCTTCAATCATGCCGTGGTTGTGGTAGGCAAGGGTGGTTTTCAGCACCGTGCAGCAGCACAGCGCGCTGCCAGCGGCGGCACCCATCCACACAACGTCGTGGTTGCCCCATTGGAAATCCACGTTGTGGTGGGTCATCAGTCGGTCCAGGATCAGGTCCGGGCGGGGGCCGCGGTCAAACAGGTCACCAATAATGTGCAGCTTGTCCACCGCAAGGCGCTTGATCAGCTCACACAGGCGGATGATGAAAGCGTCCGCGCGGTCATTGGCGATAATGCTGCCCACGATCTGGCCATAGTAGAGGGTTTTGTTGTGGTCCTCAAAGTGGGCGTGCAGAAGCTCGTCAATGATATGCCCACAGCCCTGCGGCAGGCAGGAACGCACATATTCCCGTGTGTGCTTGGACGAAACAAAGCGGCATACATCGATCAGGCGCAGCAGCGTCTGGCGGTACCAGGCTTCCAGCTCAAAGCGTTCCGGATAGCGGGCCTTGAGCAGGGGCAGCTTGCGCGCCGGGTAGTAGATCAAGGTGGCAAGCTCGGCACGGATGGCCTTGGGCACGTTTTCACCCAGGACAAGATCAACTTTTTCGCGGATAACACCGGAAGCGGAGTTCAGTAGGTGGATAAAAGCCTCGTCTTCGCCGTGCAGGTCACTGATATAATGCTCGGTGCCCTTGGGCAGCTTGGCGGTGGCTTCCAGGCTGATAACGGCGCTGGCCGCCGCGGCCTGGGTGGGATAATCCCGTGCCAGCAGCGAAAGATACTTTAACTCTGCCACGCTGGTGGTGGGGATAGTAGTGGAATTGGAACCCATGGAACAGTATTCTCTCCTTTTTGAAGGGCTTGAATCAAAGCACGCAATTGTATTATTGTTGCAAAAATTGGTACTTTTATTGTACGCTGTCCCATGCGGTGCGTCAATCGGAAAAGTGCCGAAAAACCTTGTGCTGCATCCGTTATATTTGACTATTTGATAATCCTTGCCCTACAAAATGGCAGGGCTTGCCGGGGGAGGATGATGTTGTAATAGGATAAAATACAGAAAACTGGCGCACCATGCAAACAAAGTTTTCAATAGAAGAGAGGAAAAATTGGCATAAATACACCGCCCTGCTCAAAAGTGATTGACTTTTTGCGTGGGGAACGGTATGATACGGTTGTAATCAAAAAGAAAGCATCTTTTGTGAGAACGCCGTTACTGACGCCGTTCTCATTTTCTTTATCAAATAGAAATAGCAGCACCGCCCGCGGGTAATACCATATCGCGGGCGGTGCTGTTTTGCTGTAAAAAACAAACCCCGCCGCCGGATGGCGGAGGGGCCTGCGTGT
>ULIW01011328.1_pt1 | contig 9169 bp, 14 predicted proteins | sample 1950451 | NCBI WGS metagenome assembly ULIW01 (sample SAMEA4835452, study PRJEB28245) | human gut metagenome | biome: gut microbiome; material: fecal sample | place: Denmark | collected 2008 | reverse complement strand
GGTTCGATTCCGGCTCTGGGCATCTTTTTTATTCGGCGGAAACCACGTAGAATCAAGGGTTTCCGCCGTTTTTTAATGGTTGAAAAATCGCCTAGGTGGGCAGATAGTGGGCAAAAATTATGAGAAGAGTTTTATTTGATCTAGCTTTCGGTTATCATTTTCAATAACTTTTTGTGTAACATGAATATAGATCTTGCTTGTGATTGTAGATTTGCTGTGTCCTAATCGGCGGGCAATCTCATCCGGAGTCATGCCGTTTGCAGCGAGAAGCGAAGCGTGTGTATGTCTGAGCATATGAGGTGTTACATGTCTGCCAAGAAGTTTCTCAGAAGTCACACGAAGGTATTTTTCGTAACCGGCGATTTGCAAATGTTCTCCTGTTTTGATATTTGGAATCAAGAGACCTGATCGAATATTATTGGCAAGCATCATTTCATTTCTCCAGAGCAAGCACTTCTTCAGTTCAAGTAATAAATCTGGCTGGATGTGAATCGTGCGCTTGGAGTTATCTGTTTTCGGAGTTGTCACAATATCATTGATTGAATCATATGTCTTTGAAATCCGTATTGTGAGATTCTTTGTATCGATATCAGTTGTTTCTAATGCTGAAAGTTCGCCAAAACGTAAGCCTGTGTGTATTAGGATTGAAGTTACATAGTACCAATGCCAGCTTTTGTCCTCTTTGATGTAGTCAAGAAGTTTTTCGGCTTCTGTTGGTTCTAAGTATTTCGAAGTAATCTCTTTATCATCTGCTGGATCTACAAATGGTTTGAGCTTTGCAATCAATTTCATGTTGTTATGGTAGTCGTTTATGTATCCCCAATTAAGGAGTGCTTTGAATCGTGTAATGTAAGTATTAAGTGTACTAACTTGTTTCCCGGATCCAAGCAACCTTGAATTTACAAATTGAGTCGTAAGGTTATCTACTATCGCATCAGCACCAAGTAAGTCAATAACAGATGAAGTAATAATCTGATTCCTTTTCACGGTCGATTGCTTGAAAGTAACCGATTGAGCTTTCAGGTATTCTTTTTGCATTTGAGATAGCGTAATTGAGCAATCATCACATTGAAGTTCTGCAATGGCTGCTTCAATCTTTGCATTAAGTTCACGCTGGGCTTTGTTACGATTCTGAGCAGTATCCTTAGATTTAAAAACTGTAACAACCTTATTTTTCTCAGTTAGAGGATCTTTGTATCGTTCACGATAAACTACTCCATTTTTTCTAGGTTCACACCACATAAAAAATCCCTCCTTTATTGATTTGTAAAGAAGGGGATGGTATAATATGTTTGTATGTTGAGTATGCCATCCCCTTAGATGGTGTATCTGAGTCCCTCGTGCGCCAACACGGGGGATTCTTTTTGCTATGAAGTTATGAAGCAGGGTACAATCTGTACCCAAGTTGTAAAAGTTGCACCGGTGCAACAACTGCAGGTGATTTGGGGTTGAAAAAATCAACCAATTAGCATATAATACACTTAACAAGGCAGTCGGAAGGTGAGTGCACGTCACCTGAACCGGCTAGTTAATATTTAGCTAGAATAGCCGTTCCTAAACTTTGCAGGTGTCAGGACGGCTATTTCTTATGTTTTCCATGCTGGTCTATGTAAGTCAGTACAGCCACAATCAAAGTGGCTATATCAATCAGGTCGTTCCATGTAACCATAATAATCATCCTTTCCGTAAGGCTCGGATCAGATGAGAGCACGTCCCCCGGCTACCCGGTAAAGTGTATTATATTGTTTATTTATTGTAGTCCGATGATGTAATGAGATTATTCATCAATGCCAATTCGTTCTTTTACAAAGATATTGAATAAATATCCAGTAGCGAGACAATCGGATGCCGCTCTATGCGCATAGTAATTATCTCTAATTGAATAATAATCACAAAGAGTGGTAAGTTTATAATTGCCTATATCTCCATAAATATCATACGATGACTTCGCTTTTGTGAGAATTTTTTTAGCAAGTTCCAAGGTATCATAATATTTCCGCTTGACTTCAAAGAAATCCAATCCGTTTTTGTATAAGAATTTTATATCAAACAATAAATTATGTCCGACGATTGCAGACTTCCCAATAAAATCAGAAAGTGCAGGTATCACGGCTTGAATACTTGGAGCATTTGCAACCATATCATTCGTTATACCATTTATAGCGGTAATTTCTGGAGTTATTTCTTTTTTAGGTTTAATAAAAGTCTCAAATTTACAAACTGGAATCCATTCTTCAAAGCGTATAGCGGCAACCTCAATAATTTCATCTCTACTTGCAGTAAGTCCGGTTGTTTCCACATCAACAACGGTGAAAAAACCTAGCCGCTCATAGTTGGATTTTTTTGTTATTGAAGAGAATGTAATATCTTCAATATTGCTTAATGCATTTTTCTTTATTTTTTCACTTGATAATTCGATAGGGTATAACTCAATAGCTTCAAGTGTTGGTAAAAATGCAGCTTTTTTCAAGGCAATTTCATGTGTATTTATAATATATTTCTCACAATTATCAGTAAGTTTATAAAGTATTTCAATTATGTTGTTCGGGTATGTAGGATCGTCTTTGTGAATGATCTCATTTAATCCGGGAATCTTGCCGAAATCATGATCACGATCAAAGTTTGAATCATATTTAATATTCTGATCCATAATATTTTTTAAGTAGTCGAGTTCGGAAAGCTTTTTGATTGTCTCTCGGATTTGTGTGCATTGTTCCATAGCATGATCAAAATCGTCGGCCTCGTGGTAATTATCCGCAGAATTATATAGTGAAACTATAAGTTTAATATAATCCGTTCCCTGAGCTAATACAGCTTTCTTCTTTCCAGCAAGTAAAGCTTCCTGTTGACCAATACACTTCTTGCACAATCCCTCTGCATTTACATGAAGAAATAGTCCTTTTTTACCACATTTTTTACATACTGCCATATAGGTATCCCCCTTTGTATATTATAATTTCCCTCTTAGTTCGACAACCTTACCGATTACACGAACCGGCTTTTCTATAACTTCCTTATCCGTAAACATCATAGGTTCATATTTGCTGTTAAGTGATACTAGAGCAATGCTGGAAGCATATTTAATCAAACGCTTACAGGTTGCATCGTCACCATTTACCATTGCAATTACAATGTCACCGGATTCTGCGCTGTCCTGTTGCCGGACGATAACGACATCTCCGTCGTAAATACGCGGTTCCATAGAGTCCCCTTTGATTTTCAAACCAAAATATTCGCCAGTTTTTGCCATGTCTTCAGATATTTCTTCTGTATCAATGATTTCGGTTATTGCATTGATTGGGATGCCTGCAGCAACACGTCCGAGAACTGGAATAACAATAGAAGAAGTGATTTTTTTGTCACGTAAAAATCCTTTGCTTTCCAGCAGATCCGATCGAAAACAATTAAAAATTGAACACATACGATCGACCTTATCCATTCGTGGAAGTTTTATACCTTTGCACCAATTTGAAACAGTAGCTGTGCTTACATTCATTTTTGATGCAAAATCGGACTGGGTATAATCATTCTTTTCCAAATAATATACTAGATTTTTTGAGAATTGTTTATTTATATTCTTCTCATATTCTTCATAAGGCATATATTCACCCCCTTTTTCTATAGTATAATCGTATATATAACTAAAAGCAAGAAAAAAAGTAAAAAAAATTAACTTTTAGTATTGACATTAACTTTAAGTTAACTTATAATAAAATTGTCCCAAGGGGATAGAAAAATAGGAGGTACATAGCAATGAGCAAGAAGAGAAAAAAAGAAAGCAAGCACGATATAAGCGGTATCGCACTTGCCACAACAATCCTCAATCTTATAATTGCAGTAATTAAGCTACTCAGCGAGTTACTTGATTAGAGATTGAGACGGGGAGGGAAACCTCCCCTTAATGAAAAGAATACTCGGAATGTAGCTCATTGTCAAGATAGAATAAAGAGGAAAGGCGGTGCTTGCGATGAATATAGTGTTGGACGTTGTGCAGATTGTATTAAATCTGGCAACATTGCTGGTACTTTTGAAGATGCGAAAAGGGTAGAGATATCCTAGAATAAGCTGATCTATCGGCTATACGGGAAATTTGATGAGGAGGATAAAAAGTGAATAATTTAAAAATTACATTAGCTGCAGCTCGTGTAAATGCTGGACTTACACAAAGTGAAGTCGCGTCAATTATGCATGTATCTAAGCAGAGCATTATAAATTGGGAAAAGGGAAAGATAAAATTAAAACCAGCACAACTTGAAATGCTTCTTCGATTGTATAATATTTCGATGGATAATATTTTTTTGCCCTGAATATTAACTTTAAGTTAAAATACAACAGAACAAAAGAAAAAAATTAGAAAAAATATCTCAATTATCGCGTTTTTTCTGTGAAATATCGTTTTACTACTTATGTAGAACCATAACAGGAGGCAGCGGAGCAAAGGGAAGGAGGCGAGAATATGGAAGTACCTATGATCCGATGGAGCAGGGGAGCAGATCCGACGAAGTGCACAAAGATAGTCGTTGTAGCTCCCGAGGACGAAATGGAGCCAGTAAACAAAGCAATATCCCAGACAATGAGTAAATTGAAGAAACTGGGATATTGCAGGAATGGATATGAAATTATCAATGGTGTCCAATCTGGGGAGATCAAAGATGATACCCAATAGGACAGCAGGGCAAAGGGAAGGAGGCGAGAATAGGAAGATGCAAGAGAAACAGGATGAATATGATTCATTGTGTAAAAAAATGGATTTGTTGAACAGAGAGATAGATAGAAAAAGCAGATATATATTTACTCTCGAAAAAATTGAAACATTGGATACAGCGGCTATCGAGATATGTAAGCTTATACAGGAAAAAGCAAGTGATTTGGACATTCATGGAGGCACAAAAACAGATCTTGATGTAATCAATGCATTATCAAACGCAATAAGTGCAATAGGGAATTATCGAAGTCAGTTATTTTCGTTAGAAAAACCCGTCAGAGAAAACCACTGACGGGAGAATAAGAGCTATGGCAAATTCTGCTTTACCAGAGCAGAGAGCACTTGACCGGCAACAGAGGAAATAACATTCAATGCAAAGCTTCCAACTTTGTTACATATTTTTTTAGTTTCTTTCCACACTTTGGCATCACGAATTGTTTCCAAAAATTGATGTCCATTGTAAGTAATGTCGGTTATTTCATAAATGATTGCTGTGTCATCGGCATGAAGAATAATTGCTTCAATATAGTCGGCTTCTTTAAGCTTGAGTACAGAATAACTGATATCGTCGGTACTGTAATCAGAAAGCGCAGATACCAGCGTTTGGAAAGGTAATGATTCTCCATATGGAACTTTTTCGACTTCTAATAGAATTGCGCGTATGCAATCAACATTTAGTTTCATAAAATGCTCCTTTCGTAAGTACTTGGTTCTGGCAGGAACCTGTCGGGAAAGTATAGAAGCTGTGGGAGAAATAGTCAAGCAGACGGGAGGCAGCAGAAGGGGCGTCTATTAAAAAAAATTTACATAGACATTCTATAAGCAGAAGGGAGATGAGTAGAAGATGGGAATAGTTGACGCTTTTACAGCAGAAACGCCAATTACGATTAAACAGCCGCAGTATTACAATATGGTGTTTCAGGCAGCAAAGATGGAGCTGCTTGAGAATGCGGTGATGGCGGATGTGCCTAATAAGCATATCCGGGCAATGATGGGACATAGAGATGAAGTTCAGATTGGAGGATATGAGAAAGATGATGAAGAATGAATTTGAGAATCTGATACATGGATCCTTAACGGATGAGGAGTACGAGCTGATCGAGACCGTATACATGTGGCATCCGGCAATTCGGAATACATCTGGGAAGGAAGAAGTAGCAGAGCTGTATAAGAGCTTTGGACTCATAATCTTCAAAGATATGTTCCGGAGAGCAATGAAGCTAAAGGAGATAGATGAGGAGATTCGATCGCTTAATCGGGCGAAAGACAGCTTGGTTGCGGAACGGGAACGATTGAAGAAGGGAGCGTGATGGGATATGGATATTCGGGAGATACTTGGAATATCCGAGATGTACGAATTTATTAGATACCTAAAAGATATCATTTTTGATAAGCAGAGAAGAGAAGAATACTTCAATAAGATTATTGAGGATATTGATCTTAGTACAGATTTCATCAGAGATGTGTTTCAGGCAGAGGCAGCCCAGCGAAAGCAGATGAAACAGGACTATACGCCGGATTGTATTTGTAAATTATTTTATGAGCTTTCGACGACACCGGCAGCGGTACTTGATGAATGCGCAGGAACTGGAAGCCTTGCAATATCTTATATTGCAAATGGTGTAAAGAATGTGATCTGCATTGAAAAAAGCGAAACGGTATTTCCGCTTCTTTTGTTCAATATGAGCATTAGAAACGTAACAGGATGGGTAATAAAAGAGGATATAACAACACGCGAGTTGCTTGAAGCATACCGGCTTGAAGCCGGAACGCGATACAGTGACATTGCAAAGCTGGAACCAAACATCGGACGCGTCCAGACAATCATATCGAACCCACCATATTCATTGCCATGGAGTGGTGTTGGGGACTGGAGGTTTCGAAAATATGCAATACCACCAAAAAGCAAGGGCGATTATCTGTTCATAATCGATATATTGACAAGGCTGAAGGATGGTGGGGAAGCGTTTGTACTACTTCCACATGGAGTGCTTTTTCGAGGAAATCAAGAACTGGCAATCAGAAGATCATTGATCGAAAAAAGATATATTCATGGGATTATTGGTCTTCCAGACAATATGTTCCTGAATACAAGCATACCAACTGTGATGATCTGTCTGAAAAAAGCAGATACCGAGAGTGTGTACATAATGGATGCAACGAAATATGCAACAAAGAAGGCAAAGGTCAATGAATTAGACGGAGAAGCCGTACACGAGATTGCAAAAAATTACAAAAATCGTATCGAAAAAGCAAAAATATCCAGATTGGTGTCAATCGAAGAGATTCAGGCAAATCAATATAACTTGAATATACCGCGTTATATCGATACTACGGAGCCTGAAGAACAGGTAGATATAAGAAAGCTGACAGCTCAGATGCAAGAAACAGATGAGGAAATAAGGAAGACAGAGCGGGAATTGGCGGGAATGATGCGACAACTTGTTGGAGATGGTTATCAGAGCGATATCGCGGAGGTATTGAAGCTATGGAGCTGACCAAATACAAACATGTAAGAATCAAAGATATATGCATATGGGAAAGGGCAAAGAAAGCAAAGATATATCCGGAAGGAAGCTTCTGCGTGCAGGTATCGGCAACAAAAGGCCAGATGGAGTATCTGAACGAAGAGAAAGAGGTTGAATCAAAATACTGTGTCTTTCAAGTTGTGTCAAATAAGTATTTACCGGCATATGTGTACATGATCTTCAAGATGAATTTGCCGGAATATCTTAGGAGAACACAGACAGGACTCAACATTGTACCAGAGATTTTTAATGAGTATGAGATCGACCTGCATACGAATATAGATACGCAGCATGAGCTTGTCAATACGATGCGATGTATCGATACAAGAATCCAAGAGGAAGAAAGACAGGTGAAAGCGATTCAGAAATTAAAGAAATATCATTTACAAAAAATGTTTCCGGATATGAATCGGTAACAGAATGTAACCAGTTGAACCGGTGACAAGATGTCATCAGTTGAGTCGGTGACAAATTGTCACCAACTGAATTAGTAAGGAGAGTGAGGACTATGGAGATAACATCGATTAAGTATATTAGTGCATCACCGTACGTGACGAAGGCGCAGATACAGAAGGCGTTGGATGTATCAGCGCGGACGGTATCGAACCGGCTGGCAGAGATTGACATGTATGTGCAGAAAGGAAGATATGGTGCATACACGATATTGGATGGATGCGGTGTGACATACGTCAATTACCTTGCATTTGTAGATTTTCTGAAATACAGGAAGGATCTGAAGGCAGGACACAGAGTGCCGGCGTTCAATCCGACAGCAATCGCGAGACAGATCGGCTGGGGTAGCCTGCAGGCTGAATATCAGTAAAGAGAGGACGAGAGAATGAGCAACGATATGATTTTTGCTACATACAAATTGGCGACGATCGCGATGGTGGAAGGTGCTGTACTGCTTTGGATGGGGATGATATATGGCTTTGGGATTATGATGGCCGGAACAATCTGGCAGCAGCTGATCGCACTTGCGAACGAAACGGAGGAAGAAGATGAGACTGAAAGACGAGAAACTAAAGCGTCCGGCAAAGCCGACGCGAAAGCAAAAGGAAATCATGGCAAAAAACGGCTTACGATGGGAAAACTGGAACGTGGAAGCAGACTGCGCAGATCACATAATCGTGAAGAGCAAGACGTCAGACCGAAGAAGGGTGGCGTACAAGTGACGAAGATGGACGAGATCATTCACAAAGCATACATGAGCGCAAAGAGCTTCGCAGGATTGGAGCCTCCGGCAGGATGCCTGTACATAGGCAGCAGGATCGCGAATGGCGACCGGTACCGGTACTGGGTAGCGGAAGATGGTAGTACATACTACCAGGAATCAACCGGAGAAGCTGCGTTGAAAAGAAAAAGAGCCGGCTGAAAACCGGCTCAGGTGTAATACCTCGAATCTGAACAATTTGAGTGTATCACACAAAGCTTATATCGTCAAGAAAAGCGGGATAAAAGCTCGCTTTGAGACAGTATAAGCATATTAAAGTTAGGGACAAGGATACACTTTCGATGGCATACAGAAAACATACATACTTTTTTCAAAATTCCATAGAGCATGCATATAAGTTCGCAGGGCATACAGGAGCAAAAGGCGAGCACCGGGCGAAAAGGAAGAAACCGACACCGGAACAGGTGAAGCGGCAGAATCAGATCAATAAAGAGAACAAATATAGACATTTGCTGAAAGCAAACTTCCTCCCAGGCGATTGCTGGATCACATTGAAGTATCCGGCAGGTACGCGAAAAAGCATGGATGCCGTCAAGCAGGATTTGGCACTGTTTGATAAGCGCATGCGGAGAGATTATGCAGCACACGGCGAGAAGTGGAAGTGGATCAGACGCGTAGAAATTGGCAAAAGAGGTGGTATCCATATCCACCTGATCTGCAACCGAATATGGAACACGGAGCTGCTGATAGCGAAAAACTGGC
>ULIW01020906.1_pt1 | contig 9265 bp, 8 predicted proteins | sample 1950451 | NCBI WGS metagenome assembly ULIW01 (sample SAMEA4835452, study PRJEB28245) | human gut metagenome | biome: gut microbiome; material: fecal sample | place: Denmark | collected 2008 | reverse complement strand
AGGGAAAGGCAAGCCCTGCTTTTGTGTTCCGCATACCTATGCTTCGGCGACAACCGCGATGCGGATTGCCAAATCAAAACTGGCGGCGCTTATTCGCGGCATTTATGAGCTTGAGCTGACAGTTGCCGGAAATACGGCAATCTGTGCCGAAAGCATCATAAAAATCTCCAACTTGACCCAAGCAGCCAATGGCGAATGGATCATCAAATCGGCTACCCACGAGCTCTCCGGTTCGGGATACGTCACTCAAATCAACGCAATTATAAAGGATTAAACATGGATATTACAAATCTGGACGCCAATGTCTGGCAGTATTTCTTTGCCTTCATGGAACATAACAAAATCTTTACGCTTATCTTGGTTTTTATGGCTGCTGTTTTCTTGCTGCTTATCAAAAAAATCGTGAAAATCCCCTGTAACATTTTCACCGGCAAGATTGACAGCACCAAAATGATGCTCTCGGAATGGGAAAAGGATATTCTTATTTTTTCCGGAAACAAACATCATTTTGCCGATGATTACGCCAAAAACATCCTGTTCAACCGATTGGCAGAAAAAATTCTGCGCAGCTATTACCTTTGGAAAAAACAGGAATTGGATGACATTAAGCAGAAAAAGCTGTCTGTTGACACAGCTGCTTCGTCTGAATATCAGACATCCAAACTGGATGCTACCCGTCAAAAATGGCAGGCGGAATTTACGGCTTGGTGCAAATTCCAAGGAATCGCCAAAGATAAAATCAAACATATTATTCGGGCTTATAACAAGGTTTCGGCCGGAGATATTAAAGCTTTAACCTTTATGCTGACCCGTTTCAACGGCAACTACAATTACCTCAACCTCTGTATTTATGCGGTTTTGAACGCTATTGAGTTCGACCTGGAACAGGCTTCTGCCTCGTTTAACGGGGATTTGGCCGGTATCAAAATTGATGGATACACAATCAAAGGAGGTCATCATGGCACTGAGAAAAATTGATAAAATCATCGTTCACTGTGCAGACACGCCTGATGGCAAAGACTTTACCATTAAAGATATTGACCGCTGGCATAAGGAACGCGGCTGGCAATGCTGCGGATACCATCATGTCATCAGATTGGACGGAACGATTGAAAACGGACGTCCTCTGGCTCAGATCGGCGCTCATTGCAAAGGTTATAATGAAAACAGCATTGGCATTTGCCTGATTGGCCGCCGGGAGTTTACACCGACCCAGCTGGTCTCGCTGAGAAACCTTATCGGCTCCTATCGGAAACTCTTCCCCGGTTCAGAAGTATTCGGACATTATGAGTTATGCCGGTATAAGTCTTGCCCCAACTTTAATGTAAAGGACTGGTACTATGGCGGAATTTTTAAACAAATTTAAGGCCTGGATTATTGCCGGAGTTGGTCTTTTGTTTTACTGGCTGGGCCGAAAAGATGAAAAAATTAAACAAATCGACACTAAACAGAAAGGACAGCTCAATGCGATACATCAAGCGAACGTGGCTCGCAATACTCGTTTTGAGTCTGAGCGGATTAAGCGGCTGCACGACAAATATCGCCGACCTTGAATTCTGCCAGATTTATGAACCGATTTTTGCTGATTATGACCATGACACTCAGGAAACCATAGACCAGATTGACCGCAACAATCTGGTCTATGATGACCTTTGCACCTGAAAAAGCCCCCTGCTCTACGGAGTAGGGGGCTTTTTGTTGTTTAAATGTCTCCTTTATTTAGCTTGCTTTTCTGGTCAAATCCTGACTGGCGGCCAGAGAATACATATCACTGACATCCTCAGTCGGATTAGACAGGGTATCTGTCGAAGCCGAATTGCTGATGCTGAAGCTGTTCATCGCCTGTATCAGCTGATATTGTATATGGCGAAAAGATGTCCGGAAAGGAAATTAAAGGCAATTTTTTTGATTAATAATTTAAAAATGAATAATATTTCTATTCGATTCGTTTTTTTTATATATTAGTTTATTCTATGTAAAATATCCGTATAGGTTTATAGATATTTTTTATAATAAACAAAAGGTTATAGGATAAATAACCTAAAACAGTATGTGATTAATTCTGTTTTCTCGTTAATTAAATCTTAATCATTGACAAAAAACTTGACAATACAAATAATAAAGTTATAAACTGCCGCATAATCACTTAAAATTAGTAAAGAGGCATGAAATGGAAAGCTTATTTGAGCAATTGTCCAACGATATAAGCAATGCAAAGTCTTTGCAAGATGTTGATCTGCTTAAGTCTAAATATCTTGGTAAAAAAAGTTATTTAAAACAAGAATATGACAAAATGAAAAATCTTTCGCCAGAAGAAAGACAGATTTTCGGGAAACAGCTTAATGCTGTGAAAGAACAAATAGAATTAGATTTGGCTAATGCTAAAAAATATATAGAGGCCAAAACGATTGAAGATAAAATTCAAAATGAATATATGGATATGTCGCTTCCGGGGTTTTCTCAACAAGTTGGAGCTAAACATCCGTTGGCAATTCTTGAAAATAAATGTAATTATCGATTAGGGCAGTTAGGCTTTTCTGTTGTGGAAGGGCCTGAAGTTGAAGACGAATATCACAATTTTGATGCATTGAATATTCCCAAACATCATCCGGCAAGAGATGCACAAGATACATTTTGGGTGGATGGTGGCCTGTTATTGCGTTCTCATACAACAACGGTTCAGACACGCGTGTTAGAAGCGCAAAGAAATGGCACCTTACCCATTAAAATTGTTTCTCCCGGCCGTGTTTATAGGAATGAAGCTGTAGATGCCACACATTTGGCATGTTTTCATCAGTATGAAGGACTTTGGGTTGGAGAAAATGTAAAGCTTTCTCATTTGAAAGGAACTTTGGAATATTTATTAAAATCTATTTATGGAAGTGAAAGAAAAGTACGTTTTAAACCGAAATTTTATCCGTATACTGAGCCATCATTAGGAGCTGATGTGTCTTGTAAGGCTTGTAATGGTGCTGGTTGTCCTGCGTGTAGGGGCGCTGGTTGGGTTACTGTTGTTGGTGCAGGGATGGTGCATCCTAAGGTATTTAAGGAACTTGGGTTTGATCCTGAAAAAGTGAGTGGTTTTGCCTTTGGGTTTGGTTTATCTCGTATGGCTTCTCAATTGTACAATGTTAAAATGAGAGATTTGTACGGAATGAACTTACAGGTATTTAAAAATCTTAGAGGAAAAGAATAATGAAGATAAGTTTAAACATCTTAAAATCTTTTATCAAATTAGATGAAGATTTAAATAAAAACATAAGTCTTCTTGAGGATGTAGGTTTAGAAGTAAAAAAATTAGATAAAACAGAAAACGATGTTTTATTAACCCTAGAACTTTTAGCAAATCGAGGGGATCATCATAGTTACGAAGGATTAGCCCGTGAAATTTCTGGTAGAACAGGAGATATACCGGCAGTTATGCCTAGTATTGATGTTGCTCCACATGACAATCCAGATTTGTTTTCTATCGACACGGATAGTTGCCTTGCATATTCTTTGACTAAATATAAACGTGATGAAAATACCACACAAAAGGACTTAGATAAATTTTACCTGAATATGTTAGATGTTTCTGGTGTTAATCATATCTGTCCGGCTATTGATGTTACTAATGTTGTAAATTTGGAATTAGGGCAACCGGCTCATGTTTATGATGCCGATAAAATTAAAGGACAAATAGTTATTAGAAAATCTGTGGCGGGAGAGAAGGCCGATTTAATGTTCCAAAAAGGTGAAATTGAATTACCAGAGGGAATAACGGTTATTTCTGATGATGAAAAAATCTTGACTATTGCTGGCATTATAGGTTGCGAGGGTGCTGCTGTTGACGAAAATACAAAAAACGTTTTATTTGAAACGGCTTTATTTGACCCTGTTGATGTAAGGAAAGCTAGTAAAAAACTGGGCATCCAAACAATGGCTTCAATTAGATTTGAACGCGGAGGAGATTTGTCTGCAATTCAAAAAGCGGTTAATCGAGCAACATATCTTTATAATCAGGTTGGTTGGAAAAATGAAGGAGGAATGAATTTTAAACAAAATGTTGTTCTTCCAGAAAGACAAATCTCTATTAGTGCAGAGAAAGCGTCAGATTATTTAGATTATGATTTAACGGATAAGGAAATTGTAGATCGTTTATCAAGATATGGGTTTAAGGTAGAAAAAGATAAGGAAAATTTAAATTTTACAGTTCCTACACACCGAATCTGGGATGTCGAATTTCCAGTCGATTTATATGAGGAATTGGGTAAATCAATAGGCTATAATAACTTAGTGAATGTTTTACCCGTTGCTACTATTGGAGCTAAATCTTCATATAAAGAAGAGCAGAAAGATTTGGTTGATAATTGCTTAGTAAATGAAGGATTTTTTGAGGTATTTACGGATAGTATTTATTCAAATGCTCATAAAGATAAAATGTGTTTGGAAGCGGAAGACCCTTTGAATAAGCATGTATCAATCACAAATGCGCAGGACAAAGGGTATTCAGTTTTGAAAAACAACTGTTTAACTCAGGCTGTGGAACTAGTTGAAAAGAATCTTAGAGTGCGCAATAAAGATGTTAAAGCATACGAATGGACTAGAGTTTTTACGCCGGATTCTTCTGCGGAGAATGGGGTTTGCGACGAAACGAAAATTCTCTGGGGTGTTGTTAATGGAAATGCTTTTTCTGAACATTTTTCATATAAAGATGTTCCTTCCAATCCCCTATATTTGAAAGGATTAATATCAAAAATGTCATTAAATCTTGGGGTTGGCCTGAAATTTAATACTGATATTAATGTTAAAGAACAGCCGGTAGCAAATCTTCTACATCCTTTAAGACGAATGCAGATTACGGATATGAGCGGTAAATCTATAGGTATATTTGGTGAAGTTCATCCGAAAGTTTTGTTTGCTTATGGAATAAAGAATGAACGGCCTTGTTATTTTCAATTTGATTCCGAGGCTCTGTTATCGTTACCTCAGAGAGAGCGCCAATATGAGCAGCCGTCAGAATTGTTACCGACCAATCGGGATATCTGCTTGGAAGTTCCTGAAAGATATCCTGCCGGCAGTTTGATTGATGATATTAAGAACAGTAAGGAACACCCAATATCAAGGGTTGAATTGACGGATATTTATCAGCCCGAAGGTACAAAGGACAGAAAAATTACTTATTCTATAGATTATCAAGCAGGAAAAAAAGCTTTTGTTGCTGAAGAGGTAAATAATTGGACAGCTGCGTTAAAAGCTGCTTTGGAAAAGAAAATTAGAACAGATAGATAATTTTTTAAGAGTAAGACCTATGAAAATCAGTATTTCTACCGGCTGTTTTTATTTTCTTCCCTTTGAAAGAGGATTAAATATTATAAAAAAGGCAGGATTTGAAAATATAGAAATAGTTGGTTATTGGAAAGATAAGGATTGGGAAGTAGGACAAAATATTAAAGGATTATCGTTTGATAAGATAAAAAGATATGTAAAAGCTTATGGTCTTGAAATATCCGCATTTCATGATCCTAGTGGTGCTGTTTATAATATAGATGATTCTGTTATTGCTTCAGAAACACAAGCATTTATTTATCGAAAAAAATTGCCTTGGCTTATAGCTCATCTACCACACAGTCCTAGAAGTAGGGAAGATTGGTGGAATAAGTATAAGCCAAGAGCAATAAAACAATATGAAGACCTAATTCAGCATAATAATTTATGTTTAGAAAATATGGCTCCGATAGAAAATTATGAAATTAGTATAACTGACCCTAGAGAGTTATACGAATTTTGTAACAGAATCGGGGCCTTTATTAATTTGGATATGATTCATGTTTTGGAGAGTGGCCAAAATTTAAGAAATGTTATTTTAGATTTAAATGACAGAATAAAAAATATTCATATAAGTGGTTATAGCAAAAAAGGTCGGGTTCATTTTGATAAATCTGAAGTTGATATATTAGACTATCTCAAATATTTGAATCTGAATAACCTAGATACAATAACCATTGAAACTAAGTTTGATCCTGAGTTGGATGATGATAATAGTTATATTCGACAATGTAAGAGACTCAGGGTTCAGCTAGAGGAACATGTAAAAAAATATACGTTTTCTAAAATTCCATTTTCTAAACCAACATTTTTAGGAAAAGAAATCAAATATATTGAAGATTCGGTAGCCAGAGGCATAATTTCAGGAAATGGTTTTTATTCTTTAAAATGTAAAGAATGGTTTGAAAAAAATTATGATTCAAAATATACGGTTATAACTACTTCATGTACTCATGCTTTAGAATTAGCTGCAAACGTTTGTGATATATCCATAAATGATGAAGTAATCATGCCTTCGTTTACTTTTACGGCAACAGCAAATGCTTTTATAAATGTTGGAGCTAAGATAAAATTCATTGATATTAAACCTGGCGATATGAATATTGATGAATGTTTAATAGAAAATGCTATAACAGAACGTACAAAAGCAATTGTTGTTGTCCATTATTCCGGAGTAGCATGTGATATGGATAAAATTATGCAAATAGCAAAAAAATATAATCTATATGTAATAGAAGATGCCGCACAAGCTATTTTATGTGAATATAAAGGTAAAAAACTCGGAACAATTGGCGATATAGGATGTTTTAGTTTTCATGCTACAAAAAATATTACGATGGGTGAAGGCGGTGCATTTATTCTAAATAACGAGAAATTAAAGGATAAAACAATTTGCATGAGTGATAACGGTATTGATCGTAGAGATTTTTTATTAGGAAAGGAAGAAAGGTACTGTTGGAAAGATCGAGGGGCTTCATATATGTCCAGCGATTTAAATGCGGCTTATTTATATGCACAATTGGAAGAAGCCAAAAGCATAATTCAGAAAAGAGTACAGGATTGGAATTTATATAATACCTTACTTATGCCTTTACAAAATAAGCATCTCCTTGAACTTCCTGTGCTTCCTCCAAATATTAAACATAATGGTCATATATTCTTTATTAAATGTAAGGATTTCCAGATAACTCGGCAGCTCCAAGCATATCTAAAAGCACATAATATTATATCTACGTATCATTATACCCCATTGCATATAACAGTTCCGGGAAAAAAATATGGTACTATGGTTGGAGAAGATAAATTTACAAGCTTAGAAAGTAAGAAATTATTAAGACTTCCTCTTTTCTTTGAAATAAAAAAAAGAGACATTCGGCGTGTTGTAAATGAAATTTATAATTATTTTGGAGAGAAGCTAGATGTTACATAAAATTGAAGGAATTATAAAACGGCAAACAAGACTTGAGAGGGTATTTTTATGTGGCTCTGGTACTGTTGGATTCCTGAGAATTATAGAAAGTTTAAATTTGCAGCCAAGCGATGAAATACTAATTCCTGATTTTATCTGTGAAATTATTGTTATTCCATTATTGATTAAAAAAATAAAATTTAAAGTTGTCGATATTGAAAAAGATAATGTATTGCCGTCTTTAATAGAGTATCAAAAAAATTATAACACCAATACTAAGGCTATTCTTTTAGCTTATATTTGGGGGTATGTACATAAAGATTTGGATAAAATAATTAAATGGGCGCGGGAAAAAAATCTTATAATTATTGAGGATATAGCTTCGGCGTATGGTCTAGAATATAAAGGGCGAAAGCTGGGTACTTTAGGTGATTGTTGTTTTGGAAGCTTTGGAAAAGGAAAAATTATTGATTTTGGCTCTTATGGCTTTTATTCTCTACCGGCCAATATTAGCCTGCCTCCTCATAAAAGCATATTATTTCGGGAATTTTTGGACTATACATCATATATTAAGAAAATCCGTTGTATTAAAAATGCTTATATCCGTAAATTTTGTTTTTTATTTTTAGCAAAGCTTTATCCATTCTATCTGAATTTTAATCCGGATAAAAAGCAGCTGAATCTCTTACATGATAAACTATTAGAATTTGAAAAAATTGTAGAGCAACGGCAAAAAAACACCTTGAATATATTGGATAGGCTAAAACACTCTTCAGCTTTAAAAATATATATACCCAATAACGATTTAAAGGTCGCTTCTAGGGTCGGTTGTTTTTGCTCCGATTATAGAGTTTTTCAAAAATTGCAAGCAGAAAAATGCTGGATCGGAAAAGATTTTAATTACCCCATAAGTAAATTATTGAATTTGGAAACACCTCATAATACCGGAATAATAATTGGTAAAATTTTTAATATTTTGACAGAACCTCAGAATATTACGCTCTCAACCTCATTAAATATAATATGTCAAATAGGAGCAGAAAAGTGAAATTGGCGAGTTTACAGTCATTTTTTATTCCGTGGATTGGAGTCTTTAATCAGGTTTATGAGGTTGATACATTTGCTATAGCTGATAATCTGCAATATGAAAAAAATAGCTGGATTAACAGAAATAGAATTAAAAATATTAATGGAGGTTTTATCTGGTTAATTGTTCCTCTAAAAAAAGCCTCTGTTTCTGCTAAAATAAATGAGAGATTAATAGATAATGATCAAAATTGGAGAAAAAAACATCTCCGCGCAATAGAGTTTAATTATCAAAAAGCTCCATATTTTGATGACTTTTATCCAGCTATCCGGGAAATTTATTTGAAGAATCATGATTATCTAATTGACTTAAATTCGGACCTTTTCAATTTTTTCTTGGCGGAGTTAGATTTGAAAACCAAAATCATTCAGGAATCAAATTTTGATCTACCTAAAGATAAAAATGCAGCAATAATTAAATTATGTAAAGAAAATGGTAGTAATACATATTTTTCCGGTCCCGCAGCGAATGTTTATCTTGATCGAGAACTGTTTAAACAGGAAGGGATAGAAATTATTTTACAGAATTGTCAAGATATGCAATATCCCCAGTTGGGTGGAGATTGGGTACCTAAGTTATCGATTATTGATACTTTATTTATGCTAGGAGCAAAGCAGACCCGGAAATTAATTGAACAGCTTAATAAGGTATGTGAAAATTATGAATAACGAAGAGTGGTATTATATCATTGATAAAAATAGCTGTGTTTTTCAGCTGTTTGGAAATGAACTTAGAGACATAAAATCTCATGTTGCTGTTTTAGAATATATTTTTAATTTAAAGAATAGTTATGATTGTTTGGCTCTGAAAAAAAGAAATGGTATAGAATATTATAGGGCCGGAATTGGACATAATACGGAGGAACTTAAACAAATAGGTTTAGGAAAATATATACGTTATTCTGATAAGTTAAATAGGGAAGTAACGTGTATTTCAGATAAAGATATAGCACGGGTAATTAC
>ULIW01002290.1_pt1 | contig 9361 bp, 10 predicted proteins | sample 1950451 | NCBI WGS metagenome assembly ULIW01 (sample SAMEA4835452, study PRJEB28245) | human gut metagenome | biome: gut microbiome; material: fecal sample | place: Denmark | collected 2008 | reverse complement strand
TTGTAGTCCAGCTTGCCCGTCTCCATCCTCTTGCTGAGAGAGATCCAGGGGAAAGCGAACAGCGGCGTGATGTTCGCCATGTTCTTGCCGAAGTTGTCCACATTGAGCATATAAGGGTCGGGACAGATCAGATCCACCAGGATCTTCAGTTTGTTGTCCATGTTCTTTGTGGCTGCGAAGGTCCAGCCCTCCAGCTCGTACTCGATGTTGCGGCTGACGCCCATGTTGGTGATGAGCGCCTTGCCGGTGTACTTCGGATTGAAAAACTTGATTACTTTCGCCCGGTTTTCCGGGTTGTTCTTGTTGCTTCTGAAGCTGGCCTCGATGTGGATCGGCCTCGGCTTGATTTTCTTGCCATCGACGGACGCCCCGTCCACCAGGGCGTTGTCTGATGTGCTGATCTCGATCTCGGAGGACTCCAGGCCGGACACGGCAGTGATGTCAATGTCCTCGCCCGGGCCCATTTTGAGGGTCTTGCCGTTGCAGGTCAGCTCGATGGTTAATGTGTTTACTGTCATTTCACACCTCCGACCATGTTCCGCAGAGCCTCGCGCTGTGTCTTGGCCACCTCGGAAGGAGTAGCCACGGGCACGTTGTAGGTGTTGCTCTGCTCCATGCGATTGTCATAGTAGACGGTAGTGCCGGCGCCCGCCATCCGCAGCCCCGCAGCGTGCGAAGCTCCGACGGAGAGCTGTCCGGCGCTTGCCGATATCTCGGCCCGCATGGCGCTGACGAGCTCGCCGGCCTTGGCTTCCATGTCTTTCAGCGTTGCGGGCATGGACTTGTCCAGGCCCTTGCCCACGCCAGGCATGATCCAGCGGCCGACCTCGTCCGCGAACTCTTTGGACGGGGAGTTGATGCCGAGGGCGTCCTTCGCAGCGTCCAGCAGGCTGCTGGCCAGGCTGCTGACCTTATTCGTCAGCCAGTTCCAGCCGGAGCTGATGCCGTTCCAGATGCCGCTGATGATGTTGCTGCCGATCTCCGCCATCTTACTCGGCAGACTTGCCAGGCCGTTGACGATGGAGTTGAACAGCTGGGTCGCTGCTGCTGCGCCCTTCTGAGCCAGCTGAGTGCCCCAGGTGACGACCTTCTGGGCTGCCTGGCTCAGATAGTCCCAGACCTTGCCGGGGAGCTGCTGGACGATGCTGCTGACCTTGCTGAGCATATTGCTCGCGGCGGTCGATGCGTTGGAGACCATCTGCTGGCCCCACTGCACGACCCTCGTCACGACGTTGACCAGGTGCGTCCACACCTGTCCCGGCAGCTGTCTCAGGACGTTGGAGATCTTGGCGCCCATGTCGGTGATGGCCTTCTGAGCCTTGGCTGCCATATCGGCGCCCCACTCCTGAAGGTCTGCCAGGATCTCAGAGAATACCTGAGCCACCTGATCGGGCAGAGTTGCCAGGCCGTTGATCAGGCCGTCCACAATGTAGCCGCCCTGCTCAGCCATGACCGTGCTCGGGCTATTGATGCCGAGGAAGTCCTTGATGCCGTTGAGGATATTGCTGCCCAGCTCACACGCTGCATCCCATACCTGAGAGGCTCCGTTGGCCAGGCCGGTCACGATGCCGTTGATGATCTCCGGCACGGCCTCTCCGATCTTGGCGATAATATCCGGCACGGCCTCCTTGATCTGGCCCCAGAGCTCTTTGGCGCTCTCCAGGACCTGCGGGCCGGCCGCGATGAGGCCGTCGATGATCGCCGTGATGATGTCGGGCAGAGCTGCGACCAGCTCGATGACGATAGCCGGGATGGCCTCGATCAGAGCCATCAGGAGCTCGATGCCGGCCGCCAGAATATCGGGCGCAGCGGCCACCAGAGTCGTCACGACGGACTCGATGATCTGCGGCAGGGCTGCGACCAGCGCGTCGATGATAACGGGCAGTGCGTCCACCAGCGCGAGCAGGAGCTCGATGCCAGCGTCAATGATCTGCGGGATAGAGGAGACCAGGAACTGCACGATGGCGCTGATGATCTCCGGCAGGGCGTCGATCAGCACGGGAAGCGCTGCAAGGATGCCGTCCGCCAGGCCCATGATCAGCTGGAGAGCGCAGTCCAGGATCGCCGGCAGCTGGTCGATCAGTGTGGTCACGGTGTAGGCGATCAGCTCGACGAGGGCCGGCAGTAATGTCGGCAGCATGGAGCTGATGCCGTTGACGATACCGGTGAAAATATCCACCAGGCAGCCCAGGAAAGAGCCCAGGCCGTCGCTGCTGATGAAGTCCGTGATGCCTTCGACGATTGTCTCGGCAGCAGCCACAAAGTCAAAGTTCTGCACGACGTCACGGAGCTGCTCCATGATACTCTTGCCGGCAGAAAGCACGGCAGGCACGATGGCAGAGACCAGATCCGGGATCTGCTCCACGATGGCACCAGCCAGAGCCGGCAGCGTCTCAGCGAAGCGCGGGATGAGTTCGCCCAAAACTCTGACGACGTTGTCGGCGGCTGTGGCGAAGGCGTCGGCCAGCTGGTCGGCGTCGCTCGATCCATTCATAAAGTTATCCCAGGCGGCCTTGGCGGAAGCCAGAGAGCCCTCCAGGGTCTCCGATGCCTCTTTCGCTGTCGTGCCGGTGATCCCCATCTCCTCCTGGATGACATGGATCGCCTGGTATACGTCGTTCAGGTTGTTGATGTCATACTTGACGCCCGTCAGCTCCTGAGCGTCGGCCAGCAGTCGCTCCATCTCGGTCTTCGTGCCGCCGTAGCCCAGCTTCAGGTTGTCCAGCATGGTGTAGTTCTGCTTTGCGAAGCCCTGATAGGCGTCCTGGATGCGGTCCATGGAGGTGCCCATCTTGTTCGCATTGTCGGCCATGTCGATGATGGCCATGTCCGCCACCTTGGCGGCTTCCTCAGTATTTCCGCTGAGGGACTGGAGCAGGGACGCCGAGAAACTCGTGACCGTGCTCATGTAATCGTTGGCAGACATTCCCGCCGTCTGGTAGGCTCTGTCCGCTGCGGCGATGACCGCGTCGGCAGTGTCACCGAACAGCGTCTCGACGCCGCCCACATTCTGTTCGAGAGCGCCCACGCTGTCGAGGGCTGTCTTCCCGAGGTTGACCAGGCTATCGACTGCCCTGGTCATCATCTGGCCGCTGAACACGCCCAGCGCCTGCTGGGCGATGTTCGCGACCTTGCCCATCCCCGACTGTAGACCGCCGGAGTCCAGGCTTGTATCAAATCTTAGGGTTCCATCTGATGCCATGACCGTACCTCGCTACCATTCAAAAGTGCGGCAGGGTTTCCGCCGTTCATAAGTAGTTTGTTAAGGTCACTTTCGAGCTGCTGTCGGTCAGCCGACTGAGGGAGCGCATAGACGCGCTTCATGTGCTCATAGTGCTGCCGTTGCTCCTTGGAGATCTTGGCCGGGATCTTCATCGTGCGGTAGCCGATGATCTTGACCAGCTGAGTGTCTTCCGGGAGCGATCTAAAGAGTGCTCGGAACTGCCACCAGTGGAGGGGATGCCGCGCCAGATCCAGACCGTAGGCCTGCATAAACGCGGAGTAAATATAGTCAGCGTCGTGCTCGTAGGAAAAAGGCGGATCTTCTTCGGCGGCTCCGGACTTTTCGCCCGTCGTCTCTGCGGGATCCGTGCCGCAGCGGTAAAACCAGACCAGCCTGCTGAGGGCCTCGTCGAGCACGTCATAGTCGAAGACGACGCCGGGGAAATACAGGTGCAGAGCGGTCTGGAGCTTCTCCAGGTCGTCCAGCCCTGGGTCTTGCAGTAGTTCCTCGAACAAAATGCCCGTGCGGAAGTCACTGCTGATCGGGACCTGCTGGCCTGCGATCTCGACCTGTTCCGGCAGTCCGTCGATCAATAAATTCAGTGCTTTTTACCCTTGCCGTGCTTCTGAGAGACGAACTGCGCGGTCTGCATATTACGGACGGCGTTCTGCTGGCGCTGGGTGTAGCGGTTGGTGAAGTCGTTGAGGGTCTTGCGTTCTCCCGCAGCCCACTCGCTCACCTTCTCGATGGCCTTCAGGTGCTCCATGACGTTCATCTTGCCGCCGAACAGCTTGGCCGCTGTGCCGGCGCCGAAGATCTCGTCGAAGCAGACATTGACCACCTCGCACTGTGCGCGGTAGTTGGCCGCAGCAGTCGGGAAGTTCTCGCGCTTTTTGGCCTGAGCCGTGTCGCGCATTTTGATCATGGACTGCTCGAACCTCTCCATGAAGTCCGCGTCCATCAGATCGCCTTCGAGTTTCACGTCGTTAATAATCAATTCCATTATTCTGTTGTCCTCCTCTGGTCGGTGCTATAAAAAGAGCACCAGCAGGCTGCACCGTTGCGCCTGCTGGTGCCTGGTCGCTCACTGCCCTCGCTGGGCCAGTAGTACGGAGCCAGTGTTTACTTGTTTACGCGACGGGGGTGTCGTACTTACCGGCGAAAGTGCCCGCCGTGAACTTCTTGCTCACGGTGTCAAACTTGCCCTGGATAGGATCGCCGACCGCGTGAAGCGTGCCGGAGACGCTGATCTTCTCGCCGCCTGCTCCGGAGTTGTCGCTGACCTCATTGGCCACAGTGAACAGGCGGGCGGTGAACTCGGCAGCGGCCTCAGTAGCCTCGCCGATGGGGTTGAACAGTTCGACGCGGACGTACTTCAGCTGGGCGTCAGTGCCGGTCGCATGGTCGCGGCCCATCTTCCAGAGCTTGTAGATCGCCTTCTGGGAAGGAATCAGGCGGGACTCATAGGAGAACTCCGTCTCGTAGCCGGTGATGTCGGTGGACGCGGTACTCTCGTTGATGTAGGTCTCGCTGTCGGTCTGTGCGTTGGGGCTCTCGTCCAGAGTGGTGAAGCCGGTGCCCATGAGCTCGTAGGTGCCGTCGATCTCGGCATAGTCCGCGATGGCATTGCGGAGCAGGGCAGCACGGCTCTCGTCAAAGAGCTGAAGGTTGATCTTTTTCATGTGCTTATGCCTCCTTGTGATAGATGAGTTCTAACTGGATCTGGTAGCGTGCATTCCTCATGGACTCGTCGAACATATAGCCAGACGAGAGCACGCTGAGCTGTTCCGGGTGCATACCTTCCGGCAGCTCCGGAAAATTGCCGGCAGCTTCCTGGGCTTCGACCCAGTTGGCGAAGTCCTCGTAAAAGGTGCTGTTGGCGATGTTCTGGAGCCGGTCCATGCTGTAATACTCCCGGCTGCCGAAGTTGAACTGGTAGCGCCGGTCAGAGCTGCCGTCGATGTATGTCTCGATGATCGGGTTGAAGATCCCCGTCTCGATGGTGTACTCCTGCGGCTCGTCTCCCAGGGCGTCCACGCGGAACACTCCGGCATTGAGGAGAGGGCAGTCCTTGAAGAAGTCAGCGACGCCCTCGATGATTGACTTGACCATGTCGGACCTCCTTTACTTGTTGACCAGCTTCAGGATCTGCGTCCTGTGTGCGGTTTTCATTCGCTCAAACCACATACCGCCACGCCTGGAGTCGTAGCTGCGGGTCGGGCTGGTGTTGTAATACTGCCGGCGGGCGTATGGTGCGATGTACTGCACCTCGCCGGAGCCGATGACGGTGCCCAGCGTGCCGGATCGCTCCAGGGCGCCGGTGCGTTTAGGAACCATCGGAGCGCAGAGCCTGAGCACTTCACTGTCGATGATCTCCTGCTTCTTGCTGAGCATTTCGTTCATTCTCGGGGCGCAGCCGGCGTTCCAGATCAGCTCGGCCTTGCCGTTCTTTCCCCGGATGATGGCGCCCCTGGGGTTGGTGATGGGCTTAAACGCCATTATTCGCCTCCGATCCGCCAGTGCTTCACGGCGGCCGAGCCCCTGATGGTGTTGTCCGCGTACTCCTTGACGTAGATCAGATGGCCGAGCGCCTCCATCTGCTTCTGATCGACCGGAGCCATCAGCTCGGTCGCCATAGGCAGCACATAGTCGCCGGTCTGGAGCGTCCACGCCTTGGCAGCCGCATCCTCGTCCAGCTGGCGGAACTTATCCGCCGGGACATAGCTCCGGCCGTCCTGGATCTTCGCTCCCAGCGGAATCCTCAACTTGTAGGCGAGGCTCTGGGAGTGAGCTCCGTCCGTAGAGTGGCCGGAGCTCTTGTTCTCCAGGAAGGACGCGCTGCGGATGCAGGTCGGGAAGTAGACCTCGCGCCGATCAGCGCCCAGGCGTTTATTAAAGACTGTTATCGCAGTCTGCACATACATGGCGGCAGCCTCCCTTCAGGGATCGACTCAGCCATCCGGTCGGCAGCAGGTAGACGCGGGCCGCTTCGAGGATCTTCTTGCGGAGCAGCTCCTCAGCGGTCTGGCCGTCCTGGCCCTCTGTGATGTAGGTCACGGAGTAGCCGTCGTTGGTCTCGCTTTTCACACCTGCAGCCTGGTTGCCGTTTGCGCTGGCCTGGTTGTTGTGATAATGGACGACCTCCGCCGCAGCGCAGACCGCGAGCTTCACGCGGTTGTCCTCTTTGGCGAAGATGTCCCCGTTGATATAGGTCAGGTAGCCGATGACCGCCTCCGCCTTGGCCTCGACTTTGGAGAAGTCAGCCTCGGGGATCGTGTCCCCGAAGGTCTGCTTGTAAAAATCATAAGAGACGTACATCAGGCTGCACCTCCTTTACTTAGACGCTGGTGGGGGTCAGCACGGCGAACGGGAAGCGCTTCGCTTTTTCCTTGGCCATGGCGTTGACAGGGTTCGGGATCTCCCAGCCCAGACGCATGACAGCACGAAGGGCCACCATGTCGTTCTGCATCAGGTTGTAGGCGATGGTGCCGTCAGTGTTCTGCACGACGCCCTCAGTGAACAGCTTGAAGGTGATGTCCTGGCGGATGGAGTACACCAGCTGAGAGAAGTCGCCGGAGATCATGTGGGCCTTGGTCTTGTCGAAGGCGCCATTGCGAGGGAACTGGATGGCGGAGCCGTCCAGGGTATAGTTGCCAGCCTGCTGCATGGAGTTCAGGAACAGAGGACGCTCGTTGCCGTCCTTCAGGCCGCGCAGCTTAGCACGCATACCGATGTCGGCCACATGGCCGGACACGAAGTAGCCGGACTCCTCCACCTTGGAGATGATGCCGCCCTCGCCGAGTAGGTCGGTGTAAAGATCAGCAGAGATCTGCTTCACTGCGCCGGCAGTAGTAGCGGAAGGCACCAGACCCTCACGCCAGGTTGCAGGCTTGTCAGTGCCGAACAGGATGGCGGCGTCGATGACCTGGCCAAAAGCCTCCTGGATACGAGGACGGACCTCGCCCCAGATGTCGTAGTCAGCGTCGTCCAGAACTGCCTCGGGGATGGGAACGATGACCGCGATCTCCTCGGCGATGATGGTCTTCTTGTCCCATGCCTGTCTGGTGGTCTTCTTCTGACCGGTGTCGCCGTTCACGAAGTAGGCGATAGGCAGAGCATCCAGAACAGGGAGACGGGTCTGGGCTGCAGTCATATTGGCCAGACGGCGGCCCATGGAGAGGACAGCGGACTGAGCGATAGCGCCCTGGATGATTTCCGCAGCACGGTCCTCGGGGATCAGAGACTCGGCGCCAGATCTGTCAATGATCTGGGCGTCGGTCTCAAAAAGCTGAAGATTAAAATACTTTTTCATGTGGTTATTCCTCCATAATTTTGTTAGTTGCGGCCCGCTTTTCTGCGGATGGCAGCGTTGATGAAGTCGTTGCTGTTCTGGTTTCCAGAGCTGCCCGCACCGGAACTTTCCGTGCCGGTCTTCACGCGGTAGGACCCGCTGCCGCTGGTAGCAAAGCGGGGGTTTTCTTTCAGGAACTTGGTGGCGGCCTTCTCGAAGTCGAGCTTGCTGTCCTCTTTCATCAGGGCCGCGATCTTGAACATGACGTAGTCAGTGTCCTCGGCGCGGACGCCCTTCTGGGCGAGGGTCTGGCTGTTCTTCATCTGGGCCAGTTCTGCGAGCGCGTCATCGCGCTCTTTCGTGATGGCGTCCACATTGGGGCGCTGCTTCTCTCGGTTGGCCTTGAAGTCCTTGATCGCCTGGTTGATTTCCTCCTCGCTCATGCCCTGCTGCTTGAAGTAGGAGCTGAGAGCGGCCTTCTCGGCGCGTTCTGCACGAGCCTGGGCGATCTCCTCGGCCTGCTGGAAGCTGTAGCCTCCGGTGCCTCCATTATTCCCGGCATTTCCCTGGCTGCCGTTGCCGTTCCCAGCGTTTCCACCCTGGCCTCCGCCAGAGCCGCCCTCGCCGCCGTTGTCAAAGAGCTGAAGGTTAAAATGCTTTTTCATTGGGTCCTTCCTCCGTTTTTGTAATGTGTCGTGAACATTCCCGCCGGCTCAGAGCCCGGCGTCTGCTCATAATAAAAGCGCCTCGCGGCGCTCAAATTATCGTTATTTCTCCATAGCTGTCCCGGATGCCCTCCAGGCCCAGGACATAGGTGCGGACCAGCGCCAGGCCGATCTCATTCAGAGCCAGCCAGCTGATGACAGTGCCGCCAGGGCTGACGCGCTCCTGGATCTCGACGCCGGCCACCTCGCGCAGCCCTTCGATCAGCGTGAGGGTCAGCGCTGAGACGCCGGCGCAAATGATGTTGTGCCCTGGAGGCGCCCCAGGGAGCCGCTGTGCGTGCCCTGAGACGGTGATCCCGGTGTCCTTGACATTTATCTGGATCATTCGCTTTCCCTCCTCTGAGCGGCGTCCTGGTCAGCTCTGCGGCGCTTCTCGGCGCGTTCCTTGGCTTTCCGGATCTGCTCCGCCTGGTACTGTGCGTAGACCTGCGGGCTCGGGGAGATCCGGCCCTTGGTCCTGCCGGTGTAGATGCGCTCTGTCTGCTCCTCCAGGCCCATTGCCTTCGAGAAGCTGCGGTACTGCTCCAGCTGCGCCTGGTACTTGCACTGGGCGAGGGTGATGTCTTCCTTGTCTGCTCCTGCTGTTCGGAGGAGCTGCACCTGCTCACGCCGGGCCCTCATGGCCGTCTCCATCTGCCTCTGCTTCTGGGTGGCCTCGTAGGTGGTGTACTCTTTGCCACGGAAGCGGCGCGGAGTATTCTCTCGGGCGTTCTGTTCCTCCAGCCATTCGTCGGTGTAGAGCCGCTCGCTCACGCCGGGGATGAAGGGGTAGTAGGTGTGCCGGCAGTTCCAGCCCAGCAGGCCCGGACCGGTGCCCAGGCCGCACTTGGTCGTCAGCTGCTCCTTGGTGTAGACCTTGCCCTGCCATGCAGCGTGATCCGGACGAGCTCCGGCGTGCCATGTGACCTCGAAGTAGTTGGTCCCCAGCCGCTGGGCGTTCAGATCCGTGACGTGGCCGGTCAGCTGGCCGAAGCCAGTAAGCAGAGCACGACGGGCGGCCACATCCACACGATTGTGCCAGCCGCTGGCGTAGTCCACGCCGTAGTCGCTGCCGCCATCGCTGAAGGAGTGGTCGGTCCGGAGCCCGGAGGCTGTCATCTGGCCGACCATGCGGCGGACCAG
>ULIW01019841.1_pt1 | contig 9768 bp, 10 predicted proteins | sample 1950451 | NCBI WGS metagenome assembly ULIW01 (sample SAMEA4835452, study PRJEB28245) | human gut metagenome | biome: gut microbiome; material: fecal sample | place: Denmark | collected 2008 | reverse complement strand
TATTCTGCCCTCAAACTGGTAAGGTGAAGAGTTTGTTGTCTTTTTCATTGGTTCCTCCAAATATTTATACTCTTATTTAATAAAAAAATCACAAAATTATTTTACGAGCATAAGGCTATGCGGTCAATTTAGTATTACTTATAATATAATATCCATCTACTTATAAATACATGCTATTGAAATCCAGACATATCCATATCTTCGAGAGACATCTCAACCTTTACTTTCTGCGAGTCGATTATACCCTTGGAAAGTAAAACAACAGTTTCATCTGTACTCTCGTTGTCCCAATCCACGCCTAATACATTTCTGCCATTCATATATATAGGAAATTTAAACCGGAGACCTTTTAATATTCTGCCATCCTTTTGCTCTTCCTCATAGATAAATACATCGGACAGAAAGCTCTTCAAAAATGTCTTCTTTTCCAGATCTGTAAATTTATCATACAGCTTATCAAAGAATAAAAGGAACTGGTAAACATTATCTTCTGAGATTTTGTCCTGCCTGATATTATATAGTCTTGTTTCGACTTCTTCCATGGCATCCTCAATATCAGTGATTTCATCATATAGCTTGTCCAAACGTTCCTGCATGTCATTATATTTTTTGTCATAATTCTTATCGGATACAGATAAATGATCCATCTGGTCAGCAAGCCTGTTTTTTGCCCCGGTTGTCTGGCTCAGTCTATCTTTTAATCCATCATATTCCTTGTCAAGCTCCGAAGTATCAATGCTGCTTCCTATCTGCTTACGGATTTCCTGCTCAAACTTTGGGTTCTTTACAAATTTACGGATAATTTCCTCAACTGCCGCATTGATTCTGTCCTCATTCCACTGTCTTTTATAAGTACAGCGGTGTCCGTCCACAAGCTTCCTGTGTTTGCAGGCATAATAGAAATAATCCTTGTAATAGCCTCCGTCCGGATGCTTCTTACGATTCACATTGCCATACATACCGCTTCCACATACAGGGCACTTAATAATCCCTGATAAAATATGTTCATGCTCAAGACTATGTGTTTTTACCTGTAAAACACCTGTCTCCTGCCGCTTTCTGTGTGCCTGGTTCCACATTTCTTCTGATATAATTGCCTCATGGACTCCATCACTTAGCAAGTAATCCTTTTGTTTTACGATATGATATTCATTCCTTGTTCCCGGAATCTTCTCATTTTTTCTTCTGCCAAATGCAAGCTTACCGCAATATATCGGATTGTCCAGCACACCCTTGACGAATGATGTAGAAAAACCTTCAATTGTGTTATTCTGGCGAAGCTTTTTCTTATAACCACTGTTATTTAAAAATGCAGCTATCGCAGCCATTCCCATCGTTGTATTGACGAATTTATCATATATAATACGGATAATCTCTACTTCATCTTCTGCAATGATAAGTTCACCATTTACCAGCTGATAGCCATATGGCGCAAATCCGCCGTTCCATCTGCCTTCTCTCGCTTTCTGTCTGCGACCTTCCATTGTCTGGACAAGGATATTCTCACGTTCTATCTCTGCAACCGCAGATAACACAGATATCATCAGCTTCCCGGCATCCTTAGAGCTGTCAATCCCATCCTCTACACAGATAAGATTAACTCCATAATCCTGCATTTTCTGCAATGACGATAAAACATCTGCAGCATTTCTTCCAAGTCGTGACAGCTTAAATACCAGCACATAATCAACATTGTCTTTGCCACTTTCTACATCCGCAAGCATCTGCTTAAACTGTGGTCTGCCTTCCACACTTTTGCCAGATTTACCCTCATCAGAATATTCCCCGACGATAGACATTTCCTGATAATCTGCGTATTTTCTAAGCTTGTCCTTCTGTGCATCAAGGCTGTAGCCTTCTACCTGCATGGAAGTGGAAGCTCTTGTGTATATGTAACATTTCTGCTGTTTTTTCATCAGATGTTATCTCCTTTTTACTTCCTTGGAAACCTCTTTAATGCTTTCAAGATATACTTTTTCGACTGGCGTCAAAGTAATCTCCTGATATTTTCTGTATTCTGACTTTGCTTTCTCCAACGCCTGTTTATGACTTACAGAACCAGCTCCAGTTAAAAGTTTTCTATTCACTGATTTAATTCGGTATCCAAGAGATATAATCATATCTAAATTGTAATAAGTAACATTATATGTTTTTCCATCATCTGCAGTTGTTCGGAATTTCCGAACAACTGAATCCTTATCCAATTCCCCTTCTTCGAATATATGCTTTATATGTTCACTTATATTTGATTTACTGCATTGATATAATTCAGTAAGCTGCTATTGTGTCAGCCACACTGTATCATCTTCTATTTTAACTTCTATATTTGTCTGCCCATCATCCGTCTGATATATAAGTATTTCCCCATATTCATCGGTTCCAATTTTATCTGCCATAAGCACCTCTCCATTCCATTACTTCTTAGTTATAAAATGTGAACACATGTGTTCACTATTGTCCCAACTAAATCTTATCATCATTCCAACCTCTGTTCAACTAATACTTTTTCTATTATACAATGCAAAATAAAAGAGACTCCACTCGCCATGAATGAAGTCTCCTGATATATGTATACATCCTACAGCATATTATCTGCAGGATGCCGGCTGCCTACGCAGCCTTTTCGTCCAGAAGCTGTTTTACGCCACCTAAGTAATAACAGAACCGGTCAAATTGTTTCTGTCTGTTAACTTTCTCGTCATCGATTGAAGCTCATCTTTTTGGTCAATTCCTTTTACTCTTTAAAGTATACAGGATGCTTTCAAAATCTTTTTTCATCATAAACAAAATTTCTTTTTAATTAATGTGGCTAAATATTCTGCTGTACCATCTACTCCCAGCAGACTGGAGTTTATCATTAAATCCTTGTGGTTGTAATCATCTGGCTTAAACCCCGCATATTGCAAATGATAAGCTTCTCTTGATTCGTCAACCTTTTTAATCATTCGTTTTCCTTCGTCAACCGAAAGCCCTAATTCATCAGTACAATGCTGTAACCGAATGTTATAAGGTGCATAAATATAAATATGCATCGTATTTTCCATTTCCGAAAGTATAAAATCACCACACCGTCCAACAATAATGCAACTTTCTTTTTCCGCCATGAAATTAATGATATTCTTCTGGGTCTCAAAGATTTTATCCTGTACTTCTGTGGATTTTTGACGGCCGAGTGGAAATTGCATTCTTGAATAATTGTTCTTAAGTTCCTTTGCTGTTTCTTCATTTTCATCTACAATAGATACAGGCAAATTCAATTTTTCAGCCGCTTGATCCACAATGTCTCTATCATAGAATTCAATCCCTAATATCTCCGACAATTTCATAGCAATCGGTCTTCCCATACTTCCAAATTGTCTAGCAATCGTAACAACGTATTTTTTTTTATTCATACTCATTCCTCTTTTCTACTACACACTATTTCTATCACAATTCATAGTAAATTTAATTATATAACGATACCGGCAACTATAAACGCAACTAAACTAATTGCTGCTGCTATAATGACATACGGCAACTGACTAGTCGCATGTTCCAAATTATCAATTCCCGCTATTCGCGACGACACAAGCGTTGCATCAGAATAGAAACAAGCATGAGAGCCAAATCCTGCACCTGACATAATTGCAGCCATGACAAGCAATGTATTTACACCTAAGATAGCACCTAGTGGAAATGCAATCGGTGCAACCAAGGCACACACGCCAACAAGCGAGGCTGTGCAAAAACACAATACGGCAACCAACACAAAAATCATCACCGGAAACAAGGAACCAATCATATATGGCTGAACTTTTTCGATAATATAGTCTGTCATTCCCATTTTTCCCGTTATAATTTGGAGCACAAACGTTAATAAAAGTACAATATCAACAACTAACATATCCGAAAAACCTCTCGAGAGTATCGGAAATAAATCTTCTGACGAAATAATTTTTCTAGGAATATACATAATTGCACAAACAACTATCGCTCCTATTACAGCCGTAATTAAATCTCCCGTAATAACCGTTAATGCAATCAAGACTCCTACCGGAATTATAAAGTCAATGATTTTACCATCTACTACGTTCTCTGAAATCGTCTGATTATATTTTTTGCTTTTCTCACTATACACCATTCCGGTATCTTCCACACGTTTATATGCTTTCTTCATTCCTCCAAGTTTAGGCATAATTCCCATACAGAAAAGAAATACAATAATCAATGTAGCAATGGGATAAAAACAAAAAGGTGCTGCACTTAAATAAGATTTGATATGATTACTACCAAGAGACAAGAATGCATCTTCCTGTACAAACATACTCATAAGGCAAACACCCCAGCCAGATATCGGAATCATCACACAAATAGGACCACCTGTTGCGTCTAAAAGATAGGCCAATGTCTCTCTTGGTATCTTCTTTTTATCGTAATGTGTCTTCATACAAGCTCCAATTGTCATTGCATTAAGAAGTTCTTCAATAAAAATAACAACACCCATTAAAAATGTCATAAGTAATGTTTTTCGTTCTGTATCGCAAATTTTATCAACTATTTTAGAAAATCCCAGATGCCCATTAGAGGACTGCAATAATGCTATAAACCCACCAAGTAATAACACTATCAACATAACCCATGCATTATTTTCCAGTGCCTCTACAAAAATACCACCTAACTCTGACAATGCATGTGTACCATATAGAACAATTGCTCCTATCAAGCATGCCAAAAACAAACATATTTCTACTCTCTTTGTAGCAATTGCCCCTATCACAACAAATAAGATTAACAATACACTTACTAATCCTAACGACATACTATCATCTCCTTCCCTATCATAATCAATAAGAGGACTGCTCTACCCCTTTGTAGATGCAATCCTCTTTGATTCACATAATATTTATTTTGCTATATAGTTGTAATTGTTTTCTTTTAATGCCTTCATGGCTTTATCCGCAGCAGCAAGCGTCTTCTCGGCATCTTCCATTGTATGAGATGCGTTCACGTACCATCTTCCACCAAACATTAGGAACACACCATTCTCCTGCATATACCTCTGGAAATTATTAACGATGTTTTTATCAAATCCCACTAGTTCTCCATCTGTATATAATCTCCGTCTGCCACCCGGAATGCCAAATAATGTATCAAAAACTCCATTTGCTTCCGTAATTGTAAGTGGTATATCATACTTTCTAGAGATTTCCACAAGGCCATCCATAATCTTTTCCTGTACTTTGAATACCTGTTTATAAACTGCACAATCATCTTTTGTCAACTCGTCAAGGGTTGCCAGAACCGCAGCCATGCCAAGTCCATATCCAGGATACGTACCCGGAACAAGCACTTTATTTCCCCTGATACAATCCATGATCTCCTTCTTACCACCCACACACGATACCGGAATACCATTTGATATTGCCTTACCCATTGTACAAAGATCAGGTGTAACTCCGAGAACAGTCTGTGCTCCTCCAATATTTACTCTAAATCCAGTAATGACCTCATCCATGCACATTACAATATTATACTTCGTACATAATTCCCTAATTTTCTCAACAAATCCCGGTTTTGGATATAGACCTTCATGATTCCACACAATACCCTCAAAGTGAATTCCCGCAATAATATCATGATACTTATCAAATGTTTCCTCAAGAACCTCAAAATTATTCCAAGGAATCATAATAGTTTCTTTGCACGCCAAAGGTGATCGACCTTCTGTATAATAAGGATCTTCTTCCGGTCCTCCATGTGTAGAGAAGTCCGTAAATGGAATTTCCGCATTTACATCCGAATTAATCCGTCCGCCTAGAACATTATCACCCCATCCAGCATAATTACCCTGAAACCTAACGATTACATTCTTTCCAGTATAAGCTCTCATAATTCTAAATGCTGCCTGAACCGCTTCCGATCCTGTAACAGTAAACTTGAGTTCTTCAACGCACGGAATCAACTCAGAAAGTCTCTTTGCAACTTCCACATCCATTGGCGAAAACAACAGATTTGAACCAATCGCCGTACCATTATTTTCAATATACTCTACAACCTTTTTAACAAAATTTGGATTCTTATGACCTAAAATATTGGGTCCCATTGAACCATTGTACTCTATATATTCATTGCCATCCACATCTGTCAAATGTGTTCCGTCTGACTTCGCAATAAATAATCTGTGCTCTGTAACATCCATCGGAATACGAAGATTGGAATGTCCGCCTGGATAATACTTGTTATACTCTTTTGTTAAAGCTTCACTTTTGTCTTTTTTTAACATAATCTCATCCTCCTGACCTGTACTAATTCCTGTTAACCTATTGAAAAGATACAATGTTTTTAACATGGCTTTATATTATCAAAGCAAACGCATATTCTCTAGGATAAAAAGGAATACAAATTAGGAAAAAACGGAACAAAAAACTTCCTAGATTCATTTCTAGGAAGTTCACCCACCTTCTTTATGAATACATATTTATTATTTTTTTGGGCAATTCACCCGTTAATTTTTTACATGATAAATTCATGTGCGATTGATCATAATATCCTGATTGCAATGCCAAATCAGACAATGTAACATCACCCTGTCTTAATTTATAATAATTACACATCCACTGAAATTTTATCACTTCACAAAACTGTTTTATGGATATACCCAACAAATCCTTTACCATTTTTCTTAAATATCTACCTGTATACCCTGTTTTATCCTCTAATTCTTTAATTGCTATGCATCCCTGACTATTTATTATTTCCCTTACAACAAAATTTACAATATTATTGGTTTTATAATTATGCGCAACTCGTTGTTCAAGATATGACGACATTATCTCCCACCGCTGCATAAACTGATCTGCTTCTGCCATTCGTTTTTCATACTCTCTACCATTCCATAACGCATCACTCATGGCAATTCTTGAATTATTAATGTCCTTCACATCACAACGAAATAGATTTCCAAGCATCCCTGTTCGCAGTCTCACTCCAAATATACTCTTTACATCTTTCATAAAATCCAATTCGTTCATTTGTTGAAGCGATATAGAACCTCCCATAAAAAAACTATATGCATTATCATCCGTATAGAAAGTCATAATATCTGCACATACATCTGGTAAAGCAACTGTTTTTCCCAAATCAAAATCATCAACCTCGTAAACCTCCCATACAATATCCCTTATAATGTTATGTTCAATTGGTACATAAGATTGATAATTATTATTCAACTCTAAATACGGTTGATATGATAAAAATTCATTTGTTTCCAGCATACAAAGCCTTTTAATACTAGACATAATAGCACCTTCTTTCCTCCAAAAAAGCAAAAAGGCAAAGAAGTAAAAAACTTCTTTGCCTTTTCTAGTATTATACTAAAATTTCTTTTCTTGTCAAGTTTCTTAAGCTGTTGTTGCTCCCCCATCCACATAAATAATCTGTCCTGTTATATGGTCTGCATACTTTGAACATAAGAATACCATCATGTATCCAATATCTTCATGGGTCTGTGCCCCTCTTGCAAGTGGAATATATGTCTTTATATATTCATTCCATACTTCTTTCCTATTTTTTCCTTCTTTCTCCGCCGTATCTAAAATATCCTCCCACATTTTTGTCAACACAATTCCCGGTCCAACTGCATTCACATTAATGTTATAATCTGCACCCGCAAACGCTGCCGACTGTGTAATATAATTCACCGCCGCTTTGGTCATACCATAATGTCCAAAACCTAATCCATGTGGCAAATCACGTCTCCCCGCAAAGGATGTCGTTGTAACAATCTTTCCATGATTATATTTTTTCATTCTCCGTAGTGCACACTGTAATCCGTTATTAACGCCAACTTGATTTGTCATAATAACACGCATCATTTCTTCCTGCGAGCAGTCTACAAATGGTGTCACACAATCAATACCTGCATTATTAATTACAATGTCCAATTTTCCCGTTTCCTTTTCTGCCTGTGCTAATACTGCATCCACTTGATTAATATCACTCACATCGCACGAAATCGCTACCGCCTTATTACCCGCATCCACTATTTCAGTCATTACTCTAACGCAATTAGCCTCTGTCCGGCTTGCAAGATACACAATTGCACCTGCTTGCGCAAGCTGCTTGGAAACAGTTTCTCCAATTCCTTTTCCTGCGCCAAAGACAACCGCCGTCTGCCCCGTTAAATCAATATCCATTATTCCCATCATTGTTTCCTCCGATCTATATATTTAATTCTTTTCCTGCAGCTCAAATAACATCCCTTCAGGATCCATAAAATAAACCCAATAACACGTCACCCCATCACCTAGCAATGCTTCCTGTGGTTCCATAAATGGTTTAACCCCATGTTTATCCAACTCCTGGACCCATTCTTGAATACTATCCACGTATAAGCACAAATGTAATTTACCTGCACATGCTGCAGTTGGCGGAATCGGTGTCGGAACAGGATCCGTAATCTCTATGAACTCAAGCATGACTCCATCCGGTGTTTCCATGAAGGCTTCTCTATGGCAATGTGTTACATTATCTCCAACAATCCCCATTGCCTTACCTTCATTAACATCATGAAATTCCTCACTCGGACCACTTAACAGCTTCAAACCCAGTATCCCATGATAAAAATTAATTATTGTGTTTAAATCTTTTACTATAAATCCCAAATGACTCGTTGATAATACTTTCATGTTGCCACCTCCTTGTTTTTCTTAATTGTAATATTGTTTTTTGGGGACATCTAGGATAAAAAGGAACTCGTTTTATATATGTTCACTTTATACAAAAAAGACAATGATATCCATTCCGGCTTCCACACAAAGCTTTCGATTTCTCGTCATGGTGTTAGCCGTCATTTCTGCGGACGGGAAAAAGAGCTGGATTCTACATGCAGAAATGTTGTGAAGTCCAGTTCTTTTATTACAGAGAAATGATTTTACTTGACAAAAAAATGAAAGCGGAGTATATTATTAAAGTTCAAAAACGAACAGTTCAAAATGAAAGAAGGTGTATTTGTGATAAATTATTTTGCACATTGTGTTGATGTCGAAGAAGTGTATAAAAATATGATATCTCCAGTCTATGAAAAATACAAATTGACCTATATGGAGTTTACAGTTCTTATGTTTTTAGCAAATAATCCCCAGTATAATACAGCTACTCAAATTGTTAGATATCGTCATCTTGCAAAGTCCCATGTATCTATTTCCATTCGTTCCTTGCAGGAACGAGGATTGATTTTAGGGGAACATAAGGGAGGAAATCACAGAACCATTCACTTAAGTGTGTCGGATAAAGCAAGGGACATAATTGCAGTCGGGCGTGCGGCACAGAACAAATTTTGTGAAATAGTATTTGCGGGATTTTCAAAGGAAGAAATGGAAAAGCTGCAACAGTTTACAGAGCAGGTAAACAGAAATATCAAAGAATATACGAACAGTTAGGAGAGATTTACAGTGGAAAAGAACAAGGATTTTTTAGGTACGCAGCCCGTTGGAAAACTGCTTTTTAAGTTGGCAATTCCTACGGTAATAGCACAGTTGATCAATATGTTGTATAACATTGTTGATAGGATCTTTATCGGTCATATACCGGATGCAGGTAGTCTTGCTCTGACGGGTGTCGGTGTGACTATGCCTATTATTATGATTGTGTCGGCATTTGCAGGACTTGTAAGTTCAGGAGGTGCGCCACGTGCTTCTATTTCGATGGGAAAAGGCGATATGGACAGTGCAGAGCAAACGCTTGGTGGATGTTTTCTTTTACAGGTAATTGTTTCAATCATTCTGACAG
>ULIW01012682.1_pt1 | contig 10142 bp, 7 predicted proteins | sample 1950451 | NCBI WGS metagenome assembly ULIW01 (sample SAMEA4835452, study PRJEB28245) | human gut metagenome | biome: gut microbiome; material: fecal sample | place: Denmark | collected 2008 | reverse complement strand
GCTCGGCGTTCTTGAAGAAAGGCTCAGCGTTATTTTGCGTCTGCAAAGAAAATACGGCACAGACCTTGCGCAGATACTTGAAAATTCGGAGAAATGGCGCAACGAACTTTATGAAATAGATAATGGCGACGATATAATAGAAGAACTTACCGAAAAGAAAAAAGAAGCAGGCGAAAAAGTAAAGCGTCTTGCCACAGAACTTACAAGCAGAAGAAAAAAAGCGGCGGACGAGCTTGCAAAGCAGATTTCTGCGGAGCTTACGTTTCTTGATATGCCGGATATAAGACTTGTGTTCGATATATCGCAGGATAAAGTCACACTCAGCGGAATGGATAAGGTGGAAATGCTTATATCCGTCAATAAGGGCGAAGATTTGAAGCCTATGAGCAAGATTGCTTCGGGCGGTGAGCTGTCAAGAATAATGCTTGCCGTCAAGAACGTGCTTGCCGAAACCGATAAACTGCATACGATGATTTTTGATGAAATTGATACGGGTATAAGCGGCAGAGCCGCCGCCAAGGTCGGATTAAAACTGCACGAGGCGGCGGAAAACAGGCAGATACTTTGTGTAACGCATCTTGCACAGATTGCGGCAATGGCGGATACACAGCTTCTTATAAAAAAGACCAGCGATGAAAAACGCACCTATACGGGCATTACAAAGCTGGATTTTGAAGGCAGAAAGAGAGAAATAGCAAGGATTATTTCCGGTGATGAAAACGATCCGATTTCGCTTGAAAATGCCGAAATGCTGCTGCTAAGAAAAAACGTGATATAAATTACAGAACAGTCTGAGGAAACTCAGGCTGTTTTTTTATGTCCGTATCACAAACCGACACTTTTTTACTTCCGTTTGTCCTATAATAAACGAGGGGCATAAAAATGGTTATTTATCTTGATGTGCTGATTCTGATAAATCTTTATGTTACATATTTTCAGATTCTTGCCGTATCAGTATTTACTCACAGAAAATCAGTATGGTACAGAAAGCTGTCTGCGGCGGGCATAGGTGCGGTGGCATCACTGAGTATTTTCATTCCGCAGGAAATGGTTTTGACTCTTACTTTACTTAAGATATTTCTTTGTGCTTTGATTGCTTTTGTCGCATTCGGTTATACGGGATTTCGTGCATATGCGGTGAGCGTGCTGTTTTTGATGCTTGTCAGCTTTGTCTTTTCGGGGCTGATGCTTTGTGTGTGGCTGTTTGCCGCTCCTATGAAGATGCTGTTTATAAACGGCACTGTATATTTCGGTGTTGATACGATGACGATAATTCTGTCTACCTGTGCGGCTTACGGAGTCGTCAGAATAATAAGATATATACTCGATAAAAACGGAAAAACCGATGGCAAGTATACTGTTATCATAAAAAATAACGGCAGGGAATGCAGGCTGTCGGCACTTGCAGACAGCGGAAACGGAATGGTTGATTGTTTCAGCGGATTGCCTGTGATAGTGTGCAGACGTGATATGTGCGCCGATGTTTCACCTCCTGCGATTGATATGATAGAAAATAACAGCGATATTTCGGAAATAGGCACGCAGATGATAAAGGGTGTCAGGATAATGCCGTTTTCCACAGTGGGGAAGGGTGGACTTATCTGTATGTTCAAAGCGGAGAGCGTTGTTATTGACGATGAAACGAATGAAGAAAAATATCCCGTCAATGCGCTTATCGGTATAGTGATAGGCGGAAGACAGGAATATGAAGCGATATTCAATCCGAAAATACTTGTGTGAGGTGTAAAATGCTCAAGATAATTGAAATTGTCAGCAATCTTATTTCAAAACTGCGTAATTCGGCAAACGGAAAATGCGAGTGCGATTATATAAACGGTGCGGAAACCTTACCTCCTCCGCTTTCAAAGGAAGAGGAAGCAAAAACGCTTGCAAAGCTGAACACGGACTTTGAAAACGCAAGGGAAACGTTGATCGTGCATAATCTGAGGCTGGTAGTTTATATTGCAAAGAAATTTGAAAGTACCGGTATAGGAATCGAGGATCTTATTTCCATAGGTACTATAGGGCTTATTAAGGCGGTGAACACATTCAGCGTGGAGAAAAACATAAAGCTCGCTACTTATGCCTCAAGGTGCATAGAAAACGAAATACTTATGTATCTGAGGAAAACGAATCCGCAGAAAATGGAGGTTTCAATAGATGAACCTCTTAATGTTGACTGGGACGGAAACGAATTGCTCCTATCCGATATACTCGGAACGGATGATGATACTGTCAGCGTGGATATAGAATCTGAGGCAGAGAAAAGAATGCTTCTTGAGGCGGTGGAAAAGCTTGACGAAAGGGAAAAGCTGATAATGGAACTTCGTTTCGGGCTTAATAACCGCCCCGAAAAAACACAAAAGGAGGTCGCCGATATGATCGGGATCTCCCAGAGTTATATATCACGTCTTGAAAAGCGTATTATAAAAAGGCTCAAAAAGGAAATGGAAAGCCTGTGCAGTTAGGCGCTTCTGCTGTTCCTGCCAACTACCGCCATTGCACATTTTAGACCGTCCATTGCCGCTGTAACAATACCGCCGGCATAGCCTGCACCTTCGCCGCAAGGATACAAGCCTTTCACGCTGACCGATGAAAGTGTTTCATCTCTTACTATTCTCACAGGCGATGAGCTTCTTGTTTCAGGGCCTGTCATAACCGCATCAGGAGAGCCGAAACAGCTGATTTTCTCGGCAAACTGCGGCAAAGCGTATCTTAAAGCGTCGCATACGAAATCGGGCAGGTATTCATCGGGCGTCACAAATGTTGTGCCTATAGGATAGGAAGGAGTTACGTTGCCGAATTTTTCGGAGGTGCGTTTACTGAGAAAGTCGCCTACAAGGCATACAGGTGCGCTGTAATTTGCCCCTGCCGCTTTAAAGGCGGCTTTTTCTATCTTGCGCTGAAATTCTATTCCTGCCGTAATATCATCATTTTCAAAATCATCCGGAGTTATTCCGACAAGGACGGCACTGTTTGCATTTTCTCCGTTTCTTGCGTAATAACTCATACCGTTTGTGACTACCGTGTTTTCTTCGGAGGAAGATGCAGTGACCACTCCGCCCGGACACATACAGAATGTATAAACGCCTCTGCCGTTTTTGTCGTGAACCGACAGCTTATAGTCGGCGGCGGGAAGTGAAGGGTGACCGCTCATTTCCCCGTACATACTGCGGTCAAGGTCGGATTGTTTATGCTCGATTCTTACTCCTACGGAGAAGTTTTTGGGCTGCATAGTAACGTTGCGGTTTTTCAGCATATAGAACACATCTCTCGCACTGTGACCTATGGCAAGAATCACGTTGTCGGTTTCAATGGTGAATTCGGTGCCGTTTTTTATATAGCTTATGGCTTTAATTCTGCCGCTTTCGGTATCATAACCGCAGAATTTTGCTCCGAATATTACCTCTCCGCCAAGCAAAATAATATCGTTTCTTATGTTCTTGACGGTTTCGGATAATTTGTCTGTGCCAATGTGCGGCTTTGCCTCATACATGATTTCTTCGGGTGCGCCGTGACGGACAAATTCTTCAAATACCGTTTTTGAAAGCGGATTGTTGACACCCGTGTTCAGCTTTCCGTCTGAAAAAGTGCCTGCGCCGCCCTCACCGAACTGAACGTTGCATTCTGTATCAAGTATTCCTTTTTCCCAGAATATCTTGACTTTCTCTTTACGGCTGTCAACATCAAGACCACGTTCAAGAACGATCGGACGTACACCGCACTGTGCAAGATAGAGCGCCGCAAACATACCTGCAGGACCGAAACCGACTACCACGGGACGCTTTGACAGCTTTGCTCTTTGAGGCAAGGAATACGGTATTTCTTTATATGACGAAATGTTCTTGTTGCCCGAGTTCTTCTTTAATACTGCGTTTTCGTTTTCGCAGGCAAACGCAACGGTATAAACAAAGTGTATATCGTCCTTGTGCCGTGCGTCAACGGATTTTTTTATGATTTTCAGCCGTGACGGGTCAGGCTGTGATATTCTGAGCTTTTTGCCGATAAATGCCGTTATATCGTTTATTGTATGCTCCGGCGGCATTTTGATATTGCTGTATTTTATCATTTTCTACTCCGATAAAGAAAGACTTGCGTTCATACCTGCGGTATATCCGCTTTTCCACGCCCAGTCAAGATTATATCCGCCGCATTTGCCCTGGATATTGAGTATTTCACCGCACAGATACAAGCCGCTTGCCTTGAGGGATTCCAGCTTGTCGGAAACCTCGCTTGCAGGTATACCGCCGCAGGTTATCTGTGCAAGGCTCCAGTCCGATACGTTTCTTATGGGGTAGCGGCTGTCCTTTGCAAGATTACATAACACTGAAATGTCCTTATCCGATATTTCGCCGCAGGTTACAGAAAAGGGAATACCTGCTTTTTTCAGCATTGCCTGTCCTACACGTTTGTGGTATATTCCCGTGAGAAGCTCTTCGCACGGCAGTGACGCTCTTATTGCGGCTGTGCTTTTTATAAGCCCATATAATTCGTCTTTGCCAAGCGTTGGGGCGGTATCGAGTGAAATTTCACCGTTGTTTATATATTCTGCCGCTTTTGCCGACAGATTGAAAATACAGATTCCCGACAATGCACCGTCGGTAAACTGAACCTCTCCGGATTGCCTGTCTATCACCCTTCCGCCCGAGATAAGCGTAGCGTCAGCCGCCACACGAAGTCCCTTAAGCGATTTTACAAGCTCAATATCCGTTCTTACAGGCGCAAGGGCAGGAAAGAGCCTTGTCACCGAGTGACCTAAGCATCTGCAAAGTTCATAGCCTTCGCCGCTTGAGCCGAGCGACGGAGCCGCTTTTCCTCCTGCGGCAATGATTACACGCTTTGCTTTTACCTGCGTTTCGCCGTCTGTTATGATAAAACCGTGTTTGGTTTTTGTTATTTCAGATACCGTAAAGTCGCATACTGTTCTGATGCCGGAAGAATCAGCGGCAAATCTGAGAGCGTCAAGCACAGAGGCTGCGGCATTGCTGTAGGGATATACTCTGCCGTTATCATCCGCACGGCAGATAAGCCCGAGAGAAGAAAAGAAATCCTCCGCATTGTCAATATCAGGGCTGATGTATGATAGAAGTTCCGTATCACCGGTATAATCCGCAGGAGATATATTGCGGTTGGTGAGGTTGCATCTGCCGTTACCGGTTGAAAGTATTTTTTTGCCTACCCTCTGCATTTTTTCGAGTACGGTCACATTGCCGCACCCATAACGAGAAGCGGCGATGGCGGCGGCAAGCCCCGATGCGCCTCCGCCTATAATTGCTGTTTCGGTATCAATTATTTTCATTTCTGCTCCGTTCAAAGAAGTTAATTAAATTTATAATCTGTTAACATAAGAAGTATACCATATTATCATCGGGTAAGCAAGTGGTTTACTTGATTGAGGAATGATTGATTTTCGCAGGTAGTATGGGAAGAACTGCGAGAAATACAAAGGAGAAGAATTATGGACAACAGAATAATGAAACTTATAATAGCACTTGGTAAATTTTCCGCACAACCAAGACAGTACAGAATAATAGAAGGACTTAATGCCAGTGAAACAGGCGTTTTCTGGGCAATGACGCAGATTGTTGCGGAAAAACCCGATACCGAGTTGTTCGGACTGAGCGAGCTTAACAGCTATCTTAATTTTACCAGACCGAATCTTTCACGACTATCAATAAGCTTGAGGACAAGGGCTATGTTGAGAGGGTCGTACTTAAGGATGACAGAAGAGTAACATATATCAGGCTCACTGAAAACGGCAAAGCAACGGCAAAAGCAAAATATGACGAGATTTTTGTAAGACTCGAAAATATAGCTAAAATACTCGGTGAAGAGGATACGGATAAGCTGATTGAGCTTGTTCTGCGTTTTGCGGACGCTTACGAAAAGTCGGCTGAACTGAAGTAAGAGAAAGGGAGCATAGTATTTGTTTAAAATATTCGGGTATCTCAAAAACAGCATACCGCAGGTTTTGTTGATAATTGTACTGCTTATAATTCAGGCATGGGGCGACCTTACCCTACCGCAATATACATCGGATATCGTGGATATAGGTATACAGAACGGCGGTATAGAAAATGCGGCGGCAGATGCGCTGAGCGTTGACAGCTTTAATGCGCTTGAAGCGTTTATGAATGACGAGCAGAAAAGCATACTTGCAAAAAGCTATACTCTTGTGAAAAAAGGCGAAGCGACCGATTCTCAGAAAGACCGCTTTCCCGGGTCTGCCGATAATGACGTTTATTTTCTGAACGAACTTACGGAAGATGAAAAACAACAGCTCATTAATGCTGTCAATATACCTATGACGGCGGCTGAGATGACGAAAGAGCTTTCCTTTGAAGATTTGTCCTCTATGACCGAAAAGCAGGGGATTAAACTGCCTTTTACTTCTTTTGAACAGGCAGGAGAAATGCTTGGTATTTCTTCCGAGAAAGCAAATGCACTGACGATTATTACGGCACTTGCGGAAAAAGGCGGCATGGGTGATACCGATCTGTCGGCATTGTCTGACAAAATATCGGGAATGCCGGGAACTATAACAGAGCAGTCCGCAGTACGCTTTGTAAAAGACGAATATTCAGTGCTGGGCGTTGATATGAACGTATTACAGCAGAACTATCTGCTGTTAGCCGGCGGAAAAATGCTGCTTATCGCACTTCTTATGATGGCGGTATCCGTGACGGTAGGTTTCTTTGCGGCGACAACAGCGGCGAAGGTCGGCAGAGATCTAAGAGCCGGAGTGTTCAGAAATGTTGTCAGCTTTTCAAGTGCCGAGATTGACAGATTTTCCACTGCCAGCCTTATCACGAGAAGCACGAACGATATACAGCAGATACAGATGGTTATCGTAATGCTGCTCAGAATGGTTATATATGCGCCTATTCTTGGCATTGGCGGTGTATTTATGGTACTGACTACCGGTACGGGTATGGCGTGGATTATCGCCCTTGCCGTAATTGTTATTCTTGCGGTGGTGCTTATTCTGATGAAGATTGCGATGCCTAAATTCAAGCTGATGCAGAAACTGGTTGATAAGCTGAACCTTGTTGCAAGGGAGATACTTACCGGTCTGCCTGTTATCCGTGCCTTCAGCCGTGAAAAATATGAAGAAGATCGTTTCGATAAAGCAAATAAGGATCTTACATCCGCAATGCTCTTCACAAACCGCACAATGACGTTTATGATGCCTCTTATGATGATGATAATGAACCTTGTCACCGTTCTTATTATATGGGTAGGTGCAGGACAGATTTCGGACGGCTCTTTGCAGGTCGGAGATATGATGGCGTTTATCACATATACGATGCAGATTGTAATGTCATTCCTTATGCTGACAATGATTTCAATAATGCTTCCGAGAGCGGCAGTTTCTGCAGAGAGAATAAACGAAGTCATTTCAGCCGAAAAGAGCATCACTGATAAGCCGGATGCGGCATCATTTGATAAAGCGTCGCTCAGGGGCGATGTTACTTTCAATCACGTTTCGTTCCGCTATCCCGATGCAAAGGAAGATGTTCTGACCGATATATGCTTTACCGCAAATGCGGGTGAAACGACCGCTGTTATCGGCAGTACGGGCAGCGGCAAATCAACGCTCATAAATCTCATACCGAGATTCTTTGACGTTACCGAAGGCAGTATTACTATAGACGGAACCGACATCAGAGATGTAACACAGCATTCTCTCCATGACGTTACAGGCCTTGTGTCGCAGAAAGGCGTACTGTTCTCGGGCACGATAGACAGCAATATAAGATTCGGTGCGGAAAATGCCGATGATGAAACTATCAGGCTTGCCGCAGAGATTTCGCAATCGTCAGAATTTATCGACAGCAAGCCGCAAAAATACAACGAGCCTGTTTCTCAGGGCGGTACTAATGTTTCGGGCGGACAGAAACAGCGTTTGTCTATTGCCCGTGCAATTGCCAAAAAGCCTAAGATATATCTGTTTGACGACAGCTTCTCCGCACTTGATTTCAAGACAGATGTGAAGCTGAGAAAAGCACTCGCCGATAATATTCACGATTGCACGATAATAATCGTTGCACAGCGTATCAGCACGATATTGAATGCCGACAAAATAGTTGTGCTTGACGAGGGCAGAATAGCAGGAATCGGAACTCACAGCGAGCTTATGGAAAACTGTGAGGTATACAGGCAGATAGCACACTCGCAATTGTCGCAAAAAGACCTTGCGGCGATAGATAACGCAAAAGGGGGTGCTGTAAATGCGTAATTCTCACAGAGGAGGACCCGGCGCTCCTGTAGAAAAGGCAAAGGATTTCAAGGGCAGTATCGGAAAACTGGCAAGGTATATGAGCGAATATAAGATTTCGCTTGTTTTCGTTGTGATATTCGCAATTACATCAACCGTATTCAATATTATCGGTCCTAAGCTGATGGGTAATGCCACAACGGAGATTTTCAACGGCATTATCGCAAAGGTAAACGGTACGGGCGACGTGAACTTTGATACGCTCGGCGCTATACTTCTATTGCTTATAGGATTTTATCTTATCAGCAGTATCTGTTCATTTATACAGGGCTGGCTGATGACGGGCGTTTCACAGAAGGTCAGCTACAGACTCCGTAAGGAACTTATCGCAAAGATAAACCGTATGCCGATGAACTATTTTGACAAAAGCACGCACGGCGAGGCACTGTCAAGAGTAACAAATGATGTGGATACTTTGGCACAGAATCTGAATCAGAGCATTACACAGCTTGTCACCTCGGTTACCACTATCATAGGTGTAATGGTAATGATGCTGTCGATAAGCCCACTTATGACGCTTATCGCCGTTCTTATTCTTCCTGTTTCGATGGTGCTTGTGCTTTTCGTTGTAAAGATTTCTCAGAAGTATTTCAAGTCGCAACAGGAGTATCTCGGTCACATAAACGGACAGGTCGAGGAAATCTACAGCGGCCACAATATCGTCAAGGCGTTCAACCGTGAGGAACGTGTTATCGAAGATTTTAACGAGGCAAATGATATTTTATATAAGTCTGCGTGGAAGTCGCAGTTTTTCTCCGGTGTTATGATGCCTGTTATGACCTTTGTGGGAAATCTGGGATACGTTGCCGTTGCTGTTGTCGGAGGTTTACTGGCGGCAAACGGAACTATAATGGTCGGCGATATATTATCGTTTATCCAGTACGTCAAGAACTTCACACAGCCTATAACACAGCTGGCACAGGTATCAAGTATGCTTCAGTCGACCGCCGCAGCCGCCGAGAGAGTATTTGAATTCCTGACAGAGGACGAAGAAGAGCAATGTGCAAAGGAACACGCAATGCTTACCGATACCTCAGGCAATACCAGAAATGTAACAACACTTGATATTACCGGTGATGTAACGTTTGAACACGTTCGTTTCGGTTACACCCCCGAAAAGATAATAATCAATGATTTCAGTGCAAGGGTCAGACAGGGACAGAAGATAGCTATAGTCGGTCCGACGGGAGCAGGAAAAACAACAATTGTCAAACTGCTTATGCGTTTCTATGAGCTTAACGGCGGAAGGATACTCATTGACGGGTATGACATAGCGGACTTCGACAGGAGCGAGCTTAGAGAGCTTTTCGGAATGGTGCTTCAGGATACATGGCTGTTCAAGGGCAGTATTATGGAGAATATCCGATACGGAAAGCTTGATGCGACAGATGATGAAGTTGTTGCCGCCGCAAAAGCGGCTCACGTTGACCATTTCATAAGGACGCTTCCCGGTGGTTATGATATGGAGTTAAACGAGGAAGCTTCCAACGTATCGCAGGGTCAGAAACAGCTTCTGACAATAGCAAGAGCGATTCTTGCAAATAACAAGATACTGATTCTTGACGAGGCTACAAGCTCTGTCGATACCCGTACCGAGATACAGATACAAAAGGCTATGGATAATCTTATGAAGGGCAGAACAAGCTTTGTAATAGCACATCGCCTGTCTACGATAAAAGATGCCGACCTTATACTCGTTCTTAAGGACGGAGATATTATCGAGCAGGGTAACCACGAGGAACTTATTGAAAAGAACGGTTTCTATGCCGAGCTTTATAATTCACAGTTTGACAGCTGATACCGCAGAGGCTTGGGGTTTATTAAGAATTTGCAAAGGTGCAAAGCAGAAACGCTTTGTTCCTTT
>ULIW01012533.1_pt1 | contig 10142 bp, 7 predicted proteins | sample 1950451 | NCBI WGS metagenome assembly ULIW01 (sample SAMEA4835452, study PRJEB28245) | human gut metagenome | biome: gut microbiome; material: fecal sample | place: Denmark | collected 2008 | reverse complement strand
CAATTTACCGCGACTTCCGGCTACCAACAAAGCATGACCGTATGTTCCTTTATGCGTAAATCGTTTACGAGGCTGGAATACACAAGCAATATCTTCTTCCGTCACCAAATAATAGTTAGTCGGCGTATCCGCAACAGCTTGTGGGTGCATGTTTATATTCAAAACTTTCCATTCCCCAACATACACTTCGTTTTCAGGCATCAGAAACGAGAGTTTCGGGAAATTGAAAGTAAATGTCTTATTAGCGCGGATGATACAGTCCTTGTCATTCTCCCGGTTGTCTTCGCCAAACAGACCTGAAGGAATATCGATCGAAACAATCTCAGCCGGTGTGCTATTGATATACTTCACCAATCCGGCAAAGCCACCACTCAACGGACGATTCAGTCCCGAACCAAACAGACCGTCGATCACCACATCCCGAGATGACAGATAAGGCGGAATGAAATTATCCCGTATCTCTGTAAATTCCACCTTGTCTATATTCAATAAACGGCGCTTGTTCTCTGCACACTCCGGACTCAGATCGCCCGTCGGGTTAAACAGATATACAATGACCTTATACGATTCGTCCAATAACTGCCGGGCAATGCCCAACGCATCAGCCCCGTTATTTCCCTGGCCGGCAAAAACGACGATCCGGTGCATCTTCGAGTAATGGTTTCTAAACTCATTCACAAACGCTGTAACTGCCTCTTCCACCAGATCGATCGGAGCAATCGGCATATTCAGAATCGTGTATTTATCAATATCTTTAACTTTTTCTGTTGCAAATATTTTTAACATAGCTTTCCAGTATTCTTCGTCTTTCAATTATTTCCGACAAATGTAAGGATTTGTTTTCATATTTTCTTTGTTTAATCCAACATTCTATTTTCACAGATCCAGTCTTCAAAAAGTTTCCCGAACAACTTGCATGCCAATGTAGCAGTTCGTTCTTCATACACCATACTGAAAGTTCGAATAACAACAGATAAAGTCAGATAATACTATTTATTGCTATACCCAATCAAGTAACTAAGAAACTTTGTCATTGTGGAATATTCTGAGAGAATTAGAGAAACGTTCAATCCACGTTTACCAACTCTTTTTCCTAAACTTTTTCCAAGGCAGTTACATATATTACTATAAACCAATAATTTACATAACACTAAAATTCTCTAAAATCATTCACATTATTTTAGAACCACAGAAGCAGCCACATTTCAACCAAATAAAAAACTAAGCTTCAAGCCCTTATAAGCAGAAACCAGCCACACTCATGCCACAAAACCAACCACCTTATATATTAGAAAGAAAGAATAAAGAAATAAAGATAGAAAGGGTTGCTTTCAAAAATCAAAAAATACGGCAACATCCATCCCGTTATCCTCTCAATCCGTTGTCACGAGAATCCCAATGAATTCTCTCGAATATCCTTTTTGATTCTCGTTGGTTTTCCTCTAAGCCCATAAGAACACCCTCCACAGAATAACTGACTTTATCTGTGATTAACCGACCCTAATTGACCTTAACCGTCTGCCGCCCCCAAACCAGCCAACTATCTTTGCCTGAGGGTTTTCGGAATAGACTTTTATTTATCAATAACTAATCAGACTGATTTATGGAAAATTGTAATAACACAAAACATAGCCGGATCATTATTCTCGTCAACAAACTCAATACATCCGGACCGGACCTTGTAATCCGATCTCTTCCATCGACGAGGCATAACGCCGGGTGACGGTCGTCGCATAATTACCTAAAGGTGTAACGAGTTTTATTTGTAACTGATTTTCTCCCGGTTTAAGTTTGCGCTGGATGTCAAATACAGCTTCGCCATACCAATTGGTACCAATCTTTTCGCCATTGAGATAGACCTCGACAACGCCCCGAGCCTTTCCGGTATTAATAACGCGAAAGGCATTCGGATCATCTACCTGGAATGTCGTTGTATAACTTAATGTTCCGGCAAAATGCTTCATCCAGACAAAGGGCAGTGTATTGAAATCGACCAGATTGTCTATTTCAAAGGTTTGGGTTGAACCGTCTACATGGTTTGCCTGTACGTTCCAGACCTCGCCTATCAACCGGGTGCTGTCCGGTTCCAATGGAAGAGCTTGGTAAGGTTCACCCGTTTTCAGCTTGTCAAAGACGATGAACTTAGATTCAGCCGGTCCAAACCGTAATGACATAGAAGTTCCGTCCTGATCAAGAAGATATCTTTTTCCGGTCTCAGCATCCCAAAGCCAGGCCTGCTTACCCTGAACAGCATCGGTAAAGCTCAAATTGACCTGATAACTAGACTGACGGTTAAAGTTGGTAATGAAGAATATATCCTTATCACCAGATTTGTAATAATTATAGAACATCCATTTGACCGGTTTATCTACTTTCACATACGGTTTCAGATCCAATTCTTTCTGCACCTGGGCAAACCATTCCGTCTGCGGTAAGGTTGGAGCCGGAATATTAACAATCCGATCCGGATAAGCTTCGAACAAGTTATCGAAAACCGATTGAACGGTAAGCGACTTTTTCTGATAATCAGCAAAACCGATACTTTGATGCGGTCTTTTTCCGATACAAATAACCTTACCTCCTTTTTTCACAAACCGTTCAATGGCAACAGCCGTTTTAGGATCCAGACTTTCCACATCCAGTAAAATCAGCGTCTGATAGGTTCTGGGACCAAACGACAGTTTTCCCTTCGTTATCCGGGCCTGCTGTAAAATATGTTCACTTACATAATCACACCCATTTCCGTTCTGATGCAGATTTTGCCACAAGTCATGGGCATAAGCCGGGAAGATATTTTCCGGGAACGGATCCCGTTGTTGGCCTAAAACAGACCACATATCTTCCAGAGGCGGAAGAATGGCTATATCCGACTGCGGAATACTGTTTTGCAGTATAGCACTGACGCGAGCCTTATAATCCATCCAGTAATGATAATACGGCCAGAAAGTATTATGTTCGTTGAAATAATCACCGTATTGCACCCAACCCGGGAAACCGGCTTCGCGGGGACTATAATTAAATCCATGCAGAATAGAATGGTTGACACCGGAGATATTACTCATATCGCCCGTTATTTTGATGTCTTCCAATGTTGACTGATAGATATTCCCCGTATTGGTCAGCTCTTCACAACTGACTTTTCCATTTCCGGCAAGCAATGAGCCAGAAGCCGTAAACTTATTATTGCATGAGAAACCATGTCCCTCACCAATGACTCTATTCTCTGTCAATTTAAAGCCAACATCCTGCCATAACCACGATTCACATTCTGGAATATCAATATACATACTCGATTCCAGCGGATGTAAAGCCCGGCCATAAGCCTGAACTCGCGATTGTACCCCATTTTTCCGACACCAATCATTTAACGTATTGATGAAATTCTCCTGAAACAGATAAATCTGAAACCGCTCGAAGTCATTTCGAACCCGATACTCCACATCCTTTTTTATCTTCTCTGAAAATGTACTACCATAATTTTCGGGCAACGGATTCCCCATATGTCCAATCTTCTTGATAATATAAGGTAAATAAGGATATAAAGAATAGCCAAAATATTTTTCCCACTTTTCCAACATACCGTCACACCAGTTGGCTCCTTCCAATTCAAAGCTATCGACAAAGGTAGCCCGGATCTTCCCTTTCAGGCCGGGATCATTAAAATGGACCTTATCTGACAATCGGGATAAATAAGCCAGTACGGCATCTTTGTTAAAATGGTTCAACACCGGACCACTAGCTCCCGGAGCTCCATTAATCACATTCATATAACCGGTCATCTTCACAAAGAAATAAATGACATGTTCACCAGCCGGCACTTGAACGGTTATCTGATCCTTATTTACCAAAGAATCAAAAGACGTTCCTTCGGTAAATTCGTCTACTCGGGCAGGCATCAGCCGAATATATACCAACTCTTTCAACGGATGTTCATTCTTGGAAGCAATCGGAGGATTCACACGCGCCAGCAGTTCATCTTTCTGAATGGAAAAATCCGTTCCCGTTTTACCACCATCTACCTTGACTGTTTCAATTGTAAGCATTTGCAACTGCTGGTTACGAGGCAAAAACTCCCCGCCAAACGGCCATCCGGAGCCACCGATCATATCACAAATCATACCCCGTTCCCGGCAAGCATCGGCTGTAAAGGAAATCATATCCGCCCATTCATCCGACAAGTAAGGCTTGCTTTGATAATTCAGGCTATCAGCCCCATCCGGTAATCGGATCGAATTGATTTCAACACCACCGATCCCAATTTCTTTCATCAAATCCAATTCCCGTGCAATCTCGTTTTTATCGATCTTCAGTCCATTCCACCACCATCTCACAAAAGGTCTGTACTGAGCTCCCGGATTCTTAAAAGTCTCATACAAATCCCCTTTAGGTTTAGAGAATGAAGATTTAGTAGGTAAATTTTCTCCATTGGAATAAAAAACGGAACCTATTAATAACAAAGCTGATAATAATAATCTTTTCATATCTTATATTTTCCCATTCTAATAAATACTTTCGTAAAGGTATGGAATCCTTTGCACTCCCAATCTATTAAAACTGATTCAATAATTATCAAAAATGATTTTTGATAATCAGAATTTCTAAAACACTTAACAAACAACGTAAATTTCCTATCTTTACAAACAAAAAAAGCATTGCTAAACTTAAATTGATATGAACCCTAAAAGAATTCACAGTAACTCTAGCTGTCGGTTTGGTCAAGTAGGAAGATATAACAGTTCCTAAAGCCTACAGCCACCTGCCTCTAGAAAAAGATATAGATATAATGTGCGTAAAACTTTAAACGATACTTATTATTTACTCTACCATGTAAGGAATAGAGTTTACTTGGATTGGTTGAGTGAAGAATACGTACAAGTTTAAACACACAGTTGTGTGCAATGGAAAAAGTGGATAATGAAGAAAAAAATAATAATTTGATGAACAAGGAGGAACAACATTTTTTGAATATTCAATCGGATTTTTATCACTACATGATTACAGAAGGTGGTTTAACCCCCAAAACGAGTAGGGACTATATTTCGAGATTAAAATTTCTTTCAGCAACTTATCATATAGATAATACTTTAGATGAAGAAGGCGTAGAAGAAATTTTACGGAAAGAAGAAGTATGTTATATTGAAAGAAGTAAATATAACACACGAAAATCCATCTCTGATTTTCGTTCCGGTTTACGTAAATTTTTAGATTTTCTGAAATCTGATTATCATAAGCGGTATGAAAATAGTATTTTATCTGAAATTAAAATGATTAAAGAAAATCATCATTTATCTGTTACTGAAAAAGAAGCAATTATTTTGTCAAGAAGGGGGCAAGGAGTCTTTCGTAATGACTTGATAAAGTATTGGGGGGGATGTGCTATAAGCAAGTGCTCTTTAACAGATATATTAGTGGCTTCTCACATAAAGCCTTGGAAAGATTCAACAAATGATGAACGGTTGGATGTATTCAACGGATTATTACTTTTGCCCAATTATGATAAGCTATTCGATTTGGGCTATATAACATTCAATCCTGAGGGAAAAGTACTTTACTCAAAATTGCTTTCCAAAAACGACAAGTATTTATGGGGATTGACTGCCACATTGTCGCTTTGCCGTATAGAAGAAGCACATAAGAGTTATTTGAAATATCATAAGGATTATTGTTTTATTGACGACTAAATGGAATTAAAAAAGGGATCAACTAAATAATATTAGAACTAGGTATTCAATCCTAACTTTTAACGGATAAAACTCTTTTAAACATAATCTTCCCCTACATTTGATAGATGTAGCTTGCATCTATCAAACGTAGCAATACTTTTGTCAGAAGTAGAGATAATCTAACAAAATATTCTAGTTTCTTATTCGAAACCATATAAATCTATCAATAATAGTCCTACATTTGATAGATACAAACTATTTCTATCAAATGTAGGATGATTTTTATCTCCTTTGTTATAAATCGGATAAAATTGCAAGGATATTTGGCATATAAAGACTATCTTTGAGGAAAAAACAAAAAACAGATGGCTATAACAATCCCACAAATCAGCATCGACGAGGTTTACATCAGTGTCCTCAAGGCGAAATTGGTCACGAACGAAGAAGGTTGGAGCAAAATGATGCCGGTCAACCATGATGTACGCCCCAGCGGGTCCATTATCGTGAACGCCCTTGTGACGCTTCTCCACAAAAAAAGGCTTTACTACCCAGCAGAAGTGGCGGAGTATTTCCAAAAGAAGGCAAGAGACTTGGACGGGGCTATCCGGGTACTCACCGGTATGTCTCTTTCTCGCTTTATGTTACTCTACCGCTTGAAGCAAGTCCAGGAATACCTGTGCTGCACGTCGCTGACAGCCATCGAGATTTCTTCCCGGTGCGGCTATCCCAATTCGTCCACCATGGGCTATCTGTTCCGGAAAGAATTCGGAATGACTCCGGGCATGTATCGCCAAGCACACCGTCCGCGAAATTACAACGAACTATATGCGTGGTAAAACAGATATGGCTTTATGCCTCTGTATTTCATTCTTTGTATTTTGATACACCTTCATTTTTTTAGGCAATACATTAATTATCCCCGAAATGTTGTAACTTTGCAACCTTAAAAGCAGAGTTATTATGGATAAGATTCAACTAAAAGACAAGAAATTCAAGTTATTTATTCCGCAGGAGTCCATAGCGAAAGCGGTTGCCCAAGTGGCTCGGCAAATCGAGCATGACATCAAACAGCACGAAGATCAGGACGTTCTGTTTGTTTGTATCCTGAACGGAGCCTTTATGTTTGCTTCCGAACTGATGTCGGAATTGAATGAATCTTATGAAATCACGTTTGCCCGCTATGCTTCATATGCAGGGACAAACAGTACAGGTGTCTTACAAGAGATCATGCCTATCAAGGAAAATATCCAGGGAAAGACATTGATTCTGCTGGAAGACATTATTGACACGGGCTTTACGATGAAGCACATCATCGCCAAGCTGAAAGAACAGGGTGCTGCCGAAGTCAAACTGGCAACCATGCTCTTCAAACCGGAGTCTCTGCGTTGTGACCTGAAACCGGATTACGTAGGTATTCAGATTCCACCGGCTTTTATTGTCGGACACGGACTGGATTACGATGGTCTGGGCCGTGCTTATCGGGACATCTATGTGATTGATGAGTAAACTCAGAAACTAAAAAATATATATGTATCATTTTGGCAATTCAGGGAAACGAAGCTATTCGAATTCCGATTGTCAAGTAAAAAAAGGAAGTGTTATATGTTGAATGTAGTTATTTTCGGTGCTCCCGGTTCAGGAAAGGGAACACAAAGTGAGCTGATCATCAAAGAATATGCTTTGGATCATATCTCAACAGGTGATGTTTTGCGCTCTGAGATGAAGAATGAAACAGAACTGGGTAAAATTGCCAAAGATTACATCGAAAAAGGTCAATTGGTACCTGACGAACTGATCGTAAACATGTTGGCTAAGGTTCTGGATAGCAAAGCTAATTCAAAAGGTGTTATCTTTGATGGCTTCCCTCGTACAATCCCGCAGGCTGAAGCACTGAAGAAGATGTTGAACGAACGTGGTACAGATGTATCTATCATGTTGAACTTGCAGGTTGACGAAGACGAATTGATCAAACGTCTGTTGGAACGTGGTAAAGTATCAGGCCGCTCTGACGACAATCTCGAAACAATCAAATCTCGTCTGGAAGTTTATCACAAACAGACAGCTCCGTTGGCCGACTTCTACATAAAAGAAGGCAAGCATGTAGCTATCAAAGGTATGGGTACTATCGAAGAAATCTTCGGCCGTATCAAAGAAGCGATCAACGCAGTAAAATAAGTTTAATCCATCCAATGGGCAAGAGGACAAGTCAGCTTCTCCCCTTGCCCATGTATAAACTCAAAAACTTAAGAACTAACAACTATGGCTGAATCCAACTTTGTAGATTATGTAAAGATCTATTGTCGCTCAGGTAAGGGCGGACGAGGGTCTTCTCACTTTCGCCGTGCCAAATATATTCCGAAAGGTGGTCCCGACGGAGGTAACGGGGGAAGAGGAGGCCATATTTATCTTCGAGGAAACCGGAATTACTGGACGCTGCTTCACCTGAAATATGACCGTCACATCATGGCAACCAATGGTGAAAGCGGAGGTGCCAAACGTAGTTTCGGGAAAGACGGACAAGACAAGATCATTGAAGTTCCCTGCGGAACAGTTGTCTATGACGCTGAAACCGGCGAATTCATCTGTGATGTAACGGAAGACGGTCAGAAGGTCATGCTGCTGAAAGGCGGTAAAGGCGGACTGGGTAACTGGAATTTCCGTACGGCAACCAATCAGGCACCTCGGTATGCACAACCGGGAGAACCGGCTCAGGAACGTTTTGTCATCCTGCAATTGAAATTATTGGCTGATGTCGGTTTGGTAGGTTTCCCGAATGCGGGTAAATCCACTTTATTATCTGTTTTATCAGCCGCTAAGCCTAAAATTGCCAATTATCCGTTTACCACCCTGGAACCGAACTTGGGAATTGTCAGCTATCGTGACAACCGTTCTTTCATTATGGCCGATATTCCGGGTATCATTGAAGGAGCCAGTGAAGGGAAAGGACTCGGACTTCGCTTCCTGCGTCATATCGAACGTAACTCATTACTACTGTTCATGATTCCGGCCGATAGCGACGATATCAAGAAAGAATACGAAATTCTTCACAACGAACTGGTCAAATACAATCCGGATCTGGTGAACAAGAGCCGTGTACTGGCCATCACCAAATGTGATATGCTGGATGAAGAACTGATGAAGGAAATGGAAAAAGAACTGCCCGAAGGCATTCCGCATGTATTCATTTCATCGGTTGCTCAGTTCGGACTGACAGAGCTGAAAGACATTCTTTGGAATGAACTGAACAAAGAGACTTTCCATGAAGCGGAGAAGATTGTCCACAAGAATATCGACGTCAGCACACTTCAGTTTGATGACGACGACGATTTCACCTATGAGGAAGAAGAGGACGATGACGAAGACTATGTGGAATATGAAGACTGGGACGACGAAGAATATGATGAGGAAGGAGAAGCAGACGATGATCCGTCCACTGAAAAATAACCTCGAAGTGTTGCAATTTCCCGGACTGGCCGGTAATTGCAACATTTCTCATTTTATAACTACCCGTCAGGGAGGCGTCAGTACCGGAGCTTATGCCCAGATGAATCCGGGACTTTATACCGACGACTGCCCGGATTCCATCCGTAAGAACCGGGAAATACTGGCAGAAGGTATTCAATTGCCTGTACAGAATATCATTACTCCACATCAAACGCATCAGGACCAGATTATACATATCGACTCAGCCTTTATGGAGTTGACGGAAATGCAACAAAAGCAGCAACTGGATGGTGTGGATGCCTTATTCACGTCTTTGCCCCAAGTATGCGTCAGTGTTTCAACCGCCGACTGCGTTCCCATCTTGTTGTATGCTCCCGATACAAAAACCGTTGCAGCCATTCATGCCGGTTGGAGAGGTACTGTCTTGCAAATAGCTGCCAAAACGGTCCGACAGATGTGCAGAGAAACCGGATGTAATCCCGAGTTGATACAGGCAGCCATTGGACCTTCCATCAGCCAGGAAGCATTCGAAGTAGGTGAAGAAGTAGTAGAAGCCTTTCGGCAATCTGGAGCCTGGACGGCAGAAGAAACGTTGTCCTTATGCTGGAACAATCCGAAAACCGGTAAAACGCATATAGACCTGTGGAAAGCCAACGAACTGCAGCTGCAAGCCGAAGGTATTCTTCCCCGACAGATTGAGAACGCCCGGATTTGTACCTACCAACACGCAGACAGATTCTTTTCGGCCCGCCGGGAAGGAATTCACAGCGGACGTATTTTATCTGGTATTTTTATCCTATAAACAGTTATCGACATGAAACAAATTTCTTTATCCAACGAAATACAAACCGCCTGTCCGGATTTATGTGTACTTGCCCTTTCCTGTCAGGTCAAGAATACACCCAACGATGCAGATCTTTGGGAACTCATACACCAGGAAGAAACCCTCGTTCGGGAACAAGTCAAACTCAACGAAATAAACAAATGGCTTCCTATACAGGCTACACGGCAAGCATATAAGAAATTAGGTAAAGA
>ULIW01015898.1_pt1 | contig 10148 bp, 10 predicted proteins | sample 1950451 | NCBI WGS metagenome assembly ULIW01 (sample SAMEA4835452, study PRJEB28245) | human gut metagenome | biome: gut microbiome; material: fecal sample | place: Denmark | collected 2008 | reverse complement strand
TATCGATGTTGAGTGGGCGCTTGTTGGGCAACAGGGAGATGCTTCTCAGGCATTTGGCTCTGGTTTGACATATTCGAATCGTTATTTCCTGCTCAAGTTCTTCAATATTGCTACACCTGATGCAGACCCTGATGCATTCCGTAGCAAGCAGAGAGCGGCGGAAACAGCAGAGGACAAAATGATTGCCGAGCAAATCATTCAGAGTTTTGATGAGACACTGAAAGAGTATCTCAGTGTGCATAAGGATAAAACAGACGATGTTAAAAAGTTTGTATCCAAGTACGCAAAGGGCGGCAACTACTTTGCAATTACAGAGTCCGTGTTGGCAGGAAAACTTCTGTCGGATTTCAAGGAAACGTTTAAGATTGAGGAGTGATACACTATGGGTTTTCGTACAGGTGCCTATGCAAAAATTTGGGAAGTAACTCCCATGAGCGACACGAGCACAAAGGTTCGGTTGTCGGTCAGCAGAAAGAACAAGCAGACCAATGAGTACGAGCAAGACTTTTCCGGTTTTGTTCTTGCCATTGGGACTGCGGCGGCAAAGAAAGCTGCTTGTCTGAAAGAGGGCGAGCGCATTAAGCTTGGAGACGTTGATGTCACGACAAAGTACGACAAGGAGAAAAAGGTGACGTACACCAACTTCAAGATGTTCTCCTTTGAAGTTGAGGGCGACGAGAGTAGCTCTCAAACCACAGACCCTCAGCCTACGGTTGATGATGGCGAAATTGATGATAGCCGGTTGCCATTCTAAGGTAATCGCCTATGGGAGAAGTAAACTACGCACCACTCATTGATGACATGGTGTGGAGCTACTCACGAATAAAGGCTTTTGAGGATTGCCCGTATAGGTGGTACTTGAAGTACATAAAGAAGTTTCATGGTAAGGATATGTTCTTTTCAAGCTATGGTACTTTTATGCATAAGCTTATTGAGTTGTATCACAAAGGTGAAAAAACGCCAAGGCAGATTGTCGATATGTACTTGCAAGGCTTCAAAACTGAAGTTGTGGGACGTGCTCCAAACAGGAAGGTGTTCAGTAGTTACTTTACTGGCGGCTTGCAATATCTTAAAGCACTTCAGCCATTCCCGTATGGCATGGTTGGTGTCGAAAAGAAAGTTGACTTCGTAGTAAACGGTATCCCATTTGTTGGTTACATAGACTTCCTTGGGGAAAAAGATGGTGACCTATATGTCGTAGACAACAAGTCGAGGATTTTGAAACCACGAAGCAGCAGAGCAAAACCAACTAAGGCTGACGAAGAGTTGGATGCTTATTTAAGGCAGCTTTATATCTACTCTGCGGCAGTTGAAGAAGAATATGGTAAGACGCCAAAGAGTCTTTGCTTCAACTGCTTTAGAGATAAGCTGTTTATCATAGAGCCATTTAAGGAACAGGCATACGCCGAATCTAAAGAATGGCTTGCGAAGAGCATCGGAAAGATTCGTGAGGAATCAGATTTCAAACCATCAGTAGAGTTTTTCAAATGCACACACCTGTGTGAAATGCAGGATATGTGTGAGTATTACGAGTTGATGAGAAAGAGGTGATGAATTATTAGGGCAAGTGAAGATATGGCAAGGGTTGAGAGCGAAGCTGGCATTATCGCTACGCTGATTCATCACCCGGAGTTCTCATATTACTCAGAGCAACTGTTGCCAAACCATTTCACTAACGAGGAGAACCGCTATATCTATCAGGCGATTTGTTCTCTTGCACGAGACGGGATTACGACGATTGACCCGTATAACATTATCCAAGCGCTGTCTGCGAAAGAAGCGACAAGGCGTTTTGCAGATGAGCTCAGCATCGACCAGCTCTATACATTGATGGACAACAGTGACAGCATTGCTCGAAATACTGTTGAAGAGTACAAGCTGCTTGTCAACAATGTTATGGATGCGGCTTTTAGGCGGGATACTTTTCAGCAACTCAAAGAGTGCCAGAAGCTTTGCACTCAGCCGTCCGAAGAAAACATCGAACAGAAAATCTACAAGATGCTGGATGATGTGATGATGGAGTTCTCAGCAACAAACGAAGTCCCACCATACAAAGATGTCGTAGATAAATGCTGGGAAGAAATCAAAGGCAGGCAAGGCGCTGGATACGCAGGCATTCCCTTTAAGTTTCCTGCATTGAACGATTATGCGACCATTGAGCGTGGAGAACTGTTCATCTTTGGCGCAGAGCAAAAACAGGGCAAGAGTATGATGCTTTTGAATTGTGCAGTTGACTTGCTGAAGCAGGATTACGCAGTCCTCTATCTGGACAGTGAGCTAAATACGCGACTGTTTACATCAAGAATCTTGGCACACCTATCTGGTATTGAGTACAAGCGATTGACATCTGGCAATTATAGCGACGAAGAGGAAAAGCGTATTCTGGATGCAAAGGAATGGTTAAAAACGCGCAAGTTCACCCATATCTATATCCCAATGTTTGACCAACAGAGTATTTTTACGGCTGTGAATAAGGTGAAACATACGCAAGGGCTTGATGTTCTTATTGTTGATTACTTCAAGGGTAAAGGCGAGGGCGATGCGTTTGACAGCTATCAAGAGCTTGGCAGATTTGTAGATATGGTGAAGAATCAGATTTGTGGTGAGATGAATATTGCTGGTATTGGCGCCGCTCAAGCAACGATTACCGGTAAGCTTGCCGATAGTGCAAAAATTGCTCGTAACGCATCAACCATTGCAATGATTTCCGATAAAACGCCAGAGGAAATCGAAGCCGATGGTGCCGAGTGCGGCAACAAAAAACTCCGTGTAACTGTAAACCGTAATGGTATGCAGATGACGCAGGACGAATACATAGATTTGCTGTTCGATGGAAATCACATCCTCTATGAACAGGCGAAACAGCATATTCCACAGACACCTTTTTAACCTGTCAACATAATTAAATAAAATACGGAAGGAGGGGGTGGGGTGGAGCTATCTGAGCTGATTGAATCAGTCGATATCCTTGAATACATCTCGCAATATACAGAGTTCACAGAAAAGAACGGAGAATATTGGGCATTGTCGCCATTCAAAGATGAGAAAACCCCCTCCTTCTCCGTTCGTAAGGAAACAAACTCATTTTACGACTTTTCATCGGGTATCGGCGGTAACGTACTGACATTCATTCGGTATTACGACAAGTGTGGTTATGCCGAAGCTATCGAAAAACTGAAGAATTACAGCGGAGTCGATGGTAATGTGGTCACCAGAAAGAAATTGGCGACAGTTGAGGTCGCCAAGAGGTTTATGCCGCCGAAAAAAGTGCAGAAGCAGTCAAAATCAACTGTGCTCCCAGACGATTATATGGAACGGTACGAAAAAAAACCGGACAAATTAGCTGTTTGGGAGCGCGAGGGCATATCCAAAGGCTCGCTCGACAAGTTTGAAGTGTACTACGACAGCTTTTCGGATAGATTGGTCTATCCAATACGGAATCCAGATGGAAAAATCGTAAATGTAGGTGGTAGAACGCTTGACCCGGCATGGAAAGAAAAAGGTTTGCGTAAATACACCTACTTTATGGCGTGGGGTGAGCTGAAAACTATTTATGGTCTTGCAGAAAACATGGAAGGCATCAGGGAAAAGGGAGAAATCATTCTTTTCGAAGGATGTAAGTCAGTTTTACTCGCAGATACATATGGGATACACAACACTGGTGCGATTTTGACATCGCATCTTAATCCGAATCAGATGAAACTGCTGGTCTCCCTTGGGTGCAGGGTGGTTTTCGCCCTTGACAAGGATGTTTGCATCAGGGACGACCACAATATCAAGCGGTTAAAGCAGTTTGTCAACGTTGAATACATTTGGGACAAGGAAGATTTGCTTGGCGATAAGGACAGTCCTGTCGATAGAGGTCAAGACACTTGGGAAAAACTCTACGACGGGAGGCTGTCATGGCGATGAGCAATCAATACACCCTATACCACTTGCATAGTGACCTTTCAAACGGTGTTACCAACATTGACTCCGTTACAAAGTACGGCGAATACATAGAGCGTGCCAAAGAGTGCGGCATGAAAGCAATGGCGTTTACGGAGCATGGCTCTGTTTTTGAGTGGTGGCACAAGAAAAGTGCTATCGAAGCTGCTGGAATGAAGTATATCCACGGCATCGAGGCATATCTTACGCTTAACATCGACGAAAAAATCAGAGACAACTACCACTGTGTCTTGCTTGCGAAGAACTACGATGGGTTCTTAGAACTCAACAGCCTTGTGTCTAAGAGTTTCTGTAGAACCGACAACCACTTTTACTACGTCCCACGAATCACGTTCAACGAATTGTTTGCGACATCTGACAACATTATCATCACTACGGCTTGTGTCGGTGGCGTTCTCGGAAAAGGTGACGAACAGGCTCAGCAGTATTATCTGGATTTTCTTGAACGAAATAAGCACCGCTGTTTTTTGGAAGTCGGTCACCACATGGATGAGAAGCAGGTCACCTACAATGAAAAACTGTTATTGCTTAGCAAGAGTACCGGTGTCCCTTTGATTGCAGGAACTGATACGCACGTCCTCAATGCAGAGCATGAAAAAGGAAGAAGTATCTTACAGGCATCTAAAAACATTACGTTTGATGGTGAAGAACGTTGGGACTTAAAGTTTAAGACTTACGACGAGTTAGTTGCTGCATATAGAGAGCAAGGGTCGCTTCCAGAAGCAGAATATATGCAAGCCATTGAAAACACCAATGTGATGGCAGATATGGTAGAACCGTTTGAATTAGATAGAGGTACAAAGTACCCACATATCTACTCTGAACCGGAGAAGACGTTCCGTGACAAGATTCAGACAGCAGTTGAGAACCATCCATATGCACTCAAGCATCACACAAAGGAAGAGTTGCAGAAAACTATTGATGAAGAGTTCGATGTTTATAAGGCAACGAAATCAATTGACTTTATGCTGCTCCAAACTTACTTGCGTGAGTGGGAAAAGCAAAACGGTATCCAGTGTGGCTACGGTCGTGGCTCAGTTTCAGGTAGCATGATTGCGTATCTCTTGGGGATTACGCAGATGGACAGTATGAGGTATGGTTTGAACTTCTTCCGCTTTATGAATCCGTCCCGTGTTACAAACGCTGATATTGACACGGACTATTCTGGCAAGGACAGAGAAACAATTAAGCGGTTCTTGCTTAAAGATAAGATGAATCTGCCGAGTATTCGTTCAGCAGAAATTATTACCTTTAACACCATTGCACTCAAAGGCGCAATCCGCGATGTTTGCCGCGCTCTCTATAAAGACCGCGCAGACATGAACTATCTTCAAGTGGCGAACCACATCTGCAAAGAAGCGGAGCTCCATGAAGATGCTATCCGAAAGAAGTACCCAGATGTCTTCAAGTATGTAGACATCGTTAATGGAACAATCGTCTCCATCGGTACACACCCGAGTGGAGTCCTTATCAGTGACCTACCTATTGACCAAACAGTTGGTCTGTGCAGTATCTCTACATCCGAGTATCCGGTATCCATGATTAACATGAAAGAGCTGGACGACTTGATGTATGTCAAGCTTGACATCCTTGGCTTGGATAATATCGGTGTCATCAACGATACCTGTAAAATGCTTGGGATTGAGCGCTTGACGCCAGACAACACTGATATGGAGGATATGAATGTGTGGAGAAGTATCCGAGACGATACGACGCTTATCTTCCAATGGGAGTCTGACAGCGCACAGCATTATCTAAAGCAGTTCATGTCCGATGCTACGCTCGATATTGCTCGGTCAAAGATTCCGAATTTCTCAATGCTAAAGTGGATGTCGTTTGGTAACGGCTTGCTCCGACCTGCGTGTGCCAGCTTCCGTGATAGTGTAGCCAAAGGCGAGTTTTACGATAACGGCTTTGACGCACTGAATGAGTTCCTTGCTCCAGAGGCAGGACGAATCGCAATGCAGGAAACCATTATGCAGTTCTTGGTTAAGTTCTGCGGCTACTCAAGCGCGGAATCAGACAACGTCCGCCGAGCGATTGCCAAGAAAAAAGGAACAGAAAAACTCTTGCCGGAGATTGAAGAACGCTTTGTGGCTTATTGCTCAAAGGCGTACAAGATGAGTGCAGAGCGTTGCGAAGAGGTTATTAAGCCGTTCCTGCAAATCATTCTGGATGCATCAGCGTATGGCTTCTCGTGGAACCACTCAGACGCTTATTCGTCCATCGGTTATATCTGCGGATATTTGCGCTACTATTACCCATTGGAGTTCTTAACAGCAGCATTGAATATCTTCGGGGACAATATGGACAAGACTGCTGACATTACAAGCTATGCCCATAAGGTCGGTATTCGGGTTACGTTGCCTAAATGGGGGTTGTCCAGAGGTGAATACTTCTTCGATAGAGAGCGGAAAATCATCGCCAAGGGTCTCACGTCAATCAAGTATATGAGTGCTGGTCTTGCCGATGAACTGTACAACCTTGCAGCAAAAAACAAGTATTCCTGTTTTATGGATTTGTTGAAAGACCTCGATGAAAAAACGAGTATTAACTCAAGGCAGCTTGATATTCTGATTAAGCTGGATTTCTTCTCTGATTTCGGTAACCAGCGCGAGTTGCTTCGGATGGTTGACCTGTTCTTCAATACCTTCAAGAGAGGTCAGGCAAAGCAAATCAAAAAGTCTGAGGTTGATGGAACGCCGCTCGAAGAAATCGTGAAACGATACGCAGTTGGTGTTACAAAGTCTGGTGGCGAAGCTAAGAGCTATACGCTTCTTGACGTGATGTCGATTTTGCGTGGTGCAGAAGATGCAGTAAAAGCAGTTGGCATGGATGACCTCAGCGATATTATCAAAGTCCGTAACTTCTATGACGTGATGGGCTATATCGGATATGTGTCTGGCAATGAAGCGGACAGACGCAAGCTATACATAACAGATATGAAGCCACTGGTTCGGAGAAGAGATGGTGAGCAATTTGCTTACAGCGTCTTCACAAAATCAATCGGTAGCGGCAAGGAAAGTAGGTTCACGTTATTCAATCGTGAGTTTAAGAAAGAGCCGGTTAAAGTCGGTGACATTATTTACTGTAAAGGCTACCAGCGCGATGGTGAGTATTTCAAGCTGACAGCGTATGACAAGGTTCTGTAATTGGAGGTGAAAACATGGAAGTGTTAACCGGAGACACATTGGCAGAAGCACTATTGTTCTGCTCTCAACAAGAGAATGTTTCAGTGTGTGTCGTACTTGATAATATGCGTAATACCAAAGAGCTGGTTGAGACTCTTTGGAGGGAAATAGAGTTGGGGAATCTTCCGGGGTGGGTAATGCAAAGAGGATTTGACGTAGCGTCCTTCTCTAATACATACTCCATTCTAAACACGAAGAAATCATCCGCTATGTATTTCATTAGCGCATATGACACGCAAAATTTCAAGGGGCGCACATTTAACCGCATCCTATACCTAAGTGACTTGAACACGGTCATCCTGTCTGAGATTGAACGCTGTGAACAGCCATTGCGGTTTACCGATGGAACATATGGCGGTGAGGAACTGGACGACTTCCTCAGCGGTTTCAAAATCAAACCTGCTGCTTCAGCAGTAAGGGTGATATAAAACACAGATTTTATAAGTGCATAGGAGGTGCGAAACTTGTCAGACAAACGTGTCTGCAATTATTGCGGCAAGGAGCTTGACCTCTTTGACCTGCAGGAAGATTTCTCTATACATAGACAACATATCGGATACGGCAGTATCCATGACGGAGACAATGTTGATTTGCAGCTTTGCTGTGACTGCTTCGACAAGCTCGTAAGCGAGTGTAATGTGTCTCCAATTGAGGAGGTCGATGACGAGTGACGAGAGCAGAGTTCAACAATGCTTTGGAGGAGGCTCTTCAGAAAGCAGCGCGAGTACGAGCCTATACGGGTGGAGGATGCGAAATTGCGTTGATTGTAACGAGAGACGTTTATAGATTCCTCTCTGAACACGCAGGTGTCACGTTTGATGTTCGCAATACTGACCACGGTATTTATCGTGGGTACAGAATTGGCATTGTCAATGAGCAGGGGTACAGCGATATTCTCAAACCGGCTATGCTCGGAATGGAGTATTACAACGGTATGGAGGTAAATGACATTATCGTTGTCGGCGATGAGAACAGACTGTTCCAGCTTGAGAGCAGAGAACCGATTTGCTTCCGGGACATGGGGTTAACCGTCAGTTTTGGGAATGGCGCAAGAGCAACAGCTAATGCAACCGTAACGAATACCGTTGCTAATGCCATCAATGAGACAAATGCGGCGGAGACGGTAACTGCTGCAGCAGTTAATGCTGCGCGTCCAGTAGAAATGAACTATAGAGATGGGCAGTTGTTTGTCGATGGGATTCCGATTGACCTCCCGCTTGTAGACCTTGCAATGGAAGACCTCGTAGGAGTAACGACACCGGTAACGACACCGCAGCTTGATTGGAATGTCACTGGTCGTGCGACAGTTGATTGGTTCGGTGCTGTTCCGGTCGCTGCTACTGAACCCACACGACCGGTGCGAGCACAGAGAGCGGCACGTCCGAGAGCACCACGGGCAGAAGAACCGCTAAATCCCGGCGATACAAAAATGCTGGACGATTTTCTCGGTGGCTTTGCCATTAAGGAAACTCTCCAGAACGCATAAGAAAAGTAAGAGGCTAAACATACTATGTGGAAGAGCCCAGAGTAAAACACTCTGGAGCTCTTTTTTCGTAGGCAGTAGAGAGGTAGAACAATGCGAAAAATTTTCACTATCTTCTTGCTGGTATCTATGATGTGCGTTTCAATCTGCGGATGCAGTAGCGCATCTGCCAGACAAGAAACGCTGTTGACCACTGAGGAGAAAACGGAAGTCGATGCGTTGGAAACCGCTATCACAGCGACAGACGCAAACCAGACAATTGAGGAACCCGAGGAGGTAGTACGCCACACGGAGGGAGTAGACGGCTTCTCTGATGATATTGATTATCTCAGCATAATGAAGCAGAGTTGCTTAAACGGTGATTATGAAGCGGGCGTGGTTGCAGAGAAAGCCAGAAACAAGAAAATCGATGTGCTCGGCTTAAACGTGACAAAGGTTTTCTTTGAAGACTTGCTTGAGCTATCAAAGATTATCACGGCAGAATGTGGCGACAAGCGATTGCCCTTTGAGTGGAAGCTGGCTGTTGGCGAGGTGGTTATCAACAGAGCTGACTCGCCAGAGTTCCCAGACACAATCAAAGAGGTCATTCACGCAGAGGGACAATATGCTAACGCGAATACAGACTATTTCAAAAACCTGACTCCGTTTGAACCCTGCGTTGAAGCAGCAGCCCGCCTTTTAAGTGGCGAACGTGTTTTGAATGAACCGTCAGTCGTATTCCAGTCTGGTGGGGTACAAGGTAGCGGCGTTTATCTTGAACTGTACAGCAGCTATTACGGCTATACCTATTTGTGTTATAGCAGTTACCCAGAACTTTACGGAGGTTAAGTAACGAATGGGGAAAGTAATTGTTCAAGATTATACATACAAAAAGCCAATCACGATGATTGGTGTAGAGGCTGGTATCTGCTGGGGAGCAAATACCAGTAATGATGAGAAGAATTATCTCAGAGGCATTGACTGTCTTGAGAGCGGACATGGGAGAACATTTGAGTTCCCTGATGTGTATTTGGCTCTTGAAGGGTATTCGGCACGGGTCATCCGTGAGTGGTACACCCATATCGGCGGTCTGCCCACACGCCTTCAGGCGAGTACGCGATATATCGACTATGAACATGGTTTTGGATATGTTACGCCGCCAAGCATCGAAGGTAATCCAGAAGCGAAAGAAGTCTATGAAGATTTGATGGAACATATCAAATCATACTTAGAGAGCCTCGACACTATTGGTGTTCCTCGTGAGGACTCAGCATTAGGGCTTCCGCTTGGCATGGAGACGAAAATTGTGTGTAAGCACAATATGCGTAACCTGATGGATATGTCGCATCAGAGAATGTGCAATCGAGCCTACCATGAATACAGGGGGCTATTCAACGATGTATGCGATGCTTTGGGGAACTATTCGGAGGAATGGAAATACATCGTAGACCACTACTTCATGCCCAAATGCAAGCTCATGGGTTTTTGCTCAGAGAAAAAGACCTGCGGTATGATGCCGCGCAAACAATGAATGGGGCGCTTTCGGT
>ULIW01028394.1_pt1 | contig 10222 bp, 9 predicted proteins | sample 1950451 | NCBI WGS metagenome assembly ULIW01 (sample SAMEA4835452, study PRJEB28245) | human gut metagenome | biome: gut microbiome; material: fecal sample | place: Denmark | collected 2008 | reverse complement strand
CCGCCTGCAGGACGAGGGCATCAGCGAGGAGCTGATCAAGCACGTCGCCGACCGTCTGGGTCATGACCGCCGCTACGGCATTGACCCCACCAAGATCAAGAACGATCTGGGCTGGTACCCCGAAACCCCGTTCGAGAAGGGCATTGTGCTGACCATTGACTGGTACCTGGCCCACGAAGAGTGGATGGACCACGTGACCAGCGGCAACTACCAGAAGTATTACGAGCAGATGTACAAAAACAAGTAATGCTGCCGCACATTTGTTAAATTCTGCAAAACACCCCGCCGCCGCTTTGCAAAGCGGCGGCGTTTGTGGTATACTAATTCTGCTGTTTGTGACAGCAGAACAAAGAATAGTGAATAAAGAATAAATAATAATGAAGGTGAATCGCCGTGCCTGCGGCACAGCTTATAAAAATTGGGCGCTGCTTTTGGTAAGCAATCAAGCCTAACCCGGCGTGCGGAGCCTATTTTAATCATGCGCGCACGGCGCGCATACCACCATTATTCTTTATTATTTTTTAATTATTATTTTACTTGATTGATCTTGAGGTTTTTTTGAATGGCAATTTCCAGAGAAGAACAACTGCGCAATAACCGCCGCCTTTCACGCCAGATCGTGGGCGCGGTGGCAATCGTATTGATTATCATTGGTCTGTTTACCGTATTAAGCTGGGTGGTTGGCGTGCTGCGCAGCGCGTTGGATGATACCGAACGCCGCCAGAGCTATGCCGACCGTCTGTACGGTCTTGTCATGTTTGACACTATGCCGTTTGACGATGTGAGCAAGGTGGATCAGTCGGAGTTTTTACAGGCTGCCATCTGGGGCGCCGTGTACCAGATCCAAAAGCGGGATAACGGCCTGAGCGACTATGAGCGCGACAGCGAAACCGGCTCCATCATTCTGCCCAAACTGGAAGTTGACACCTACCTGACCAACCTGCTTGGCCCGGATTACAAGATCACCGATGGCTCTTTCCAGACCGAAGAGTTCAATTATACCTATGACGAGGAAAAGCAGGGCTATCTGGTTCCTGTTACCAGCATGGTGGCTATGTATACCCCGGAAGTGGAAAAGATTTCCACCCAGAGCGGCAAGACCTATGTGACGGTTGGCTATATCCCCACCATCAACAATAGCTCCAGCGGCGAGATCAACCTGACCGCCCCCACGGAGCCGACCAAGTATATGGACTATGTGTTTACCCGCGGCGAGGGCCGTAAGTGGTATCTGAGTGCATTGCAGGAAAGCGATATGCAGCCCGAAGTGTCTGCTTCGACCGCAGCCCCGACTACCAATTCCGGTGACCCGCAGGAGTTGGTGCAGAACAACCTGGATTCCACCGTGGCCGATACCGGCAATCCCACAGGTGATACCGCCGACGGCACCGCTGAACCGGACAGCACGGCGGACGACCAGACCGATGCCCAGAGCGAACCTGAAGCTGATACCGGGGATACCGGTGGGGATACGCAGGATAGTTCAGGTACGGAATAAGCTCCTGCTGACAAAACGATAATTTTGATGAAGCTGCACAGCCCAAACGCTGTGCAGTTTTTTGTATGGTAGGGCGGGGTCACCCGCCCCCACTGAAGGCGGCCCGACCGTACAATAAAAATGTGTGATATACCTTGCCCCACAGTAGGGGAGCAGCGTCCCCGACACCGCAGACAAACCTTGCGGCAAATCTCATTATGGCAGATGTGCCAAAGCTCCGGAATGGTCAAGACAGCTCCCTACAGAGCAAGGGATCATGTGTACCAAACAGAAAAACGACCGGTGGAACAGCCAGCCCTCTGGCCGCTGCAGAGAAAGGCTGCCAATGCATAAAACATGCCGCCGCGCAGTTATACTACCCCTACACAACATCAGCTCAACAACAAAAATGACAAAACAGACTGCAGAAGACCGTGCTTTTTTGATTGACAAAACAAGCGCGGCGTGATAATATGATAGCTGTACATTGCCCTGTATTTTTAACGTTGAACAGATGTTAAATACTTGTGCAATGGCAACACGGAAAAGTAGGAGAACATAGCATGAGACGGACTTTGGCAGCGCCGGGCCTTGCAGCTGTGCTGGGTATGGCATTGCTGCTGACTGCCTGCGGTAAAACAAACGCACATAACAATACGGCAGGCGAAACGGTCAGCACGGCACTGTTTGACTTTTCCATTACGGATGTCAGCCTGGTGGAAAGCTACCCCGGCATTGATATCCCGGACGGCGAATGCCTGGTGCGCATGCGTCTGAACATCAAGAACACCAGCAGCCAGACCTACACGATGTTCCTGCAGGATTTCCAAATCCAGTGGGGCGAGGGCGACAGCGATTACGGCACCTGCCTGAACGCAGTGGATGATACCATGATGCCGTATGCTTATGAGCTGACCCCCGGCCAGGAGCGCAGCGACTGGCTGATGGCTGAAATTCCCGATGGCAGCACCAGCTGCACCATTGCGTATCAGGAATACAAGACCGATGGCAGCAAAGGCGATGCCTACTTTGTGGAGGCAGCCCTGTGAGCCAGCAGTCGCGCATTCTTGCAGGGGTGTTTTGCTCCGGTATGGCGGCGGCGTTGATTGCTATGGCGGCACTGCAACTGCCCAACTGGCTGCAACAGCGCAAGATGGTGAGCGAGAGCCCGCCGGTGGTGCAGACTGCAGAACCAGAGCAGACGCCGGAGCCGCAGGTTACCGCGGCCCCCACCGTGCAGCCCGCCGTTACCCCGGGACCGCGGGATTTTACCGCACTGCTGGAGCGTAACCCCGAAGTGATCGGTTGGATCAAGATTGATGATACCGATGTTGACCTGCCGGTGATGCAAAGAGAAGGGGACAACAGCTACTACTTAAAGCACGACCTGGATGGCAACTGGGATGACCTGGGCCTGCCGTACCTGGATTATGAGTGCGATATCCAGCAAAGCCGCCATTTGATCCTGTACGGCCACAACATGGGCGTGGGGGATACGGTGCGGTTTTCCAGCCTGCAAAATTACCGCGAGCCGGAATATTATCAGGAACACCCGGTCATTGAGCTGGACAGCCTGAACGGTGGCCAGTACTACAAGATCGTGGCAGTTTATGCAATTACCACGCGCGAAAGCGATGGCGATGTGTTCCACTTTAACCAGTATGTGAACTTTGCCGATGATGCGGCAGAGCAGGAATACCTGGATGAAGTGGCCAAGCGCGCGTTTTATACCACGGGCGATTATGCCCGCGCAGACGAACGGCTTTTGACATTGTGTACCTGTACCTATGAAATGTCGGATGCCCGCCTGCTGATTATGGCACGCCCGCTGCGGGACGGGGAAACGCTGACGGCGGATGAAGTTACCGTCAATCCGGACCCGCTGCTTCCAGCCCGCTGGCCGGCCGGGGCGTAAAATTTTTATTTGAATTCTGGGCACAAAGGCAACAGCAATCCGTACCTTTGCGTTTGGGATATAATTTTGGAAAGGGAGTAAAATTATGCAAAAGACGAGCAGGTTTTCGCGTCTGCTTACGCTGGTTACGGCTGTTGCCTTGGCAGTTTGTCTGCCTGTATCGGCGTATGCAGAAACCGAGACCACCGAGGAAGCTGCTGCACCCGCAGTAGTGGAGGAGGCTACACAGGACAACACCGCTGACGAAGCTGCAAGCGAAGACAGCGCTTCCTGTGTGCGCGTGGTGGATGTTACCATTTTTATGGACACCACCAAGGGCCATTTCGAGAGCGATCCCGACAATGTTGCCCTGACTTATCTGAACCGTGCCGAGTTTGAGGAGACTCCGATCACTCTGCCCACCGTTATCGCAAACGAGGGCTGGGAGTTCAAGGGCTGGGACGTTTGGGGCAAAGAGCACTTTGTCCTGGGCGCCGATGCTACTGAACTGGGCACCAGCGGCCTTGGTGCATTCCCGGTTGGCAGCCTGGTAGGCGGTATCTACCTGTACCCCATCTTTATGGAAGCTCCGAAGCCGACTGCCACCCCGACCGCTACCCCGGTTGAGCCGACCGCTACTCCGGTTGAGCCGACTGCCACCCCGGTAGAGCCGACTGCTACTCCGGTAGAACCGACTGCTACTCCGGTTGAGCCGACTGCCACTCCGGCAGAGCCGACTGCCACCCCGACCGAGCCGACCGCTACCCCGGTCGTGACCCCGACCACCCCGGTTATCCCGGAGACCACTCCGACCAATACTCCGGCAAACACCCCGACTGAGGAAACCAATACCCCGGACAATACTCCGACCAACACCCCGGATGTTACCAAGTCCAACACCCCCGCTGATAACTCCAGCAAGATCATCCCGCAGACCGGCGTTTCCAGCACCAACAGCAACTCTGTTGCAGGTCTGGCCATCGTTCTGGTTGCCGCACTGGGCGGCGCTGCCGCTTACCTGTTCATCAACCGCAAGAAGCTGAACTGATAAGTGTAAAGTGATAGAGCTTTGAATTATTTAAAAACAGCCTTCGGCAAACGCCGAAGGCTGTTTTTGTGGTTGGGTAGCTTGAGCGAGCGACAACCACCAGCTAAGCTGGTGGAATAAAAACGGCTTTAGCCCTAGACAAAGAGAAACCTCCCCGTAGAATAGAGTGTGGGTTTGCCAACCACATTCTAGGAACAGAGAGGTTTATCTTTGAAATGAAAAATAACAAAGACGTAGATAGTTTAAGCCATACGACATGGAGATGTCAATACCATGTAGTGTTTGCACCGAAATATCGGAGAATGGTGATGTTGCAAATCCGAAAGTGTACAACGGCGTGATGAGAAAACTAGAAAGGCTACAAAATGAGTGAGCTTTTGGAAACTGTAATTAAGGCTGACGCTGGGCATGTTTGGCGCGTGCTAGATGAATTTATGGATGCGCTAAAAGAAACAAAACCGGACGTGTATAGGGATTTGGTGCACGACTTGCAAAGAAAATAGGCAAATGTGTACGAAAGTGTGTACTAACAAAAGAAAACACCGTAGATTTTAACAAATCTACGGTGTTTTCTATGGTGCGCGGTACAGGACTCGAACCTGTGACCTCCTGCACGTCAAGCAGATGCTCTACCAGCTGAGCTAACCGCGCATGTCCTTGCGACTTGTATACTATACCAAATCCAAGCAGAAAAAGCAAGCCCTTTTTTCGAAAAAAATGAAAAAATTCAGAAAATACATGAAATAGAACGCACCACCGCAAAAGAAATTTGCAAATGCGGAAGGGCTTTTCCTTGCCGCATACACGGCTTTGTGGTATACTGATACAGTTAAATGGGGATAGTGCACCCTTTTGCCGGTGCGGCGTTTCCTGAATAGATTCAAACACAGGGAAAGGGGATACTATGCGGGTTTTGGGCATCGACCCCGGCTATGCGATCGTGGGCTGGGGCGTTGTGGAATATGCAGGCAACCGTTTTGCGCCCATCGCTTACGGCGCAGTGTGTACCGATAAGGACACGCCGTTTGAACAGCGCCTGATTGAAATTTATGACGGCATCAAGGATATCTGTACCCGCTATCAGCCGGAAGCACTCTCCATTGAAAAGCTGTACTACCAGCATAACCAGACGACCGTCATCGGCGTGGCGGAAGCTCGCGGGGTGATTTTGCTGGCTGCCGCGCAGTGCGGCGTACCAATTTATGAGTACACCCCCATGCAGGTCAAGCAGGCTGTGACCGGGTATGGCAAGGCGGTAAAAAAGCAGATCCAGGAAATGACCCGCATCATGCTGCACCTGCAAACCATCCCCAAGCCGGACGATACAGCGGACGCCCTGGCCATGGCCGTAGCGCACTGTCACTGCTCCCGCAGCCGCCTGATGGGCACCGCCCCAAGATAAGGGCCGCAGGGCAAATAACCCGGCGCACGGCAACATAGAATCATAATGGTGTAAGAGCACATTTCAGGGCAACACCGCACAATTCCCGCCTGACGGCTTAAGCACCGCTCCGGCGGCTGCGGCACGGCATCTGCGTTGCCAAAATGCTCGATAATACACAAAGTATTATCTGCGCTTTTGGCTTAGCAGCTGCCGCACCTCGCTCGCCGTATCGGCACTTAGAATTATGCGGTATTGCCTTAGATATATCTTGGATAAGAAATAGGAACGAACGATGATTTATTCGCTGACCGGAAAAATCTTAAAGAAAACACTGGATACCGTGGTCATCAGCTGCGCTGGTGTGGGCTATGCGGTGCAGGTGCCCTTGACCACAGCCGAAAGCCTGCCCGCCCCCGGGCGGGAAGGCACGGTGTATACTGTGATGAACGTGACCGAAAACGATGTTTCGCTGTACGGCTTTGCCACCGAGGAGCAGCGCAGCTGCTTCAAGATGCTGACCAGCGTGAGCGGCGTTGGCCCCAAGGCCGGGCTGGCCATTTTGTCCATCATGACGCCGGAGCGTGTGGCACTGGCGGCGTCCAGCGGGGACCACAAGGCGTTTACCAAGGCGAACGGCGTTGGCCCCAAGCTGGCCCAGCGTATTGCTCTGGAACTGAAAGACAAAGTGGGCAAGGGCCTGGCGGATGGCACGGGCTTTGGCGGCGGGGCCGCCGCAGCAGCGCCGGCTCCGTCCAGCGCACCCGCCCAGGCTGTGGCCGCGCTGGTGGCGCTGGGGTACAACACCTCGGATGCTGCTGCGGCTGTGGCCCGCATTGACGAAACCCTGCCGGTGCAGGATATTATCAAAATTGCACTGCGCGGGCTTTCGCGTGCGTAAAGGAGTGACCTGAATGAGCCAAAATACGGAATATACGGTGGATCCCAGCCGCCTGGTCAGCCCGGACGCCGCCCCGGCCGATGCCGCCGAGGAAGTCAGCCTGCGCCCCAAAACGCTGGATGACTATATCGGTCAGGAAAAGGCCAAAAACAATCTGCGCATTTACCTGCGCGCCGCCCAGCAGCGCGGGGAACCGATGGACCATATTCTGCTGTACGGCCCGCCGGGCCTTGGCAAAACAACGTTGGCCGGCATTGTGGCGCAGGAGATGGGCGTGCAGATCCGCATTACCTCCGGCCCGGCCATCGAAAAGCCCGGCGATCTTGCCGCTCTGCTGACCAATTTGCAGGAGGGCGATATCCTGTTTATTGATGAGATCCATCGCCTTTCCCGCCAGGTGGAAGAAGTGCTGTACCCTGCACTGGAGGATTACGCGCTGGATATCATGATCGGCAAGGGCCCCAGCGCCCAAAGCATCCGCATCAACCTGCCGCGGTTCACCCTGGTGGGCGCAACCACCCGCGCGGGCCAGCTGACTGGGCCCCTGCGTGACCGCTTTGGCATTCTGCTCAAGCTGGAACCCTACAGCCCGGATGAACTGGCTACCATCATCATGCGCAGCGCGGGCATTTTGAATATCCCCATCGACCGCCCTGGTGCGCTGGAGCTGGCCAAATGCGCCCGCGGCACCCCGCGTATTGCAAACCGCCTGCTCAAGCGTGTGCGTGACTTTGCCACCGTGGAGGGCGATGGGGCAATCGACGGCCCCACTGCTGTGGCAGCCCGCCGCCAGATGGATATTGACGAGCTGGGCCTGGATGAACTGGACCGCAGCGTGCTGCGTGCCATCATTGAGCTGTACGGCGGCGGTCCGGTGGGCCTGGATACCCTGGCGGCCAACCTTGGTGAGGAAAGTGTAACACTGGAAGATGTGTGCGAACCCTACCTGATGCAGATGGGTATGCTGACCCGCACCCCCCGCGGCCGCTGCGTGACCCGCCTGGCCTATGAGCATCTGAACATGCCCGTCCCCAAACACCTGCGCGCCGAAGACGCCGACGAGGTGGATGGGCAGCAGAGAATGTATTAAACAGGTAGGAGTTAGGAAGTAGGAGTTAGGAGTTTTTTGGCATGGCAGGGCCGCAGGCCTTATTTTGAGCGGTGCGCAGCACCGCGGTCCACCAAAATTATTCTTTATTCATTATAGTTCAATGTGTTGACTTTGATAGATGGAAAGGACTTGACGATATGGGTAAATTGTTTGGTACCGATGGTGTCCGCGGTGTGGCGGGCAAAGACCTGACTTGTGAATTGGCCCTGCAGATCGGCCGCGCAACTGCCGCAGAGCTGACCAGTCTGGACGGCCACCGTCCCCGTATTCTGATTGGCAAAGATACCCGTGTTTCCGGCGATATGCTGGAATGCACCCTGGCTGCCGGTTTGTGCAGCGTTGGCGCAGACGTTGACCTGCTGGGTGTGATCCCCACCCCCGGCGTGGCCTATCTGGTGCGCAAATACGGCGCAGACGCCGGTATTGTGATCTCCGCGTCCCACAACCCGATGGAGTTCAACGGCATCAAGATTTTCAAGGGCGATGGCTACAAGCTGCCCGATGAAGTAGAAAACCGCATTGAGGCTCATATCTTCAAAAACTGCGAGGATATCAAGATCTGTGATGGTGCCGAGATCGGCCGCGTTCACCGCCTGGATACCGCTGTGGATGACTATGTGGATGCTCTGGAGCAGCACATTGATGCAGATCTTTCCGGCCTGAATGTGCTGTTTGACTGCGCCAATGGTGCTTCTGCCAAGGTGGCGCAGAAACTGTTCCCCCGCCTGGGCTGCCAGTGCAGCTTTACCGGCATGCTGGATGACGGCGTTTCCGTCAACGATGGCTGCGGCTCCACCCACCTGGACCGGCTGGAAAAGAAGGTCGTGGAAGGCGGCTTTGACTGCGGCATTGCCTTTGACGGCGATGCAGACCGCTGCCTGGCCTGCGATGAAAAGGGCGCAGAGATCGACGGCGACAAGATCATTGCGCTGGTTGCCAAGGATATGAAAGACCGCGGCCGCCTGGACGGAAATACCGCTGTGGTGACGGTTATGTCCAACCTGGGCTTTATGAAGTATATGCAGTCCATTGGCATTGACACCGCCCGCACCGCTGTAGGTGACCGCTACGTGCTGGAAGAGATGCGCGCCCGCGGTTATGCCATCGGCGGCGAGCAGAGCGGCCATGTTATTTTCCTGCACCACTCCACCACCGGCGACGGCGAGTTGACCGCAGGCAAGCTGCTGAAGCTGCTGGCCCGCAAGCACCGCGAAGAGGGTACCAAGATGAGCGAGCTGAACGCCGTTTACACCAAGTTCCCGCAGGTGCTCATCAACCTGACTGCCGACAAGGAGCAGAAGCAGGCTTATAAAGAAGATGAATACATTGCCGGCTTTATTGAGAGCCAGCAGCAGAACCTGATGGGCATGGGCCGCGTGCTGGTGCGTGTTTCCGGCACCGAGCCCAAGATCCGCGTGATGGTGGAAGGCGAGGATATGGAAGCCATCCAGTCCAGCGCAGAGCGCATTGCCGATATGATCCGCCAGCGTATTCCGGGGGTGTGCTGATGCGCCCCGCCGATACCTGGGTCGATTACGAGCTGATCGACGCAACGAATCATAACCGCCTGGAACGCTGGGGCAAAACGCTGCTCATCCGCCCCGACCCGCAGATCATCTGGAAAAACGAGGAAGTCAGCCCCCTGTGGGCCAGGGCAGACGCCATCTATTACCGTTCCGCCAAGGGCGGCGGCCAGTGGGACTACCACAAAAAGCTGCCCCAGAAGTGGAACATCAAATGGCAGGACCTGACGCTGATCGTCAGCCCCACCGGCTTTAAGCATACCGGCGTCTTCCCGGAGCAGGCTGTGAACTGGGCCTGGTACCAGGAAAAGATCAAGGCTGCCGACCGTCCCGTCAAGGTGCTCAACCTGTTCGGCTACACCGGCGGCGCAACACTGGCCTGCCTGGCCGCCGGTGCCAGCGTGACCCATGTGGATGCTTCCAAAGGCATGGTAGCCTGGGCACGGGAGAACGCCCAGGCCAGCAGCCTGGCCGACCGCCCCTGCCGCTGGATCGTGGATGACTGTGCCAAGTTTGTGCAGCGCGAGATCCGCCGCGGCAGCCGCTATGACGCCGTTATCATGGACCCGCCCAGCTATGGCCGCGGCCCCAACGGTGAGATTTGGAAGCTGGAAGATAACGTCTATGACCTCATCACCCTGACAGAACAGGTACTCAGCGATAAGCCGCTGTTCTTTGCCATCAACTCCTACACCGAGGGCCTGAGCCCGGCGGTTATGGAGTATGTGCTCAAAACCACCCTCTGCCCCAAGGTGGGCGGCCACACCAGCTGCGATGAGATCGGCCTGCCCGTAACCGCCACCGGCGGCGTAGTGCCCTGCGGCGCTACCGCAGTGTGGGAAGAATGAGAGTTAGGGCAACACCGCACAATTCCCGCCTAACGGCTT
>ULIW01017421.1_pt1 | contig 10325 bp, 5 predicted proteins | sample 1950451 | NCBI WGS metagenome assembly ULIW01 (sample SAMEA4835452, study PRJEB28245) | human gut metagenome | biome: gut microbiome; material: fecal sample | place: Denmark | collected 2008 | reverse complement strand
GTAAGGAAACGCTCATAGGCATCGGTTCGGTGCCTACCGGATGGCTTTATACAGAGAATCTGTACAAGGCAGAAAAGGCGGAAATCACGGAAAACAATGACACAACGCAGAAATTCGCTGTAGGCAATAAGGTCAAGGTGAATTACGGCGCAAAGACGTATAACGGCGGTTCACTTGCACTGTTTGTGTATACGAATGTGTACGAGGTTATGCAGGCAGGCTCCGGTGACAGAGAGGATTATATCGTCATCGGTCAGGGCGGGCAGGTCACTGCGGCGGTAAGAGCGGAGGATCTTACGAAAATATAGCATAAAAATAACGCACAGGCGAACAGCCTGTGCGTTTGTGCTTTTAAAACATGTTATTATGCTTATCTGTAGGTTGTGAATTCCTGTACCCAGTAATACTTATAAGCATCGTTATATGTGCCGAATGCTACGGCGAGATTTTCAAAATCGGGATTGAGAATATTTTCACGGTGACCCTTGGTGGAAGCCATCCAGCTGTCGACTACTCTCTGTGCGGTGGGCTGACCTGAGCCGAGATTTTCTCCGACGGAGCAGAACTTATACCATAACTCATCATCGCTGTAGCCGTATATGGTCTTGAAGTTTGAGCCGTCCGGCCGCAGATGGCTGAACTTCTGCTCAATTTCACTGCAACGTGCCTTCGCCGCCTTGTATGCATTTGCATCCCACTTATAAGGCTTAAGTCCGTAGGAAACACGGATTTCATTCACGATACGGAAAACCTCCGCCTCTTCTGCGGTGCAGTTTACGGGACTGTCGGTTATGACCGGTGCGGGAGTTGCATTATCCTGCACGGTGGGTTTTGCTGTTGCGGGAACGGTAGTTGCGACAGGCTTGCTTTCGGAAAGATAGTCGCTGTGGATATATGTGCCGTCATCGAGTTTATAGTAGCCGGTGTCTGTCAGCGCGGCGATATTTACCGCATCTCCGTAATATTTATAGGAAACGACCTCAGCGCCTTGTAAGCCCTCTTTTCTTGCAGAACAGCTTGAAATGTTTATGTACATTGTGCCGCTGCACTTCTTTTCTGTCCATGCGGGCTTTGGTGCGGCGGTTGTCGCAGGAGCTGTTGCCTTGGTTGTTGCCGCTGTGGTCTGAGTGGTTTTTGCTGTTGTGGTTACCGATGTTGTTGCCGATGTTGCAACGGTGGTTTCCTGTGCCTCGTTATGCTTGATGGCTTTGGTGGGAACCTTTTGTTCATCGACAGGCGCAGTAGTGGAATATGATGACGCTAAACCGTTGTTGTAGCTGATACCCTCGTCATCGGCTTTGACTCCGAACCATGAGTAACGGCTTGACAGAACGCAAAGAGCGACTACGGCAACAAAACCGCATGACGCACAGCCGATTTTAAGAAAATTGCCGTGTGACTTCTTTTTTCTGTCATATGTCTGAATCCCGCTTTCACGGTCTTCTGTTTTATTTTCTTCGTTCGTGTTCATGGGTATCACCTGCCTTTTGCCTGAACTTAACGGTAAGCATAATTTCACATCTATATTTTAGCACAAATGCGTTGAGCGTGTCAACAGATACTGAAATTGCCAAAAAATATTTGTAAGGGTTGCACAAATTAATGTGTAGCGTTTATGTAAAATCACAATAAAACAAATCTGTTAAAAATGCACTGTTATAAAAGCGAAAGTAGATGTATTTTTGTACAAAAGGGCGAAATGGTTACAAAACGGTAACAAAATAGTTACAAATTGTTGCGGCTTTGTAATCTTTTATGTTATAATGGCGGTGACGGAAAAGATTGCTGTCTTTCATGACGGAAGGAAAAGCAACCTTAAAGGTGTGGAGCGGGCGTTATGCCCGTTCCTGCTTTTAACGGAAAAAGCGTTGATTTATCACCTGTCGTTCACAACGGCGGGTTATTATATAAATATATTGATTGTTTGGGGCGCATGCCCGTTTGTTTTGGTTTATACGGAAAAGGATTGATAATGGGAAAACTGATGATACCCGATTATCGTGACGATATTGAGGAAACTATACTTCCTGACAGCGACAGTGAGAAGGAAGCGCAGGAGGCTGATGTAAAGCCTGCGGTTGCCGATACGTCGGAGAATCGGAATGAAGAAAACAACGAAGAAAAAGACAAAGGCAAAAACGGCATATCTGCTGTTGCCGACAGAATCTTTGATTTTCTGGTTATGGCAGGGCAGTATTTCTGTCATATCATAGCCGATGTATTTTCAAAGCCTGCTGTATATGTGGCTTATGCCGCCGTGTTTATATGGAAGCATACGGCGCTGTTCAGGGACGCAGTAAAGAGGACGTTCTGCGAAATAGGCAGCTTCTTCTTTGCACCTTTGTTAAAGTCAAAGCGTGTGCTTCAGCGTACAAACAGGCAGATAAGGACCGCAAAGGAGCAGGGCGACAAAAAGAAGGCGGCAAAGCTGTACGGAAGTATAGCAAAGGACGCAGTATTCGGCAAGCAGGGCCTTGCGGTAACGCTGTTCAACTATGCCGCACCGATCATCGCAATAGTATTTCTTATGAGCGTTGTCGGATATGCGACGGGTACAGACTATGCGATAAAGCTGACGGTTGACGGAAAGTTTGTAGGATATATCGAAAGCGAGCAGGTATTCAATGACGCAGAGCGTATAATGCAGGAGCGTATCACATATATCGGCAACGAGAAGAAGATAAGCATGGAGCCGGGATATTCACTCGAAATGCTCGGCGACCAGGAATATCTGACGAAATATCAGCTTGCAAACAAGCTGCTTGAGCTGAGCGATACTCCTATCGAGTATGCATACGGAATGTACATAGGCGGAAAGTTCTATGGCGCACTTGTTGACAATACAGCGGTTGAGGCTGAACTTGAGAAGATACTTGACGGTTACCGCACAAACGCAAAGGACGAGGACGTTGCCTTTGAGAAGGATATAGAGTATGTTCCCGGTCTTTATCTGTCGGACAGTATTGTGTCGAGCGATGAAATCATCAAGCTGATAAATTCCAAAAAGGAAGAAGCGTCCTATTACACTGTGGTTGACGGTGACAGCCATTCCGGAATATGCTCAAAGCTCGGAATAAGCATAGAAGAACTTGAGACGTTGAATCCCGGTATTATGGATGAGGACTATGTGCTGAGAGCCGGCGAAAAGCTGCTCAAAACGCAGGAGGTGCCTTTCCTGTCGGTAAGTATTTCAAGAACGGAAACATACAACGTTGAAGTTCCGTATGAAACGAAATATGAGGACGACGATACACGCTATGAGGGCGTTGAAACGGTTTACCAGGAGGGCGAGACCGGTACGAACAAAATCACGGCAAAGGTGTATTATGTAAACGGCGAAGAGGTCAAGCGTACCATAAAGAAAACCGAAAGAGTGAAAGAGCCTGTAACGGAGATAATCCTTCAGGGTACTCTGCCTCCGCAGTCATCGCATTATTCAGATGCTTCTGCCGATACGGGCAAGAAGTATATATGGCCTGTTGACGGCGGCACATTCTGGGAGTGGGGCTGGTGGGACGGCGGTTATGCCGGACACAGAGGCGTTGATATAGGCGCACCTTACGGTACGGATGTATATGCCGGAGCAAGCGGTACTGTAATATTCGCAGGCTGGGACAACGGCGGACTCGGAAATGCCGTGATGATACTTCATCCCGACGGATACACAACGGTATATGCCCACAACAGTGAGATATTCGTCAGTGCAGGTCAGGAGGTAAATCAGGGCGAGTGCATAGCCGCAGTAGGTGAAACCGGACTTGCATACGGCTGTCACTGCCACTTTGAAGTAAGGTACGGTTCGGAAAGACTGAACCCGAGATATTATCTCAGCGGTCTGCCGGATCCCGGATATTATTAATATGAAATTTAACGGATAACAGGAAACAACCGCTGTGCTGAGGCATGGCGGTTGTTTGGCTATCAGAATGCACCTTGACAATTTATCGAAAGTGTGATAGAATACAAATAAAGAGGGAACGACAGACGACCGCTCCCGTGTTGGCTAAGAAATAACCGTCGTAGTTGGAAGCTGTGGGCGGTTATTTCTTTTTATTTGAAGAACTGATAGTAAATATCATAACTGTGAACGCAGTAAGGAAAATACCTATCTGTGTTAAATCGCTCAAGGTTATGTACATCAGCTACACCCCCTTTCAGATGTTTTCGCATCTTGGGAGATGTATTGACCGCCCGTCGTCCGAGGAACCCTCTTCGCTATTATATCATATATTTCATCTGAAATCAACCGCTGTGCTGAGGCATGGCGGTTGTGTTTTATTGCAAAACGGTCATAAATTTTCTTCTCATTTCATAGATTTACTGTAGAGTACCCGAAAGGAAAGGACGTGCAGTATGAACGAAATTATGACAAGGGAAGAATTTTTAAAGGAACGAAATGCGGTATACGAGCCTGACGCTGTGACGGGCGGGGACGATGTTTGCAAGGGGCAGGATGCGGATACGGCGGTTATGACGGAGGAAAACGGGAAGCTGAGTGCCGACGGTATAACCGTATCGGAAGTAGTGGTTAAAGGCAGGCGCAACAGGCAGTATGCAGGACTGATACTCTTTATAACGGCGGTTGCCGGGGCTGTTGTCGGGGCGGTGTTTTACGGGAAGGCAACGGTGACCGTGCCTGATGAGATGCTGGAGGGCTTTCTCGAAGGAAGGATACACGGCGGATTTTTCGGGAATGCCGCCGCTTCGTTCATATCGGCGCTTATATGGTGCATTGTACCGTTTTTAGCAGGGCTTTGCGCTGTGGGACAGCCTGTGGGTGCGCTTATACCGGCATTCAAGGGTATAGGCGTGGGAATGACGTTTGCGGCGCTTGTGAATACATACGGGGCAAACGGGATACCGGCTTTTGCGGTGTTTGTTCTTCCGTCCGCATTTATAGGAACGGTAATCTGCTGTTATCAGTGTCGTCTGTCCGTGTTATGCTCAAACAGTGTGCTGGCTGTGCTTAAGGGCAGGCGTGACGAGGCTCCGCACTATTATAAGATATATCTTGAGCGGTTTGCGGTATGCTGTATCGGGTGCTTTCTGCTGGGGATAGCTGACGCTGTTATAACTTTTTTGTTCCGCCCGATATTCGTTATATGAAACACTTGAAATTTTCGTTTCACGGGTGTATAATGTTAACAGTAAAAATTGCCTTTGGCATGAAAGAAGGATAACATTATGGAAAAAATGGAAGTATTACTGGAAACCTCCGCACGTCACATCCACGTTACGCAGGAGGCACTCGAAACACTGTTCGGCAAGGGTCACGAGCTTACAAAGAAGAAGGATCTTTCTCAGCCCGGTCAGTTTGCTTGCGAGGAAAGAGTTACTATAACAGGCCCCAAGAGATCGCTTGCAAACGTATCTATTTTAGGTCCTGTTCGTCCTGCTACACAGGTTGAGCTTTCGGCTACAGACGCACGTTCTATCGGATGTCCTATATTCGTAAGAGAATCGGGCGATATTGCAGGTACACCCAGCTGTAAGATAACAGGTCCTGAGGGCGAGATTGAAATCAGCGAGGGCGTTATCGTTGCAAAGCGTCACATCCACCTTGTTCCCGAAACCGCTGAAAAGTGGGGCGTAAAGAACAAGGACGTTGTAAGCGTAAAGGTTGATTCTGACGGAAGAAAGGCAATTCTCGGCGATGTTGTTATCAGAGTAAGCGAGAATTTTGCAGACGCTATGCACATTGATACTGACGAATCAAACGCTGTAATGGCCGCTCCCGGCATGATGGTCGAAGTAATCAAGTAATACGGCGTTACATATGACGGTTTTATCTCCGTGGCTTTGGGCTGCGGAGATTTTTTTGTAAAATATATTGAAACTTCACAAAAAATACTGTATAATACTATTATTACAATTACTGTATTACAAATTAACAACAGACTGAAAAAGGAGGAAATATGAAAAATCTTTTCAAAAGAATTATTGCGGCGATAACAGCCGCTACGCTTGCGGCAGGAAGCGTGCCGCTTAATATGACAGCATCGGCACAGCTTGCGCCTGTGAAGGTTAACGGTCACGGTATGCTTTCATCGGTGTCGGAAAAATATATAGGATATATTGATTCCGGTGAGGGCAACGAAGTGGGGGCTGCGCCGTCTATGCTTGATATGTCGTATCTTGGCGAAAGCTACGCACAGCTTACACAGACGGCAAATAAAAAATTTCCGTCATCGTATGACCTGAGGGATTACGGCAGGGTGTCGCCGGTTGAGAATCAGTCGCCGTACGGTACCTGCTGGTCGTTTGCGTCGCTTGGCACGATAGAGTCACAGCTTATAACGCAGTTTACCGATATTTCCTTTTCTAAAAAACACCTTGTCTGGAACGCATATGAGAACGATTATATGCGGGAATTCTTCAACGGGGTAAGAAGCAAAGAGGATTTCGATAATCCCTATGATATGGGTGGTTTTGAGAGCCTTGCAACGGCTACGCTGGCGGAGTGGAACGGTCCTGTTTATTCCTACAGATTGCCGTATGACAAGGATGATACCGATGAGCATCTGACGGGTGAAAGCGATTTTCATCTTACAGATGTGTACTTTGCAACGGCAAATACCTATATTACGGACGGGTATGATAATATTTTAGAAAAAGAAGTTTCCGAAAATATCATAAAGGAGCTTGTAAGCGAATACGGTGCATCGACGATTTCGTTTTGCAGTGATGATGCTTACTACAACAATGAATATTACACTTCTTTTTGTTATGACGAGAATAAAGTTTCCGACCATGCGGTTTCGGTTGTCGGATGGGATGATGATTTTTCAAGAGAAAAATTCGGCACAAGTGATGACACCCGTCCCGAAAAAGACGGCGCATGGCTCATAAAGAACAGCTGGGGTGCAGACTGGGGAGATGGCGGATATTTCTGGCTGTCATATGAAGACCCGACTATAGGCTCGGTGGCAACATATATCGTTGACAGCAAGAACAACTACAGCAATTATTACGGTGTCGGAAAGATGTGGTCGCTGAACGCTTCGGCGGATACGTTCTATAAAGACGAAGACGCCAAGAAATACGGATATATGTCGAATATATTCACAGCAAAGGGCAATGAACAGCTTGAAGCGGTTTCGTTCTATACGACTGATGTAAATACGCAGTATGAGATAACTGTTTATACCGATACCGACAAGGAAAACCCCGTAAGCGGTAGCATAGCTTCAAGCGGTCTTACGGGAACGGAGAAATATCCCGGTTATCATACAGTGGAGCTTGACAAGGCGGTCGCACTTAAAAGCGGAGAAAATTTTTCGATAGTGGTAAAGCTGACTAATCCGCAGTATGAATATCCGCTGCCGATTGAAACGTATTTTAACGGCTTTTACAATTCTTCGCCGAAGTATTCCGATGACGGCAGAGTATCAATGTACAGTGAAAACGGCAAGGATTGGAATGACGTGTCGGAGCTGTCCTATGTAACCGACGGATATACATTATGCGCTACCGGCTTTTGTCTTAGTGCGTTTACAAATCCTCTGCCGGAGAGCAGGATTGCATCGGAAAATGTGAGGTTTTCGATAATTGAAGGTCCTGTTGCACTCGGAAGCAAGCTGGAGCTTAGCGGAGCGGATGAAATATGGTACAGCATAGACGGAGGTGCGGCGATACGCTACACAAAGCCGATAATTCTTGAAAAAGCCTGCACTGTTTCGGCGTGGAGCAAGACGAACGGCAGCAGCGGAAATATTGTCAGCCGTACATATACAAAGGCGAAATCGGCGCTTACGGAGTATGCGATAAGTTACGGGGATAAAAAGATATATGTAACGCCCGATGACTATGCTAATGAGAACGTGATAGCTCTTCCTGTCGGTGTGAGCGGTATTTCGATACGTCCGAGAGGATGCGATGAAATAACCGTTGACGGCAAAAGAGTTATGTCTGATGAGTGGTCTGAGGAAATCACTTTAGCCCCCGGCGAAAGCCGTGATATAGTAATAAAATCGTCTGCAAGCGGAAAGGACGCTTCGGAATATACCGTAAAGGTAACAAAGAGGTATATCGGCTATGATAAGGACAAGGAAACGATACAGTATGATGAAAGCAGATTTACCGTAAAGGATAAAGACGGAAATATACTTGCAGACGGTGACCCGGTGGCTGACTTTACAAAGCAGGAGATAAGCGTTTATGATATGAACGGCGAACTGCTTGCAACGGAAACAACGCCGAAGAGATACACGATTAATCCCGCTGTAAAGGCTCTTGTTTATAGCAAGGAAGCTACTCTTTACACATTCTCGAAGAATTTCGTATACTCGTATTCTTCCGATATGAGCGATGCGGCAGCACTCGATGAGGAAACAATACCGCTTACACCCGGAAAGAATATCTACCTTCAGCGTATAGCTGATTTAAACGGTTTCGCAAGCGAGGTGCTTTGTATAGAAGTGCCTGAAAGACCTTCCGCTCCCGAAAATGTAAAGGCAAAGCCGGGACCGGATTATATCGGCATTGACGGAAACGGAGTATATGAATACCGTATAAAAGGTCAGGACAATTGGGTAAGCGACAGCGACTATATTATGGGGCTTGACAGTGACACGGAATATACGGTTGAGGTAAGAAAGAAAGCTACCGACAGCGAATTTACTTCCGATATTGCGACTGTCACGATAAGAACGGTAAAGGGCGTTATCGTACCTGTATATTTTACTTATTACGCAACGGTTGTTTTATCCGATGAGAAAGAGTTTACGACGCTCGGTGAAAACGTAATCGAATATGACGAGAAGGATCTTGAAAAATTCGGATATGTATTCACACGAGCAAGCAAGGCGACCGTCAATATCACCGAAGAAAACGGCAAGTATGTTTCGGATAAGAGTTATGTGATATTTGATGTAACGCCTGCCGTTGATAACTCAGACAAGACAACTCGTGTTGTTTACTGTGACGCATTCACCGGAGATGTAGTGGATGAGGGCATAGTAACTTATGCTTATCACACAATATTCAACATAGATAACCTTGATTGCCCTGAGGGATATGATCATTATCAGTATGAACTGAAACGCAGGAATGACGCTATCACGAAGCTGCTTTATATAGACGGCAAATGGTATCCTGCCGACAGCGAGATTGTACTGCTTATTGAAAAGCTCCCTGTAATCAAAGTAAAGATCGTTGACGAAAACAGAAATACGGTTTATGAGTACAATGAATACGCACCTTACGGCGAACATGAAGCCGAGGCTGATATTCCTGAGGGATATACGGCTGTAAGTGATGAGAATTTTACCGTAAGCGTAACGAGAGATGAAAACGGCAGGCTGATAAGCGATATATCGGAATTTGTTGTAACGGTAAAAAAAGATTCCGAAAAGCCGGAAGAGCCGGATAAACCGGAGAAGCCGGAAGAACCTGCTAAGCCTGCAAAGCCTGAAGAGCCTGCAAAGCCTGAAGAGCCTGAAAAGCCTGCAAAGCCTGAACAGCCTGCAAAGCCGGAAAATCCTGCAAAGCCGGAAGAACCTGCTAAGCCCGAACAGCCTGTAGAGCCTGATAAACCGACAAACCCGAATACAAGCGGAGATATACCGTTTGCGGCGGCAGCTGCCCCTGTTGTTGCGGTTGCGGTGATGATAAGCACAGTTACGGCAAGAAAACGTAAAAAGTAAATTTTACGGGAAAAGTCAGGTGTAACGCTTGGCTTTTTCTTTTGTTTGTGGTAAAATATAAGTGGTAAGTCTAAACTAACTTGCATTGAGGTGACGCAATTGGAGATATTTCTGATACTGATGATACCGCTTATGGGAACAACGCTCGGCTCGCTTATGGTGTTCCTTATGCGTGATAAGGTGAGGGTTGGGACGGAGAAGCTGCTGCTTGGTTTTGCATCGGGAGTTATGATAGCGGCTTCGGTTTGGTCGCTTCTGATACCGTCAATGGAACTGTCCGAACAGGGCTACGGGAAAATGAACTGGGTGCCTGCTGTGGTCGGATTTGCGGCGGGGATACTGTTTCTGCTCGGGATAGACAGCCTTGTACCGCATCTGCATCTTGACAGCGATAAGCCTGAGGGCGTGCGCTCGGGGCTTTCAAAAACTACTATGATGCTGCTTGCGGTGACCATCCATAATGTGCCGGAGGGAATGGCTGTCGGTGCGGCTGTAGCCGGGTCAACCGGCACAGGCGGCGACAGCGTTACTCTTGCAAGCACATTTGCGCTGGCGCTGGGTATCGCAATACAGAACTTCCCCGAAGGAGCGGTGGTTTCAATGCCGCTTAAAAGCGAGGGAATGAAAAAGGGAAAAGCGTTTGTGATGGGAGTGCTGTCGGGCGTTGTCGAGCCGATTGGT
>ULIW01023773.1_pt1 | contig 10823 bp, 8 predicted proteins | sample 1950451 | NCBI WGS metagenome assembly ULIW01 (sample SAMEA4835452, study PRJEB28245) | human gut metagenome | biome: gut microbiome; material: fecal sample | place: Denmark | collected 2008 | reverse complement strand
AGCAGGAAGATAGCTGAATCGTCCACGATGGTCTTTTACCAAAATTCCGTATTCCGCTTTTAATAACCGCTGAAATTCCTCAAAAGACGTAGCACGTTCCGCAATGTCAGAAATGGCATTGCGGATTTTTTCTTTGTTTGTTTCAAAGGTAGTGTGCATGGGAGTGATGCCATCGCCCAGAAGTTCCATATTTGCAATATCCAGATTCAGCTGGCCGCGCCGCTGCGCATGGTACTCCTGCTGTGTGATTTTATCCGCAGCAGGGGAGAGCAGATCGACCTGATGCAGCCCTTCGCGCTGGCAAATATCCATCAAAGATTTTTGCAGGTGCTTCAAATAGTCTTTGGTAAGGTGGTGCTTGTATCCAGCCTTGCAGTCGATTGGCCGTTCGGTGTAGGTCTGAGGCTCTATATCGAATTTGCGCAGGCTGTTGATTATGATGTGGGTATGGATGTTGCCTGTGCCGTTATTGCCATCTGTATGGGTGCAGACCAAAGCCTGATGCCCCGGAAAATTAGCCTTTGCGTATTCCAGCCCGATGGCCTGTGCACGTTCTCCTGTTAGATCATGGTCGGCGTTATCTCTGGGGTCATGGCTGATAATGTAGTGGTGGCTTTTGATTTCATCATAGGCGTTGTTCTTATGGTGCTGCTGGTTTAACAGTTCACATTCAAGGTCGAAGGTTTCGGGATTGCAGTTCAGCCCGTCAAGGTAAAATTCTTCCCGAAGTAGCATATTCCCGCTTTCATCCAGAACGGGAACCAGATGAAATTCATCGTGCTGGTATTTCAGATAGTCGATGGCACTCCCGTAATTGGCATTTTTACTTGCGATGTGTTTTAGAATTGCCACGATATACACCTCCAAGCTGAACGATTTCCTGCCGCAGTTCACGGATTTCCGCAATACACCTTTTTAGTTCTTCCAACATTCCGCGTGATGCCAGACCGCCGCCGTGAAAATAGCGGGCAATTTGGTTGAGATTGTTCCCGATGCCTGCGGCCTGCACCGTCAAATTCTGAATCTCGCCCAGATCGGCAACGATATTATAGTTAACTTCCAGCTTTTCGCGGAGAGCCTGTTTGCGTACAAAAGTACCAATCGGGTATCCGGCATCTTTAGCGTATCCGGCCACTAGCTCATATTCCAATTCTGTGAAACGGATGTAAACCCGCTTTCCCCTATGAAGTGATTTCTCTTTCTTTGGTCGAGCCATAGCATAATCCTCCTGCATTTTATAGGTGCAGAACAACTCCCGATAAGCCGTAGGCGATCGGCTGCGAACACATTCATGTGGAGCCGGATAGCCAAAATCCAAGATTTTGTGCGTACCGTGGGAATGGGGAACGGAATCCCCATCAAGATTGCCAGCCGGGAAAAACCACGAAAGTGAGTTTTGAGCGGCTATGGGCGAATCTTGCGCTAAGAGAGAAAAAGCCCCACGACCTGGAAAATCGAGAATTGTCCTTATACCTATAACATTCTGGAAGCACCTTTTGGCAACCACTTGAAAAAATATTTTTGTGAAATTTCAAAATTTGGTTGCCAAACACCCCTTTTAGAATGCTATAGGTGAAGGGAGGTATTTGATGTACCAGAAAATGACGCATACACTTGAGGATTTGAAGAAATTGGCAGCGGTGGAACTTCGGGATGTGAACCGTGAAGAACTGGTGGACATCAACGATGTGGAAATCAAGAAAGACCTGTCGCCGCGGGAGCGGATGGTCGATTTCATTTCGCAAATCAAGAACCCTTATTGCTATCTCGACAAGGGCATGGTAGTGAAGATCAGCTTTGCGGGAGAGAACCGATTAGAGGACACACTGAAAAAATGCGCACGGACGCATCGGAGATAAAAAAGAAGAAAGCAGAAGAAAATTTGCACTTTAGCACATTAAAGCGTTGACATGAACCACGAAATATGAGATAATGGCTTTGGGTCAAAACAGAATATGCTGATAAAGCCGATAATTTCTTGGTTTATTGTCTGAACGACAAATAGATTAGGAGGTTATCGGCTTTTTATGTTTTTTCAGGGAAATGAAAAATACAACTGTGCCACATATCTTCGATTGTCGCGTTCGGATGGCGACCAGCAGGAGAGCAACAGCATTAAAAATCAAAGAGCGTTGCTGAACGATTACATGGGTAAGCACCCGGAATTGCACAAGTTCGACGAGTATGTGGACGATGGTTACAGCGGCACAAATTTTGAACGCCCGGATTTTAAGCGGATGATGCAGGACATTGAGAAAAGGAACGTCAACTGCATCATCGTCAAGGATTTATCTCGTTTCGGCAGAAACTACATTGAAACGGGTCGTTATCTGGAACGAATCTTTCCATTCATGGGTGTGCGCTTTATCGCCATCAACGATCATTATGACAGTGCAGAGGAAAACGATGATAAGGGCCGTATTCTGATTCCGTTCAACAATCTTATCAATGACACCTACTGCCGGGATATTTCGCTGCGCGTTCGCAGTCACTTGGATGTGAAACGAAAAGAAGGTCAGTTCATTGGCAGTTTCGCAGGGTATGGGTATCGCAAAGACCCCAAAGACAAAAATCATCTGATTATAGATGAATACGCTGCGGGCATTGTACAGGAAATATTCAAACAGAAATTGAACGGAATGAGTTCACAGCGTATTGCCAGTCACTTGAACGAACTGGGTGTCCTGCCGCCGAACGAGTATAAGAGAGCCAATGGATTCAACTATACCTGCGGTTTTCAGGCTGGGCTGAATCAGAAGTGGACAGTGGTTTCCGTCAATCGTATTTTGAAAAATGAATCCTATACGGGAACATTGATTCAGGGTAAACGCAGGAAAATCAATTACAAAGTAAAAAAGAGCCATGATGTTGGAAGTGAAAACTGGATTCGGGTGGAAGATGCGCATGATGCCATTATCAGCAAAGGCGAGTTCCAGCAAGTACAACAGTTGTTGGAACTGGACACTCGTACCGCACCATCGCAGACAACAGTTTATCCATTATCAGGTTTTCTGCGCTGTGCAGACTGCGGGCAGAATATGATTCGCCGCACGGTGACGAAAAACGGAAAGAAATATCAATACTATCACTGCTCTACCTATAAGAATGGCGGCGGCTGCACACCGCACATGATAAACAGTGAGAAGCTGACGGAAAGTGTTCTGGCTGCGATTCGGCATCAAGTGACACTTCTTGTAGAAGCGGAAAAGGTACTCTCCAATGCAGAGTTGGCAAGTGGCGAACAGATTGGCATAAAGATTCTGGACAGCCAGATCACTGCACTGGAAGCTGAATTAGAACGGTACAGTAATTTGAAAATCCGTCTGTATCAGGACTTGTGCGATGATGTTGTCAGTCGGGAAGAGTACGGAGAAATGAATACTCGCTTTGCGCAGAAGATAAAAGAGGCACAGGATAAGATTCAGGAAATCCGCGAAAAGAAGCAGGAGGCATTAAAGCACGACACACTGCTTCCTACTTGGTTGGAAGAATTTAAGCAGTACGAACATATCAAAACGCTCGAACGCAGGGTCGTGGTGGAACTGATCGACCACATAGATGTTCATAGCAAAACAGAGATTGAAATTCATTTCTGCTTCGAGGATGAACTGCACAGTATCACAGAAAAATTTATGGAATATCAAGCACATCATGGAAATGAGGTGGCAGAGGAATGAAATGGGTCAGTTATACAAGGTCGATTTCCAGCAGGATCGGAGAAGAAAATCCATCCAATACGATTGCGGAGCAGAATGAGCGAATTGCACGGTATCTAAAAAAGCTTGGGTGCAACGTATCCGAAAAATACAGTGACCGAAAGAGAACAGCAGAAGCCACAGAGGGCTTTGACAAATTGGTACAGGATGGGATGGCTCGGAAATTTGATGCAGTTGTTGTGGATTCTATCTTCCGCTGTGGAAGAACCCTTCCGTTTGCCATTGAAGCACTGCAGAGGACGTTCTATCCGCTTGGTATCCAATTTGCCGTTGTGGAAGATGACTTTTGCAGCGCAGATAAAACTGCCGAAGAAGTTGCAGAGTATTTCAATGGAAAGACCATTGATAAGATTCGTTCGGAGTTTATTACCAATCGCCAGAATCACTTTGAAGAAGGTACATTGACCCATCGACAGGCTAAATATGGTTATGCGCTGTCGGAAGATCGCAGAAACCTTGTTCTTAATCCTGAAAGCGCACAGGTTGTAAAGCTGATTTTTCAGATGTATCTGGAAGATATGAAAATCCCGGAAATCGCAAGAGCATTGGAGGCACAGGGCGTTCCATCTCCACAAATCCAGATGGCAAAGAAAAAAAGATCAAGAACAAAAATCAAGTGGCCGGATTCAACAATTCGCTCGATTTTGAAAAATCCACTCTATATCGGAAAGTGTACGCTGACACTGGCAAAGGCAAAGCGAGAATTGGAGGTTCCGGCGATTGTTTCAAAGACGGAATTTCAGAAAGCCCAGAAAAAGTTGGAATCTACGAGGTTGCCTTCGAGAAAAAAGGCTCGAAAAAAACCAAATCTGCTCTTCAAAAAAATCTATGACAAGGAAAGCGGAAAAGGTCTGCTGTGCAGAACATCAGAAGATGAAAGCCGGCAAATCTATTCGTTTGACAAGGGGTATAGATGCTTCTCTGGAAAAGCCCCTTTCATCGAAAGCGAGAAAATCTTTCGAGAGATTCTTTCAGCTTTGGAAAAAGAAAAAATGCAAGCTGCGCATATTGATAGGGTGCTGGACTTGAATCCTGAGAAAGTCAAGCAGTGCATGGATGCTGGACTGTTGCAGTACAGAAAAAAGGCAAATGAGATCGTTGCTCGCTTGATGGCTAAGGACGATGAACGAACAGCGGTTTATCGGGAATACGAGCAGGAATCAATTTCACTAGAACAGGTAGAGGAGTATGAACATCAGTATCAGGTGGCGGTCCAGAAGCAGGAAGCAGCTTTTAAAAAAGTAATGCTGGCTGTTAATGACATAGAAAAAGCATTTAGCCATGGGAATCCCTGGTTGATGAAGTTCCGAGCGATTTCAATTCCTGAAAAATTGGAGCGCACACATCTTAAAGAATGGCTTGACCATGTATGGATCGTAGATTTTGAACAGGTAGAAGTGATCCTACAAGAAAGTAAGTGGAAGGGATTCTTCCCGGAAGAATGGCTGAACAACGGAGAGGAAGATTGTAATGGCAAGAAAGAGTAGAAAGAATCTGATGCCGCAGGCCGCTGCGCAGGAGGCCGTACAGCAAAACGAAAAAGAACTTCTGCGCACGGCAGCGTATGCGCGGCTGTCGGTTGAGAACGGTGGGCATGAAACAGAAGATTCCCTGCACACACAGATTTTGCAAATTCATAATTATATCAGGGAGAACCCGGAACTGACGCTGACCGATACCTATGCAGACAACGGTTTTACGGGAACACGTTTTGACCGACCAGAATTTGAGCGTATGATGCAGGATATACGGACAGGCAAAATTCAGTGCATCGTAGTGAAGGACTTATCTCGATTTGGTCGTGACTATATCGAAACGGGAAGCTATCTGGAAACTATTTTCCCGATGCTCCATGTTCGCTTTATCGCCATCAACGATGATTTTGACAACATCCGGCAGTCGGATGTGGATAGTCTTGCGGTTCCCATCAAGAACATGGTAAACAGCTTGTATGCTAAGGACATTTCAAAGAAAATCAGCCTTAGTTACCAGATGCGCCGCGAGAAGGGAATCCCTACATCATGGTGTACACCGTATGGCTATCAGTTGAACCAACAGGGAAATAAGTTTGAAGCGACTGAGGATGCGAAGTGGGTTAAACTGATCTATCAATGGTATCTTGCAGGAGTAAGCACAAACGAAATTGCCCGCAGGTTGGAGTTTTTAGAAGTAGCAAGGCCGAACGAACGGCTGAATCGCAAATTACATGAGGGAGATGACCCTACCTATAATAAATGGCACCCCAGTACGGTTCTTCGTATTTTAAACAGCAGTGCCTATATTGGAGAACTGGTATCGGGAAAAACGCAAACAGCATCATACAAAGGGATTGGCTTCCATCCTGTGGAAAAGAAGGAATGGCATATTGTTGAAAACGCTCATGAAGCAATCATTCTGAAATCGGATTTTGAAAAAGTGCAGGCACGGCGGGAGCAGAATAAGGAAAAACGGGAAAGGGCGATGGCTCGTTCCAAGGCAACCAGAGAAAAGTGTTATAACCATCTATCGGGAATGGTTTACTGTGGCTGCTGCAGGCGCAACATGACGTTTGAACGGCGTGTGCATGGTACGGTGAAAGAAACGCACTATGGAGTGTTCATTTGCAAAAGAAAGAAGAATACGACTCCCTGCGCCTATCATGCGGTGCCGGAGAAAATGCTGATGATGGTGGCGATGGATCAGATTCATCATCTGGTGTCTACCATGTGCGAAGAAGAAAAGCTGGTAAAAGACATGATGCGCGGTAGCAATCTGGATTCTGCCCGTTCCATCAAGATGAAAGAGAATTCAATCCTGTTTCGGATTCAGGAAGCCGAAGAACGGCGGTTGCGCTTATATGAGGACTATAAGGCTGAAATTCTGGACGAAGATGAATACAGTCAGCTAAAGGAACATTACATAGCAGAAAAGCAGCGGTTGGAACATGAACTGCAAAAGCAGCGTCAGCGCGCATTGGAACTGGAAAAGAGAATCAAAATCTGCGATGCTCAAATGGAACGGATGCGCGGGATTCTTCATCAAAATGAATTTGATGAAGAACTGGTGCATGAACTTATCAAGAGAATCTATGTAGGAATGGACAATTCTGTGGAGGTCGAATTTAAGTGTAGCGACCCCTATCAGGAAGTGCTTGCAATCATGTCGGAGGTTCAGAATGAATGATAAAATTGCAATCTATCTCCGCTTATCATTGGCAGACGGAGATTTGAAAAAGAGCAGCAAGGATGAAAGTAACAGCATTGAGAACCAACGGATGCTGCTCCACGATTACATTGGGAAGCAGGAAGATTTATTTGGCGAAATTGTAGAATATGTAGATGATGGCTATACTGGAACAAATTTTAATCGTCCGGCTTTTCAGAAAATGATTGTGGATTTGAAGCAGGGCGATATAAAAGTCATCGTGGTAAAGGATTTATCCCGCCTTGGTCGTGACTATATCGGTGTTGGCGATTACATCGAACAGATTTTTCCGTTGATGGGAGTTCGGTTTATTGCTGTGAATAATTCTTTTGACAGCATGAAACTGAACAACGGAACGCCGGGAATCGAAGTGGCGGTCAGCAATCTGGTGAATAATATGTATAGCCGGGATATTGCGAAAAAGATTCGGGCTGCTCTGGAAACGAACTGGAAGAATGGGAAAGCCACCTGCACGAATGTTCCTTTTGGATATGTGTGGAACAAGAAAGGTGGGCAGCGGTGGGAGATTGACCCGGAGGCCGCACCCTGCGTGAAAAAAGTATTTGAATTAGCATTGTCCGGTCGCAATACAACGCAGATCGCCTATGGCATGAACGAATTAAATCTTCCTACGCCGGGATTGTATGCGAAACGAAAGAATCTGCTGATGGGCAGCAATCCTATTATTGCCCCGGACAGTGAAATGTTATGGAACGCAGCAATCGTATGGAGAATCCTTAGACGGTATGAATACACTGGTGCGCTGGTTATGGGGAGAAGAAAGAAAATTGACGTGAATACTACCTCTGTTCGGACGCTCCCGGAGGATAAGTGGATCATCGCAGAAAACGCTCATGCGGCCATCGTGACAAGAGATGAATACTATCAGGCACAGAAAGCGATCCGTAACGTGACCCCAATTCAGTATAAGGTAGGTGATGATTTCGCGTTAAAAGGGAAGATTTGCTGCGGAAACTGTAATCGGCAGCTTCGCCACGAAAGGCAATATGGGGAAATGGTTTTCTATTGCGGCTATAAACGGTCAGCCGGAAAGTTCTCTAAATGCTACGGCGGCTATTACAGAGAACATTCGGTGAACGCAAAAGTGGCTCGTGCGATAAAAACAGTATTCTATGCGCTGGATGTGGTAAATCAGGGGATGCAGGAAAAGCAGTCTGTCACGGTGCGCTGCATGGACATTGAGGACTTGGAAAAGCAAGCAGAAGCCATTCGGGTAGAACAAATCAAACTATATGAATCGTATGCGGACGGTGTGCTGCGGCTAGATGCGTACATAGAAAAGAAAAAGATCCTTTCGGAAAAACTTGTCGCATTGCAGGATAGCATACGGACAGAAAAGGAAGAACAGGAGTGTGCTGATGAACTGGATGAAGAAATCCGCGCTCTGACAAAGCAGGCCAGCGAGAAAACGTACATCGGCGGGCTGACAAAAGAATGTGTGGATGCTTTTGTGAGCATGGTTTATCTGTATGACGACCAAACGATGAAAATAGAGTTCAACTGTGAGGATGTGATTCGGAGAGCGTTGGAAAAGTATGGCACATAATTGGATGGAAGAAGTTACATAAGAAAAAGAATGCCCGTCTGGGTGAGAGGATTCAAGAAAATCTTCTCGACCAGGCGGGTATTTCATTCCGCAGGAATGTGTCTATTAGAGGCTAAGAGTTTCCACCCATGCAGACAAGTCGGCTTTGCTGGAATAGGAATTGAACACCTTACCATGCAGCAGTTTTGCACCGGGGCAGCTAGGAGCAAGCTTTTCATTGGTCTTGCCCATGTCGCTGCCGCCAGATGTGGCAAAGGGGATGATTGTTTTACCCTTCCAATCATAGCTTTCCAGAAATGTATTGATGATCGTCGGAGCAATATACCACCAGATAGGGAATCCGACAAAGATGGTGTCGTATTCGTCCATGTTATCACGCTTGGCAACGATGGCAGGGCGAGAAGTAGGATCACTCATTTCGATGGTGCTGCGGGATTTCTTGTCCATCCAGTTCAGATCGGCCTTGGTGTACGGAACTTCCGGCTGAATCTCAAAAATGTCTGCACCGATAGCATCGGCCAGATTTTCGGCAACTTTCGCGGTGATGCCGCTGGCAGAGAAGTAAGTGACAAGTCTTTTGCTCATGACAAATGCACTCCCTTGATTGATTTTTACAATTTAAGTATAGCACGTTGAATAGGGAGCATCAAGTAAGGCTGAGTGGACGAATGTGCTAATATCGCAAATGAAATAAGCACAAAAGAAAGTTTACGTTGACTTTCGTGCTTATTTGGAATACAATATAAGCACGAAGGTGAGGTGACGCTTATGATGAACATGAACAATTTGGCTCAAACACATGAGATTTTAACACCGCAGCTTGCAACAAAAGTAGGTTTAACGAAATTTGAGTTTTATAAATATGTAAAGGCCAATGAATACGAGCAAGTCAGACATGGCGTATACGCAGCAAAAGATACTTGGATTGACGAATTAGAAATGCTGCACCGCCGCTGCCCGATGGGAGTGTTTTCTCATGATGAAGCATTCTATTATTATGGGCTGACAGATCGGGAACCGCTTGTTCATACACTCACGATTTACAGTGGATATAATGTTCACCGCTTGAAAGAGGATGGCTATAAGGTTTATACAGTAAAAAAGGAACTTCTTGACGTTGGCAAGCAAATCGTAAAAAGCAATCAGGGAAATGAAATTCCTATGTACGATTTGGAACGGACAATTTGCGACTTGGTGCGGAGTAGAAGTTCTATAGAAGTACAGGATTTCAATGCAGTATTAAAAGCGTATGTCGGGAGAAAAGATAAGGACCTTAATAAACTGATGAAGTATGCAAAGCTATTTCGAGTGGATAAGATCATCCGAAATTATATGGAGGTACTACTGTAAATGGGATTTACACCTGAACAGATAAAAGGGCGTATCAAGAGCGTTGCAAAACAGAACAATGCAGACGCAAGGACACTCATGCGAATCTATATGATGGAGCGTTTTCTGGAAAGACTGGCACAATCAGAATATCGGGATAACTTCATTATCAAAGGCGGAATACTGGTTACGGCAATGATTGGTGTTGCGCACCGTTCCACGATGGACATAGACACCAGCATGAAGAATCTAAATCTGTCTGCGGAGGATGCCTTGCGAGTTGTCAATCGGGTCAAAGATATTGACCTTGACGATGGTGTTTCTTTTGATGTTAAAGACGTTTCCAATATCATGGATGAAATGGAGTATCCGGGAATCCGCGTTACCATGAATGCCAATGTGGGAAGATTGATTACGCCCTTGAAAATTGATATTTCCACGGGCGACGTGATTACCCCACGGGCAATCGAGTTCAATTATGATCTCTTGCTGGAAGATCGTTCTATCAGTCTATGGTCGTATAATTTGGAAACTATATTAGCCGAGAAGTTGCAGACGGTTTTAGCGAGGGGCATCTTAAATACCCGAATGAGAGATTTTTACGATATACGGATGCTGCTTGATACATACGAAGATAAAGTCAATAAGGCTGTTTTGAAAGATGCTTTTGCAGCAACTTGTCAAAAGAGAGGAACAGATCATCTGCAGGAGCAGGTCGAGGAGATTATCAAAATTATTGAAGCAGATGAACAGCTTCAAGTGCTGTGGAGAGCATATCAGAAGAAATACTCGTATGCAGCAGAAATTGATTATGCCAGTGTGATAAGCGGCGTAAGAAAATTGATGGATTGGATTCGATAAGTAACTATTGAAAATAGAATAGCGAGTAAAGCCCTACAAGGCTCAAGTTGGTTCAGAACTGACGGAAAGCCTTGTGGGGCTTATTTTTTTGCGATTTTTTCTAAAAAGTTTTTGCCCCTATCTTGACATCAGGGGGTCATGCTGGTGCTGCAGTCCAGAATGACGAA
>ULIW01000669.1_pt1 | contig 10962 bp, 10 predicted proteins | sample 1950451 | NCBI WGS metagenome assembly ULIW01 (sample SAMEA4835452, study PRJEB28245) | human gut metagenome | biome: gut microbiome; material: fecal sample | place: Denmark | collected 2008 | reverse complement strand
CTCAATCAAGGACACCGTAGCAAAGAAGGTACTGAAGAAGATTAAGTTCATGTACAAGAACCTTCCTTCATATCTGCAAGAGCCAATTATAAATGGTCGTGCAGGGGAGTTTGGTTCTGTATCAACTATAGAGTTTGCAAATGGTTCAGTTATTGAATCTATACCAACATCTGACCAAGCTGGTCGTTCTGAATCTTTGTCGTTGTTAGTAATTGATGAGGCAGCTATTGTTAGGTGGGCTTCAACTATTTGGGCCTCAGCTTTCCCTACTCTATCAACCGGTGGTGCTGCTATAGTAAACTCTTGTATTACGGGAGATACCCAGATTATTGGCAAGGATGGTCCTTTTAGGGTTGATTCTATTTGTCCCAAAACTTTTGGTAAGATGGATATATCACATCTTGGACTGAGAGTATTATCACATACTGGAAAGTGGCAGAGAGTACTTGGTTCTGTAAATAAGGGTGTACTTAAAACTTGGGAAGTTCACAATGAGCAAGGTAGGGTTATTAAATGTACTCCAAAACATAAGTTGTATACTCTTGAAGGTTGGTTACCTGTTTCAGAGATAATCAAACGAGATATACCTGCTATCTTCTATCATACTGGTATAAGTGGTCTGGAGCAGAATCCAGTAACCGTAAAACCCAAGAAAAAGATATGTGTCCACAATCTGGTGGCTAAAGTATTCTTAGGAGAAATTCCAGAAGGATATGTAGTTGACCACATTAACAACAATCCTTCAGACAACTATGTAACCAATCCCCAGATAGTTACAGTAGCTGAGAACAGTCAAAAAGCTGCAAAATACTCTTATGGCATGAAGCTTAGACCCAAGCTGAAAGGTGGATTCAACTACGACTTAAGAGTAGTAGCTTACATAAGATCTCGTTATCAAGAGCTTGGTTACTATTATGGAGTGTTAGATAAGATATCTAAGGAGGTTGAATATAAGTTCGGAATTAAGCTGAACAAACCTTATATTCAACACATTGTATCTGGTAAAAGGTATACAAGTATCTATCTTTCTAAGCTTAAAGTAGTTAGAAAGTATTACGATACCATTTACGATATTTGCGTTGAACACGATGAATCTTACCTCATTAATGAAGACTACGTGTCTCATAACACCCCTTATGGTGTAGGTAACTTCTTCCACAGTACTTGGGTAGATGCTATATCTGGAGGTAATCCATTCAACCCCATACGTCTGTATTGGCAGATGCACCCAGACAGAGATGAGAAGTGGTATGCAGAAATGTCTGCTGCACTCGGTCCAAAGAGAACTGCTCAGGAGATAGATGGTGACTTCTTATCATCTGGTAATACAGTATTCGATTTGGCCGATATCAAAGCTATTGAGGAATGCCTATTCGACTACCAGATTATCAATACACGTTTGAAAGGTCAATACAAAGAATTCAATGAGCCAGACCCAAATAAGGAATACTTCATTGGTGGAGACTGTGCTACTGGACGAGGTACTGACTACTCTGCTTTCACCTGTATGGACCGAGATGGAGAAGAAGCTGCAGTATACAAGGGCAGAATACCCTTGAACAAATATGCCCGCTTACTTGGTGATATCGGGGAGAAGTATAACTTTGCTAAGTTAGCTCCTGAGACCAATGACGTTGGTATGACGGTGACAACCATACTTCAGGATGAGGGTTATCCAAACCTTTACTTCTATACTAAGCTTCTTAGGAAGAAACGTAAGAATAGACCTGAAGAAGATAAGTTCCCTGGTTGGTTGACCACAACCAAAAATAGGTCTGTCATCATTGAGAACTTGGAGAAGGATATACGGGAAGAAAACGTAATCGTGAAAGACCCGTTCTTTGTACAAGAAGCTTACACATTCATATATGATGGTGCAGGAAGACCTATTGCTCGGGGTAAGCACAGGATGAACAACTCTTCTATGGACCTTGACTTGGAAGGTGAGACATATTCAGATGACGCTATTTTTGGAAAGGCTATCACTAACCATATCAGGTGTCACAGTGCATCTAATACTGTAGTGATTCCACAGTAGACCATAAACAATCTTATATAACATGAAACTTAATCCTATCAGGTGGTTCTTAAGGTCAAAGCCTGTAGAATCAAAGAACAAAGATGAAGGAAAGGGTTCAATAAGTCCGGGCAGGGTTTCTCAACCAGATGATGGTGTGGGGAACTCTGAACTCATTACCACTCTTAATGGTATGACGAACTTAGTTACCCCAACGTTCAGAACTGAACTAATACCTATCATTCGGGACTTATACAAAATAAACCCGGATGTAAGTATTGCACTACAGGACATGTTCAAGCTGTCCAATACTGGTCATACCATTGACTTCCCAAATAACACGGCTGAGGAGTCTACCAAGATGAGGGAACATCTAAAGAAAGTTACAAAGAGGTGGTCGAGGTATACTGCAGGTATAGACGGGTTGGTAAACAAGTTCATTGTTCAACTATTGGTTAGTGGTGCAATATCTGCAGAGGGAGTACCAAACAAGAAACTTTCTGGATTGGAAACCATTCTTTTCATTAAGCCCGAGACTATCAGGTTTAAGAGAGAAAACAATGGAGTATATCATCCATATCAAAGGAATCCACGTATAGTAGACGGTCTTAAAGATTCATTTATCAAATTGAATACCGAGACCTACTGTTATGTTGGGATGTACAACGACACTGACGAACCGTACGGAGTACCTCCTTTCATGTCTGCTCTGGACTCCATTGCTGGTCAGCATACTATGAGGAAGAATTTCAAACATATCATGGAAATCATGGGTATGGTTGGATTCTTGGAAGCAAAGATGGCTAAACCTCCTCGTACTGCTGGTGAAAGTGAAAAAACTTACCAAGAACGTCTGAACAGTACGCTCCGAAAGATGAAAACCAACATTGTTGGTGGTATGTCTGATGGAGTTGTAGTTGGTTATATAGATGACCACGAATTTGATTTGAAGTCTACCTCGGCTTCTATGCAGAACATTAACCTCCCTTGGAACATGAATCAGCAATCTGTTGCTAATGGATTGGGAGTAAATGGTTCTATCATAGGGGTTTCTGCATCACAATCTGGTACTGAGGGTGGAGCTGGTATACAGCTGTCAAAGATGATATCTCAGTTAAAGAATATACAAACCCTTGTAATCTTTGTACTGGAGTTCTTTTATTCTCTAGAACTGCGCCTGGCGGGGTTCAATAATAAGGGAATAACAATTCAATTCGGGACTTCTACTGTTTCTGATGATATCAAGTTACAACAGGCTCGTGAGTACCGTGCTCGGGTGAATGTAACCCTTTATAATCAGGGTATAATCAGTCAGGACCAGTTTGCTCGTGATATGGGTTATGAGGCCCCTGACCAACCCGAACCTCGAGAACCCGTTGAAGCCGATGATGATTCAGATACGGGTGATACTACCACTGGTAAGAAGAAAAAGAAACGGGAAGATGATAAGGATAAGTCCGACCGTAGAACCCGAGATAAGAATAATCCAAATCCTAAACGAGGAGATCAAGACAGTAAACCAAGATAATTATGCCAATGGGACAACAGAACACCGATGTGATGGTGTTAAGTGCAGCTCATAGCTTGATGGTATCTGATGTACCAGAGATAGTTATAGATGCTCACTCTCTTTCTGAAAACTTCTACAAGGGCACTGGCAACTTCAGTGAAGACCCTAAGAAGTCCCTGGAAAGATTTGGTATGTGGGGAGGCACTCTGAATGTCAACCAGTTCATGACAAATGTAACTCCAGAAATGTTAAAGCCAAAGGACAGTGACTTTATAGAGCCGATGTTCAGAATGCTTTCTGCCGCAATCGTGGCAAAGAAGTATAACCCAACCGAGTTTCCGGCAGATATTCTGAAGGAATCTATGACTTTGCTTGTGGGTCAGTCAGTAAACCTTGACCATGAGACTGATGTAGCCAATGCTATTGGTGCAGTTAAATCTGTAGAATGGCAGGAAGCCTACAAGGATGAAAAAACCGGAATAATTATTCCGGCAGGTATAAACGGTATCATGAAAATCGATGGGTTATCAAATCCTCGTATTGCTCGTGGTATTCAAATGGACCCCCCATCTATACACTCTAATTCAGTTACAGTAGAGTTTGCATGGGAACCTTCTCATACTTTTGAGGATATGTGGGAGTTCTATTCCAAACTCGGAACTTACACTGAAAACGGAGAACTCATTCGTAGGGTTGTTACAAAGATTATCTCCTACAAAGAGACTTCTTTGGTATGGCACGGAGCAGACCCATTTGCTCAACTTATCAAGAGTGGTAAGTTAAACAGCCCTGCTTATGCAGGAAGTCAGTACTATTCTTTCTCTGAGGACAAGGCTGCTGAGGCTAACAACCCAGCAAAGCGGGTATCTCTCTTCGACTTCAAGGTTCTTTCAGAAAAAGAGATAAAGTACAATACCACCCAATCTAATAATGAAAAGGGTGCCGGAAAGGGTAACCACAATAACCAAAATAATAAAACAAACATGAACAAAGAATTGCAGCAGATGCTGACGAGTCTCTTCGGTGAAAATCTTTTGACCCTTTCCGAAGGTCAGGAAGTTTCGACCGAGCTGGCTATTTCCCAGATTAAGACTCTGGTACAGCAGAACAAGGACTTTGCTGAGGCAGTCGAGGCAAAGAACAAGGAGATTCAGACTCTCACGGAAGAGAAGACCAATCTCGAGAAAGACCTCAAATCGTACAAGGAGGCAAAAGAAAACTGGGATGGCCACATCAAGAGTTTCCGTGAGGAAACTGTGGCAGCCTATAAAAAAGTTTTCGGAGAAGAGAACGTAGACTCGAACATCCTGGCACTTCTGGAGAATGAGGGAACTACGATGGAAACTCTCAAGGCTCTGCGTAAGACATATGACGCCCAGCTGGAAGAGAAATTCCCGATGCACTGCAACCACTGCGGCTCTCATGACGTGGGCCGTGCTTCTTCTATCAATCCCAAAGAGGACGAGGAGAAGAACCAGGCTCCCAAGTCCACTCGTGACGTAGCTCAGACTCTGGCAGACCGGAAACTCCGGGGAGAAATCAAGAAATAAAACTGAAGAGTAACTTAAACATTAAATTAAATTATGGCAGACTTACACAAAGTGGGTGGACGAACCCCCCAGGCTGTGATTTACAAAGGTGAATCGCACAAGCTTCATCAGGCATTTCCGGTAAAGGACGGTAACACCATCGTTCAAGGTCAGCCGGTAAAACTTAACACCGATGGTACCATCTCTCCGTATACCGGGGTTGAAGATGAAGTATACCTCGGTATCGCTGTTAACTACAGCAAGTACCCTGCATACCCTGCAACGGCAGCTGGGGTAGAAGTAACCGTAATGATGGAAGGATTTGCCGTTATTCACGGTATCGCAAAGGCTGAGATTACAGAGACTGGATATGTCCAGACTGACGGTACTCTGGATGCCAGTGGTACGTATCCCAACTTCTCACCCTCGACAAGCGGTGCTGAAACCAAATTCATTGCCATCAACGTGGCCGAGGTGGACGACCTGGTACAGATTCTGGTAAAATAACTGAAAACATAAATTCAATATGGCAGAAAAAACTTTAACTCGGGAGCAGTACTTAAAGGAGCTTCCCGAAATCGTAAAGAACATGGATGGCTTCCGACAGGGAAGCAACAAGAGTCTCCCGGTGGACATTCATTTGGGAGATATGCTCCAGGAGAAATACGGCATAACTCAGGAGGACTACTTCAAGGCCGTGGGATTCAATCCCAAAGTCGACACGATGGAGAACATCTACTCGATGCCGAATCCCGAACTGCGCTGGCTCGTGCCGGAGATTGTCCGTGAGGCAATCTACCTGGGCATGCGAGAAGCCCCGTTCTATCCAAACATCATCGCCTCTGACCAGCCTATCAACGGGCTGACCGCTATCATGCCGCTCGTCAACATGTCCGACGCCAACCCTGCCCGGGTGAATGAGGCTGAGACCATTCCTCTGGGTACCGTATCCTTCGGCCAGAAGTCGGTCAACCTCTTCAAAATCGGCAAGGGTTTCAAGGTTACCGACGAGGTACGTAGCTACGTATCGATGGACGTCATGGCTATCTTCCTCCGTGACTTCGGCGTTCAGCTTGGTTATGCCATGGATGCACTGGCAATGGATGTCCTCGTCAGGGGTAACAAACTGGACGGTTCCGAGTCAGCCCCGGTTATCGGCGTAGGCGATACTGCAAAGGGAATCCAGTATCGTGACCTCCTCCGGGTATGGATTCGGGCATCCCGTATGGGCCGTCAGTTCCGTACCATTATCGGCGGCGAAGAGCAGGCACTAGACCTTCTCGACCTTCCGGAGTTCAAGCTGCGTTCGTCTGGTACTACCGATGCCCGCCTGAATCTGAAGACCCCGGTTCCCAACTCGGCAGACTTCTACATTCATGGCGGAACTCCGGCAAAAGAGGTTATGCTCGTAGACCCTGCAGCTGCCATGATTAAGCTGACTGCAAAACAGCTCATGCTGGAGTCGGAGCGAATCGTATCGAACCAGACCGAGGCTATCTATGCTTCGCTGACGACCGGTTTCTCGAAGATGTACCAGGATGCTTCTATCCTCATCGATGCCAAGAAGGACTTCTCAACTCAGGGATTCCCTGACTACATGAACGTAGACAACTACCTGACCGGTATCATCGAGTAACCTTCACAACTTAAACCTGGGAGCGGTATAATACCGCTCCCTTTAATCAATTTAACTATGGCAAGTCCCAAGTACATAAAACTTAATCCGAAGGCCAGTATCTTCTACGACCAGGCTTCCAAGATTAAGGTTCTCCGTAACGAGGTTGTGGAGATAACCGAAAAACAGTTCAACACTCGAGTAATAAAAGCAGCTATTGCAAACGGTTACCTTCAGGAAGCTAAGGCAGACGAGTTCAAGGCCGGTGGTGCAAAGGTTAATCCCCCTGCTCCTAAGAAGGAGGTAGACCTGGAAGCCGTTAAGAAGAAGTTCGAAGACCTCGCTGAGGCAGAAGAGGCTCCAGAGAAAATCAAGGAGCAGTTCAACACTGAAGAGCTGAAGGCCCTGGCCATCTCCCTGGAGATTGAGCCCGAAGATGGTGATACCAAACTCGACCTGGTGAATGCTATCCTCGATGAGCTGAAGGACGAAGACGACGAGTAAGCTATGGAAACGGTAGATTTCTTATCTACCATAGTTGGACTCAATGCAAGGTTCAGGGCATTCGCTGATGAACTACCCAACGACTTTACCGTAACGTGGACATTTGGTGATGGGAAGACAGAATCACATGTAGGTGTGGTAACTGCTTCCCATCTTTATGAAACTCCTGGTGAATACGTTGTCAAGGTAACAATAACCAACAACGTAGGCGGAGCTACCGTTTCCAAGTCAAGAGTCATTGGAGTTAGTGATAAGGTAAATACCCAGTTGCCTGGCAGTATCTATGAGCTGATTGATACTTATATCCCTGAGGATATCTTCGGTAAACTCTCTCTTCAAGAGAAGCAACAGTTTATTGAAAAATGGCAGCTGTATATTCAGCCGCTAGTAAATCACGAAGTACCAATAGAGGAATTTAATAATGAGTTGTATTATGAAGCTCTAGAAAACCAGCTAATTATGGAATTGGCAGCCTATGATTTCATGGTTGTACAGATTTCATTGATGGTTGGTGCTACTGCAGAATCCGTTAAGGAGAGTAACTCATCCTCAAGTTCTGAATCCGAACCCTCAGAGTCAAGCCAAGGTTCAGGTGAGGTTAAACGAATACAAACAGGTCCAACTGAGGTAGAATTCTTCAACGATACTGACTCTGAATCTAAAACCTCATCTAATGTCATAAAAGCAATGCAACCAGGTGGAGTTATTGATATACTCAAACAAAATCTGTGTATGCTTGCTGAAAGACTTTCCATCTATCTACCTATTTGCCGTACGGTGAAGAAGGTAGTAGTTCCCAAAGTAGTTAACCGCCGGAGGCCAGGACCACTCGATGGCCCAGACCCAGGCTTCTCCGTAAAGAAGTAGGGTATGGCACGGAGGAAAAGAATTACAAAAGGAGTATGGGACAGATACAAGGCCATTGTAAATGACTTTGTTGAAGTGGATGCAGGAAAACAACCTATAATCTGGTTAAAGAGATTTGACCAGATTCTGTCTTACGGTGAAGATGTTGGTAATAACTACGAACCGTATTTTCTGGATGGCTTAATCCAGTATAACTATATAAGAACATGGCCTTCATTAAAAGAGACCGTCTCGGGTGAACTGGACGGTATCAATATTGTGCTATACGTAACAAAGAGGTCACTGGAAGAGAATGGACATATAACCAAAGAGGGGTATTGGAACTTTGACTGGGCTCAGGATAAGTTCGTAATCAATGGTAAAGTGTATTCTCCTACTGGTGATACTCAGGTTGCTCAGGCACATGATGAAGCTTTGCTCTTCTTCGTTGTACTGAAGAGAGAAACTCCGGAGGAAACGAAAAGGATACTCTCCTATATGGAGAACATCGATAAGTACGTAGAGCTGACCAAATACATTCTTGAACTGAGTGAAATAAATCATTACGAGGATGAAACCACAGTAAAGACCAATACGACTTTCAAAGTGAAACCCAAATAAAAAAAAAAAATGGCCGAAGTAAAACAGAACGGTATAATTGTCAGTCCGTCGAAAGGTTCTGGTGATACTACTCTCCAAGTAAAAGCCGAAATCGCTAACCGTGGTAACCGAGTAATCCAACTTGCTGCCTTCGAAGTAGAAGGTACTGGTGTTGCTACGAAGAAACAGTTCGTAGCAACACATCTCCCCGCAGATGAGTTCATCGAGTTCGATAACAAGAAACCTGCGGTAGACAAGGGTGGTGGTACTGTTACCTTAACTGGTAAGTCCAACTCCCAGAAGATTACCTTCTCGAAAGGTACTGGAGATATCATTGATGCCAACCTAGCGGCAATCAAGTTCACTGCAAACGGAGCCGCAGCTACAAGCGGTACTGCTATCTCGGGTGACCCGGGTGCAAAAGCAAAGTACAGTTTCAGTTTAACTCTGACTGCAGCAGCGAATGAAACCATCGAAGCCCGTACACAGCAGATTATTGCAGCGGCAAACGGTGGTCAGAAGGCAACGGCCACTCTGAGCCAGACAGCTGGTGACCCATTCATCGAAGTTGTACCGACCAACATCGATGTGCCTCAGGATGGTTCGGCAGTTCAGGTCTCTGTGGACACCAACACTACCTTTACGGTTACTCCAGTCTCATAGTGCTAAGGAGTCTTGGTATAGCAGGGTGGGATATCTCTGCTATGCCCCTAAATTTAACCTTTAATGTATGGCAAAAATTACTATACCTTGGAATGATGGTTCCGGTGATAGCTTTTACATTGACTACACTGGGATAGAAGGAAGCTCTGAATCCCTTATAACTTCTGATACAAACCTAACCGGCGTAGAAAGAAGGAAAACTTTGATATTCAAGACTACAACAGCAAATGTAAGTACTGCACAACAAGCAGAAGCTTACCTAACAGTAGTTCAAAGAACTGATAGCTTGATAGTTGCTATGTTTGAAGCTGTAGTATCTATCTATGATGACAAGAAGGCAGGTTACAAAATAGACGAAGCTCAGTACCTAAGGACACAGCTTGAGGGTTACATGAAAACTTCAGAAGACGAGAAAATATAATTAAAAGAGGAATAAGATATGGCAGAATTTCATGAGATTGGTAGTTCTCAGTTTACTGAGGTAACTCCAGCTGGTACTGAACAAATTCAGATATCAGCCACACAGAAAACTACTCTGCAGAAGATAGCTAATCTTTTCAAGGCTATGTCTGCAGCCTTAACAGGGTTCACCCCTCTCGGTAAAGGAGCTCCGAGTATAAGTTCAAGCTCCACCATACTTCAGGCATTCCAAGCTCTGTATCAGTTGGTGGGTTCTGCAAAAGTAAAGATACTCGGTAATAATGGGTCTACTCCCGGATTTGTATCCTGGTCGGGTACTACTTGTTATGGTATTCTGTTTGATACCGCCGGTGAACAAGTGTACATCAGGAACAGTTGGACAATAAGCAAGCCTTCAGAGCAAACTGATGCTCAGTGGATAGCTGCTATAAAAGCCGGTAAGGCCATTAAATTGGGTGACCACGGAAGTATAGCTGACTTAAAAATATCGGGTTGGTCGGATATTACTAAGTATGCTGATGTCCAAGACCCTTACATTATTAATGGGGATACTATGATAGATGCTCTGAGGAAGTTACAGTGGATGACTGGTAACAACACCATTAAGACCTTTGGTAATATTTCTGGAGTAGGTATGATGTGGTGGGATGGGGATACTCAATATGACTCATTCACGGCTTTCTACTTCGAAATAGAGACACGTAAGTTGTATATCATTTTTAAAGATAACTTCTCTGAATTAAGTGCACAGGCTACCAATGACCAAATTATAAGCTACATTAAATATAATGGACCTAGTATATACATAGGTGATAATTACCAGGATCCTATGATATATACCAATCCTTCTTCAGGGTCTTTAACTCTCGAGGGTAGCTCAAGCGTTTGGTATAAGGGTAGTACTAATCCAACGGTAACTGTCGAGGGTAATTCGTTTGATGGTAAAAGGCCTACGGCATGTTTTATATGCCCATATAATATAACTCCAAACTTTAAATCCTCATCAAATACAAATACAGTATTACATCTTCAGAACTCCACTGCGAGTCCCACTTCAGGTTACAGGGTGTATACTCTGTATTGTCAGATAGTAAGCCGTACAACTCAAACTAGGATAGTCAGCGGTGATACTAATCACATTTTTATAAAATTAGATTATTATAAATAAGCTACATACCACATGAAAATTTCAAAACTTGGCTGGTTATATATCGGCCTGCTTATTGTATCGGTAATAATTTTCTCCTGTATCTGGCGA
>ULIW01010510.1_pt1 | contig 11057 bp, 9 predicted proteins | sample 1950451 | NCBI WGS metagenome assembly ULIW01 (sample SAMEA4835452, study PRJEB28245) | human gut metagenome | biome: gut microbiome; material: fecal sample | place: Denmark | collected 2008 | reverse complement strand
CGGACGGAAGACTTGCGTGGCGGGTGCTGAGCAATCTCCTGAGCAACACCGTGAAATATGCCCTGCCCGGCACGCGGGTGTATATCGACGTGATGGCGCTGGAGGGGAAGGTCATCATTTCCCTGAAGAACATCTCCCGTGACGAGCTGAACGTGGACGCCGACGAGCTGATGGAGCGCTTTGTCCGGGGCGACGACTCCCGGAACACCGAGGGAAGCGGCCTGGGCCTGAACATTGCCAAGACCCTGATGGAGCTGCAGAAGGGGCAGCTGCAATTGCTGGTGGATGGCGATCTGTTCAAGGTAACGCTGATCTTCCCCGGAGCAACGGAATGAAATAGGCCAAGGGCGGCGCGGGATTTCCCGCGCCGCCCCTTTTGCCGAAGGAATAGGCGCAAAAAACAGGGAGATATTCCGGCATGAAGAAAAACTGTTCACAATTTTGTCGCTTTTTATTTTCATTTCCGTTATTGCCTGTTCAAAACCCAAAGGTATGGTAATACCAGAAAGGTTGCGGAAGCCGTGAGCCGCTCCCTTTCAACTCCGTAGATCCTCTTTTCTACCTCTCTTCTTTCCAAACCCTTTCGCGGAAACCCCGGTGCCATGCTGGCACCGGGGTTTTCCACCCCCCCTGGGCGGCGGAGGCCGCTTCGGGAGACCACAGGTGGCTGCAACAAAATTGTAACCTTTGAAAGAAAAAAGATATCGAAATCAGAGATTGTCATTTTTCGTAGCTGGTAAAAAACGAATTTTATGGTAAAATTTGGAGTAAATTTCTTAAGATAAGGGCAAATGTTTAAGAATGTTATAAAGTGCAAAGAATTCTGTTACATTTTGTAATTTTCCTATTGACATCCGGGAACGGATGTGATATCATGCAGACATGAAAGAGATGCCGGGTGCGGAAGCGGCGGAAAGCCTCCCCGATTGGCGACACCAAAGGTTCCAGAGCCGGCAGCATTTCTAAAACAACCAATTTTCTAGGAGGTTAGAAACTATGAAAAACACAATGAAGAAGCTGCTTAGCCTCGTATTGGTGGCTATGCTGCTGGTCTGCGCGGTTCCTTTCCAGGCCGCTGCTACGGAAGCTGATGAAACCCTGACCGTCAAGACCTACGTTGACGGAAAGTATGTCACTGACAAGTATGTTACCGTGAAGCCCGGTCAGAAACTGGAACTGACGAAGGAACTGGCCGAGACTCTGATTTACGGCGACAAGGAATTCGTCGAGTGGACGAACATGAAGGACGAAGAGACCACCGGCCCCATCAGCTATGACAACCTGAAGAAGGCAAATGCGAATGGCTACTACGTAAACCTGTACCTCAACAAGAAGGTCGAGGATACCCGCGTTGACGCGAAGGTTCCTGTTGAGATTTATGTTGACGGTTCTTACGCAAGAAAGGGCGAGATCACCGTTCCTGTTGACGGCAGCGTGAAGCTGACCAAGGAGCTGGGTCTGAGCCTGGTCAACTCCGACAAGGAGTTCGTCAAGTGGACCGGCGCTTCCGACAATGAGGCCACCGACGTCACCATCAAGTATGCCGGTATCGACGACGGCTACTCCCTGAAGCTGTTTGTCAACACCAAGAAGGCGGAAGAGCCCGCCAAGTATATCACTCTTAAGATTATTGACGACAAGGGCAACGCGATTGCCAGAGAGTTCCAGGTCGAGCCTGTGAACGGTAAGTCCTCCGTTATCAGCGACATCCTGAGCTACCGCTGGATGGGCAACTGGAAGGATTCCTATGAGTTCGTCACCGCCAAGAGCGATGAAAAGGGCAACAACCTGTCCCTGTCCACCACAATCGATGCCGGCGACTCCCTGACCGTCACCCTGAAGGCCAAGAGCGGCAGCACTCCCGAGGGCGACACTGTCAGAGTGACCTTCTACGGCACCGACGGCAAGGCCGTTTCCACCTACAACGTGACCAGCGGCAGCAGCATTGACAGCAAGAAGGTTTCCGACGCTCAGAGCAAGGCCGATAACAAGACCGGCTACACCTTCAAGGGCTGGAAGATCGACAACAAGGGTGACCTCTACACCAGCGCTCAGGTTGCCAAGCTCGTCATCAAGGGCAACGTAGAATTCTACGCTTACCTCGAGAAGGACACCACCACTACCAACAACAAGTTCCCCTACAAGGTTTACCTGCACATCTTCAAGGACAACAAGGTCGACGATCCCGCCAAGACCATCAACATTACCGAGGGCATCGCTCTGGACGGCAAGGTCACTCTGGACGAGGTCAAGACCGTTGTCAAGAACTACTACACCGCCAAGACCAGCGACGGCATCAAGTATGACGGCATGTACATGGCCAAGGGCAACTGGGTCGGCAACTTTGTCAACGACACCCAGAAGTATGACACCATCTCCGACACCAACGAGCTCCGCAAGGAGAGCGAAGTCCACATCAATGTGATGATCACCAACGCCAACGCCAAGAGCACCACCAACGAGAAGGCCGATAAGACCAACCCCAAGACCGGTGATATGATCTTCATTCCCGTGATCTTCATGGTTGTCTCCGGCGCCGCCATTGCCGGTGTGTACTTCTACAACAAGAAGCGCAGCGCCCGGTAATCGAGAATACGCTAAGCTAAAAAAATCCCGACAGCTTCGGCTGTCGGGATTTTTTGCGGCATATGACAGCCGGGGCGGGAGATTTGCGGTGAAGTTTTTGCAGAAAAAGGATTCCCATTTTCACCGTCATGTGTTATAATCATAATATCCCCTAAATTTGGAAAGCAGGAGGAATATAACATGGACAACTACAACGGCAATACCTACGCACGGCAGGACACGGACATGTCTGTCGGTTCCTGGATCGGCACGCTGATCCTCTCGGCAATTCCCATTGTCGGCTTCATCTGCCTGATCGTCTGGGCGGTGAGCAGCTCCCCGGAGAAGCGCTCCCGGAAGAATTGGGCGATCGCCCAGTTTATCCTGACGCTGATCGTTGTGGCTTTCACCATTCTGGTGTACGCCATCACCGGCGGCGCTTTCCTGGCATATCTGCTGGACTAAGACAAATCCCCCAACCCGGATTTTCCCGGGGTGGGGGACATCTTTTTTGTTTCAGCACTGACGCATGAGGCGGATGTAGAATTCTACGGCTTTGGCGACGGTTTCCAGACGGATGCGCTCGTTGTTGCCGTGGATGGTCGAGCGCTCTTCGGTGGTCAAGTCCATGGCGGAGAAGCGGTAAACGTGGTTGCTCAGGTCGCGGTAGTGCCGCGAGTCGGAGCATTGCACCATCAGGTACGGCGAGACGATGCAGCCCGGCCATGTATTCGCCACGGCAGAGGCAACCTTCTCCCATGCGTCGCAGCCGGTTTCGGAGACGGGACTTGGCTCGAAGGATTCCAGAGACGTGATCTCCACGGCGGGGTCGTTGACGGCCTTTTCCAGATGCGACAGCGCGGAAGCGACGCTGTCGGCGGGATTCAGGCGGATGTTGGACACCATTTTTGCTTCGGGAGGAATTACGTTCCGGGCGGAGCTGCCCTCCATTTGAGTAAAGGCCACGGTGGTGCGCACCAGCGCGTTCATTTCACCGCCGCTCTTTTTGCCGAGAGTGTCAATGATCCAGCCGAAGCACCACATGTTGGCGAAAATCACCCGGTACAATGGCGTTGAATACCGTCCCAGCGTGTCGAACATCTGGGCAGCGGGGCCGTCGATGTGGGCCTTGAAGGGATGATCCTCCACCCGCTTGCAGGCCGCCGCCAGAACGCCCACCGGGGTATGAGGCTTGGGGGCGGAGGCGTGGCCGCCGGCGGAGACGGTACGGTACTGGGCGTTCAGCATACCTTTTTCCGCAATGCCGATGAGACCGCAGGGCTGCTTCACGCCGGGGAACACATTCTCCACCACGGCGCCGCCCTCGTCCACCACAATGGCGGGGTGGATGCCGTGCTCAGTGAAATACGCCACAATGTTGACTGCGCCCTGACCGTTGATCTCCTCACCGCCGGAGAAGGCAAAGTAAATGTCCTTTTCCGGCTGGAAGCCCTGACCGATGAGGTAATTGGCGGCGGAAAGAACGCCGTTGAAGGTGACCTTGGTGTCCAGGGTGCCGCGGCCCCAGAGAATGCCGTCCTCGATGACCCCGGCGAAGGGAGGCTTGTCCCACTTTTCCTCGTTGACAGGCACCACGTCATAGTGCGCCATCATAACGGCAGGGTCGCCCGCCTGCTTGCCCGGCCACCGCAGCAGCAGCGCCCGGTCAGGAAGCTGCTGGAAGGTGCAGGTGCCGAACACGTTGGGGTAAAGTGTCGGCAGCAGAGAGATCAGCTTCTGGAACTCCCCCTCGTCCTCCAGAGAGTGGTCATTGTAGGACACAGTCTTGCAGCGAACCAGCTGGGCGAGGGAATCCACGGCGGCGTCCCGGTCAAAGGCGATTTCTTCCTTGGTGACTTCGGGCTGGGGCTTGGGACGGAAGCGGATGGTGCGGATGGCGACCACGGCGATGAATACGACGAGAATTGTGAGAATCAGATATCCGATCATGTTTACAGAACTCCTCTCTTATAAAGCAGCCGGGAAACGGCGATGGTGAACAGCACGCTCACAGGCACCATAATGCCCACGGTACCGGCGTTCAGGGCGGGGACGAAAATGAACAGAACCAGCATCAGCACCACCGGCGCGACGGCGATCTTCCAGTTCCGGCTGACGAAGGCTACGCCCAGTCCGCCGAACAGGGCGGGCAGCATCTGGGCAAAGGCCGGTTCCAGCACCGGCGCTTCCAGAACGGGGGTCAGAGGGACGATGAGAATGACGCCGATGATGATAATGACGGTGGTGACGATGGAGGAGGTGGCAATGGCGATGGTGGAGATAATCTCGCCCTCCTCAGAGTTGGCGCTGACGTTGTTCTGCTCCAGCGCGTTGATGGCGCAGGGGAGCTTCAGATTGGAGATGTTGCCGGTGACAAAGCTGAGGTAGGAGCCGCCCGCGCCCAGCATGGGAACGAAGGTAATTGTCTCAATGACACCCACCGCCCAATACATGGGCGCGGTGGCGATCAGACCCACCACCAGCGCGCCCCAGTCCGGGGCGGCGCCAAACAGGGCGGCCACCGTCAGGGGGAAGGCCAGCAGCAAAATCATCACGGAAATGTTCCAGATGGTGCCGCTGCGGTGAACGGAGTCGATGTAGCTAAGCTGCTTTTTCATATCGGCACCTCCTTAACCCAGCCACGCGGTGAGGGGAATGGCGGAAGCCATGCCCAGCACCAGAGAAATGGGCAGCGCGTAATCGTTGACCCAGCTCCACTTGAATTTCTTCATGAGCAGCCCGCAGACCACCATGATCGCAGCGGATACCGCCATGACGCATACCGGCACAAGCCCGGAGGTGGCGGCGTAATCCCCCGGCGTCCACAGGCGGGAGAAATCGCAGAACACATAGCCCAGAAATGCGGAGATCATGCCGATAAACATGGCATTCTGGAAAATATCCGCCCATTTGGCGTCCCGGTTTTCCAGAACGGTCATGCCCCGCAGCAGCTTCTTGCCGATGACAGGCACCAGCCAGATGCCCACCATGATGGACAGGGTCATCACCAGCGCGATGTTGACGTATTGCTGGGCGGTCAGGGCGCTGATTTTGCCAAGCTCTAAGCCCATGGCGCTGACGGCGTTGGATGCCGCGATGGCCTCATAGCTCAATGAGCCGACTACGCTAAGCCGCAGCCAGGGCAGGGGAATACCCAGACTTTTGCTTAGGGTGATGACGCTGATGACGATGGACACGGCCGGGGCGATGGTGAACAGCGCGGCGGTTTTGATGGTTTTTTTGATTTTGGCCTGATCCATGCCGATTTCCTTACTGCGGCGCAGAGCCTTAATAAGGAAGAAAACCGACTGAGCCAGAACCACGGCAATCAGAATTCCGGCAAGCAGGTAAAGCACCGGATGGTTTACGCTGAATTCCATGGAAACACCTCCGAAAAAATAGATGCGTTCATTATAGCACGGCGCCGTTCCCGAAACAAGAAGCAATCCCGCGAAAGAGAAGATTTTCCCGCGAAATGGCCTTGCTATTTCCCGTCGGATAGGGTAAAATGGTGGAAAGTTTTTGGGAAAGAGGCAACGGAAATGACAAAAGCGGCGTTTGATAACGATAAATACCTGCAAATGCAGTCCGCCCACATCCGGGAGCGCATTGCCCAGTTCGGCGGCAAGCTGTATCTGGAATTCGGCGGCAAGCTCTATGACGACAACCATGCTTCCCGCGTCCTGCCGGGCTTCCAGCCGGACAGCAAGCTGCGGATGCTGCTGCAGCTGAAGGAGCAGGTGGAGATGGTCATTGCCATCAACGCCGACGATATCGAAAAGAATAAGGTTCGGGGCGATCTTGGCATCACCTATGACCGGGACGTCATTCGCCTGATCGACATTTTCCGGGGCTTCGGCCTGTACGTTTCCAGCGTGGTGCTGACCCGCTTCCATGAACAGGCGCTGGCGAAGGCGTTCCAGTCCCGCTTGGAAGGGCTGGGCATCCGGGTCTATCACCATTTTGAAATTCCGGGCTACCCCTCCGACACCGGCTACATCGTCAGCCCCGACGGCTTCGGGAAAAATGACTACATTGAGACGACCCGGTCGCTGGTGGTGGTCACGGCTCCCGGCCCCGGCAGCGGAAAGCTGGCGACCTGCCTGAGCCAGCTGTATCACGAGCATATCCGGGGCAACACGGCGGGCTACGCCAAATTCGAGACTTTCCCCATCTGGAACGTGCCGCTGAACCACCCGGTGAACCTTGCCTACGAGGCCGCTACGGCGGACTTGAACGACGTGAACATGATCGACCCCTTCCATCTGGAAGCCTACGGGGTCACCACCGTCAACTACAACCGGGACGTGGAAGCGTTCCCTGTGCTGGTGGCGATTTTTGAGAAGATTCTGGGGCATTGCCCCTACAAATCCCCCACGGATATGGGCGTGAATATGGTGGGCAACTGCATCGTGGATGACGAAGCCGTCCGGTTCGCCTCCCGACAGGAGATCATCCGCAGATACTACGTGGCCATGTGCGAGCAGAAGCAGGGCAAAGGCAGCGACGAAACGGTGCGCAAGTTGGAGCTGCTGATGAAAAAGGCCGGTGTGACCCCGGCGGAGCGGAAGGTGGTCGCCCCCGCCCTGCAGCGGGCGGAGCAGACCGGCGCGCCTGCCGCCGCCATGGAACTGCCCGACGGTACCATCGTCACCGGCAAGACCTCCGACCTTCTGGGTGCGTCCTCGGCGCTGCTGCTGAACGCGCTGAAGAAGCTGGCGGGTATGCGGGACAGCCTGCACCTGATTTCCCCGGTAGTGCTTGATCCCATCCAGCACCTGAAGGTTGACCACTTAGGCAACCGCAATCCCCGTCTCCACACCGACGAGACGCTGATCGCCCTGTCCATCTGCGCCGCCACCAACCCCATGGCGGAACTGGCCATGGAGCAGCTGGACAAGCTGCGGGGCTGCGAGGTACATTCCTCGGTGATTTTGTCCCCGGTGGACGAAAAGACCTTCAAGCGTCTGGGCGTCAACCTGACCTGCGAGCCGAGATATAAGGGATAAATAAAAATGCAGAATGCCGAAACAACGGCATTCTGCATTTTTTGTGGGATAAAGATTAGGCTCTCTGCTCGCAGTAGATGCACCTGTGGATGTCCGCGGCCTTGTCGGTGCAGCGGAACAGCTGGGGCAGCTCCTGCTCGGTCTGGGTGATGCACTTGGGATTGCGGCAGACGCGGTCGTATTCCGAGCCGGTCGTGTCGATGGCTTCTTTTGCGGGATTCCGGGCGGCTTCGTCCAGAAGCTTCAGGATGAGCGCCATGCGCATGTACTTGCCGTTCAGCGCCTGACGGAAATAGGCGGCTCTCGGGTCGTCGTCCACCTTGACGCTGATCTCATTGACACGGGGCAGGGGGTGCAGGACGCACATTTTTCCTTTCGCAAGCTTCATTTTCTCGGTATCGAGGACGTAGCTGTCCTTGAGCCGCTCGTATTCCCATGGGTCGTCAAAGCGCTCCCGCTGGATGCGGGTCATGTACAGCACGTCGAGCTTGGGCATGGCTTCCTCCAGAGAGGACACTTCCGTGTAGGGGATTCCCTGATTTTCAAAAACATTATACCGAATAAAACCGGGAATTTTCAACTCTTCCGGGGAAATCAGAACAAATTGAATGCCCTTGTAGCGGCTCATGGCCTCGATCAGGGAGTGGACAGTCCGGCCGTATTTCAGGTCGCCGCACAGACCGATGGTGAGGTTATCCAGCCGCCCCATTTCCCGGGAAATGGTCAGCAGGTCGGCAAGGGTCTGGGTGGGGTGATTGTGGCCGCCGTCTCCGGCGTTGATGACGGGGATGGAGGCCGCCTGACTTGCCACATAGGGTGCGCCCTCTTTGGGGTGGCGCATGGCGATGATGTCTGCGTAGCAGCTGACAATTTTGGCGGTGTCCGCCACGCTTTCGCCCTTGGAGGCGGAGGAAGAACTGGCCTCGCTGAAGCCGATGACGCTTCCGCCCAGCTCCAGCATCGCGGCCTCAAAGCTCAGGCGGGTGCGGGTGGAGGGCTCGAAGAACAGCGTCGCCAGCTTCTTGTGAGCGCACCTGTCCCAGTAGTTTTCCGGGTGGGCAATGATGTCCTTGGCGGTGGCGATCAGTTCGTCCAGCTCGTCCACGCCTAAATCCAGAATGCTGTTCAGACTCCTCATACTTTCGCTCCATTCACGGCAAGGTAGTTTTTGATCCGCGCCACATTTTCGGCGTTGGCGGGATTTTCTTCCAGATAGGCGATGATGTCATACACATCCACCACGGAGTAGACGGGGAAGCCAAATTCCTCTTCCACTTCCTCCATGGCCAGCTTTTCGCCCTTGCCCCGCTCCTTGCGGTCAACCATAATAAATGTGGCGGCGACCCTGACGCCCTCCAGACGGCTTAAGATAGCCATGCTTTCCCGGATGGCAGTCCCGGCGGTGATGACGTCCTCTACGATGACCACGTCCTCACCGGCCTTGGGGACGTAGCCCACGAACACGCCGCCCTCGCCGTGATCCTTAGCTTCCTTGCGGTTGAAGAAGAAGGGAACGTCCAGCCCGTCCCGACTCAGGGCAACGGCGGCGGACACGGCGATGGAAATGCCCTTGTAGGCGGGGCCATAGAGGACGGCCTTCCGCTGCCCCAGCTTTTCCCGGTAGGCGCGGGCGTAGAATTCGCCCAGAGTCGCAATTTCCTTACCGGTTTTGATCTCCCCGGCATTGATGAAATAGGGGATTTTCCGGCCGGATTTGGCGGTGAAATTGCCGAATTTCAGCACACCGGCCATCTCCAGAAACTGAATGAATTCTCTTTTGTAGCTTTCCAAAATGCTTCCTCCTTATTTCAGTCGCAGAATTCCGCCACGCAGCGTTCATAAGCGGCCACGGGGTCGGCGGCGGCCGTGATGGGACGGCCGACCACGATGTAGTCCGAACCGATGGCCTTGGCGGCGGCTGGGGTCATCACCCGCTTCTGGTCGCCTACGTCTCCGTCGGCGAAGCGGACGCCGGGGGTCACGGTGAGAAAGTGCTGACCGCAGCGCTCATGCACCTTCCCCGCTTCCAGAGGAGAGCAGACCACGCCGTCCAGACCCGCGTTTTTCGCGGTCTCGGCGTAGTGCATGACAACTTCGTCAATGGGTTCATGAATAAGCAGGTCGGACTCCATGGCCGCCTGATCGGTGGAGGTCAGCTGGGTCACGGCGATCAGCAGGGGACGGGTGCCGTCCTCCCGGGTCAGACCCTCCAGCGCGGCCTTCATCATGGCGGTGGTACCGGCGGCGTGGAGGTTGGTGATGTCCACGTCCAGATTCCGCAGGACGGACATGGCTTTTTTCACGGTGTTGGGAATGTCGTGGAGCTTTAAGTCCAGAAAAATCTTGTGCCCCCGGGCTTTGATCTCCCGGACGATGGCGGGGCCTTCCGCGTAGTACAGCTCCATGCCGATCTTTACGAAGGGCTTGCGGCCGGTGAACTTATCCAGAAAAGCGAAGGTTGCCTCGGCGGATGAAAAATCGCAGGCAACAATGACGTCCTTACCCATTATTTCGCGCCTCCTATAATGTCTTTCAGATCCTCAATTTTGTATTTTTCCATGACGGCGGGAAGCTCCCGGATGATGTCCCGGCAGGCGTAGGGATTTACAAGATTGGCCGCGCCTACCTCTACGGCGGTAGCGCCCGCCAGCATCATTTCCACCACATCTTCGGCGCTGCTGACGCCGCCCATGCCCACCACGGGGACGTTTACCGCATTTGCGACCTGATAGACCATGCGCAGCGCCACCGGGAAGATGGCGGGGCCGGAAAAACCGCCCATTTTGTTGGCAATGACCGGCTTGCGGGTGCGCAGATCGATGCGCATACCAAGCATGGTATTGATCAGGCTGATGCCGTCCGCTCCCGCGTCCTCGCAGGCTCTGGCGATGGAGACGATATCGGTGACGTTGGGGGAGAGCTTGACGATGACGGGCTTTTTCGTGACCTTTTTCACCGCTGCCGTTACCTCTGCGGCGGCTTCCGGGCAGGTGCCGAAGCTCATGCCGCCGCCGTGAACATTGGGGCAGCTGACGTTGACTTCCAGCCAGCCCACCTGTTCCTCCTCATCCAGCTTTTCACAGGTATAGGCGTAATCCGCCGCGGAAAAGCCGGAGACGTTGGCCATGACGGGCTTGTGGAAGCAGGCTTTCAGCTTCGGGAGTTCTTCGGATATGACTTTGTCCACGCCGGGATTTTGCAGTCCCACGGCGTTGATCATGCCGCCGGTACACTCGGCGATGCGGGGCGTGGGATTTCCAAAACGGGGTTCTTTCGTGGTTCCCTTGAAGGAGAAGGTGCCAAGGCAGTTAATGTCGTACAGTTCGGCAAACTCATAGCCGTAGCCAAAGGTGCCGGAGGCGGGGGTGACCGGGTTGTCCAGCTCGATGCCGCAGAGATTGACGCTCAGGCTTCCCATAGAATTTCCTCCTTCCGCATGACGGGGCCGTCCTTGCAGATGCGTTTGTATCCCGTGAGGGTCTT
>ULIW01021199.1_pt1 | contig 11238 bp, 12 predicted proteins | sample 1950451 | NCBI WGS metagenome assembly ULIW01 (sample SAMEA4835452, study PRJEB28245) | human gut metagenome | biome: gut microbiome; material: fecal sample | place: Denmark | collected 2008 | reverse complement strand
AGAGCGTCTAGTTCCAATGGGTAATCCGATTAGAACTCTCGATTTATACCGATATAACCCAACTGATCTCGAATAGAGACCAGTCAGGTTATAAATAGGATGTTGTCCCCACCTTTCGATAGTAGCTGGGGATAAGGGTTGCCATGTTATTCCTCCACCCACGGGAGGTATACCCAAAGTTAATGACTTCTTTACGATTGCAAGGAGGTTTCTGGAAAATTTATCCACGGCTTTATCATACCCCCTTTGCATACTTGGCCCAAGGTTACTGACTAAGGCTTCTACCTTTTGCCATTCACCGTTGAGTTTTACTTGAAGTACAAGGTCAGATAGTTTAGGGAGTGTGATATTGACCTTCCTTGCCATACTCTAAAAATATTTGTTATAGAAAGCCTCCAACTTAGAGTAAATGGTTCGTATAACACCATCCTTGTGGTAGTGATATTTACCAGAGTAACCCTCTATCCCTCCTAATCTATTTGCCCATCGCTCAGTCCAGAAATCATAGTAGTTATTTTTACGGTTGTGAAACATACAGTGTAACCCACTACAGATCCCAACTGTGGGTAAGTATAAAGGACCTAATATCCTGGATTGTATGCAATGACCAAACTCATGATCATATACTGGCTCTCTTAATCCTGAACTCTTGGAGAGAAAGATATAATTACCCAAGCTAACTCCGCCACTCATAGTAGGAGCTATATAGAAAGCAGTCGACCTTTGTTTGAGTATCCTCTTTTCACCCCTTGTAATTAACCTATAGGTTAATCCCACCAGATTCTGAGGCAATTGCCAAATCCATAGGAGGATATGTACTATAGTGTGTAATAACTTGCCAAACCAAGTTTTATGAGCATGTTCTTCTAATGTACTAGACATTCCTATTCTTTCTTGGCTACAGATTTAACCTTGAGATAGTGAGCAAAATATCCAGCTACAAAATATACCAGGGGGTATACTATAAGCAGCACAGCTAAGAACCAATTATCTAACCATCTCCAAATACAAGAGAAAATGATGAAGGATGCGATGGCTAAAGCAATATAAAGCCAACCGAGTTTTGAAATTTTCATAGGTTATACAGTTTAGTTATATGGGGCTACATTTATAAGTATCTGGTATGTACCAGATACTTTCTGGCAATATAGGGTATATGCCTTATAACCCGAAGTAGGTTTTACATCTGCATAGTTTTGATGTAAATGCAAGGTTGTATTTGAAGACGGTGTAAATGTAGGAGTTAGGTTGTAGGGACACCCAAAAAATGCCGTTGGTTTTTTCTCGCTAAACCCACTCCCGTTAACTGTAACGGTAGGATTTTTAGTTCCCGTATACCAAACACTTGAACCTCCTCCTATAGTCAAAGCGGATGAAGAGTTCGTACTATACTCAACAGGTTCCTGATAATTATCAGCTAAGTAAATAGAAGTACCGTTCGATACTATATAATTTATGATGTCTTCGTTAGTGGCATTTTCTCCCATACTGGAGAACTGACCCTCGAATAGAATATACCATGTGAGGGTTTCTATCTCCAGGTAAAAGGCATTGAAGATATTTTGTACTGTATCTCCATCCCACCACATCATACCAACCCCTGAAACTCCTCCGAAAACTTTAACAGTGTTATTACCAGTCATCCATGAAAGTTTCCGAATAGCATCCAGCAAAGTATCACTGGCCTGGATATATGGATCCTGTACATCCCCGTATTTAGTGATGTTAGTCCAACCCGTCATCTTCATATCTGTAGACGAGCTAGATCCAGCATCACCCTTATCCCCTTTGTCTCCTTTGTCTCCTTTGTCTCCTTTGTCTCCTTTCGGTATACCAAAAGTAAGAGTATTACTTGAGTTATTCCATTTTACTGTGGGAGCTGTTCCAGCATTCAGAGCCGTAGCCGCTACTACTAAGGCTGAACCTAAGATAGATCCGTCCAATTTAACTTTATCAGCAGCAGACATCAGACCTGCCAATGCCTGAGTTGCTACTTCAAAGAAAACGTTCAGATTTTCTGCTTCATCTCCAAAGGCATTAGTCTTATCTTTTCGGGATCTAGATTTGAAAGCCAGCTTATTCTGGGTAGCAGTACGAGTCAAATTAGTATTTACACCTGATACAGTGGTTAATCCAAATGACTTTAAGATAGTCCTATTTATCAAGCCCTCATTACCCCCATAAGCTGTAGTACTGGTAGTACCTAATCCCGATTTTATCAGGGCAGTGATAATGGTTTTGAGTTTTACCTTCTGAGTTGCAGATATCTGAATCATCTCTTCCCCAGTGGGGGAGGTAGTTTCAGTAAACTGAGAACTACCAATCTCATGAAATTCTGCCATATCCTATTCTTCTTTTAATTGTATTTTCTCGTCGTCTGAAGTTTTTACGTAGCCTTCCAATTGATGTCTTAGGTATGCAACCTCATTTTGCTTATACCCAGCTTTCTGACCTTCATATATAGATACTATGTTGGAGAAAGTAGCCACGATTAAACTGTCAGTCATTTGAACTACAGTAAGATAAGCTTCAGCCTGTTGGGCAGTTGTTACTCCAGTTGTCGTAGTTCTGAATACCAGAGTCTTCCTTCTCTCTACTCCCGTTAGGTTAGTATCTGAAGTTATAAGAGATTCAGAACTCCCTCCTATCCCGGTGTAGTCAATGTAAAAGTTGTCACCAGAACCGTCATCCCAAGGTATAGTAACTTTTGCCATACATTAAATATTAAATTTAGGGATATAGAGGGGATATCCCACCCCTCTATACCAAAATCCCTCGGTCCTATGACTTGGGAGTAACCGTAAAGGTCGTGTTGGTGTCCACCGTAACCTGTACTGCCGAACCATCCTGAGGTACATCGATTGAGGTCGGTGTAACTTCGATGAACGGATCGCCTGCAGTCTGGTTAAGAGTAGCCGTTGCCTTCTGACCACCGTTTGCTGTAGCAATAATCTGTTGCGTACGAGCTTTGATGGTATCATTGGCAGATGCTTTCAGGGTCAGACTAAAGGTATACTTTGCCTTTGCACCGGGGTCACCCTTGATGACTGTACCAGAGGTGGCATCCGAACCGTTTGCCTGGAACTGGATTGCAGATATATCCGCAGCAATGATATCACCGGTACCTTTGCTGAAGGCTATCTTCGAAGTGTTCGACTTACCGGTAAGAGTTATTGCACCTCCACCTTTGTCCACTGCTGGACTTGCATTGTCGAACTGGATAAACTCAGTTGCAGGCACGTGATTTGCCACAAACTGTTTCTTTTCTGCTACACCAACTGCCTCTACTTCAAAGGTAGCAGTCTGGGCTACACGGTTACCACGATTGGCAACTTCAGCCTTGACCTGAAGAGTGGTATCACCCGAACCTGATGACGGGTTGACTACTACACCATTCTGTTTTACTTCGGCCATTTTTTTATTTGGGTCTTACTTTGAAAGTCGTGTTAGTCTTTACAGTGGTTTCATCCTCGTAGTGATTCATTTCGCTCAGTTCAAGGATGTATTTGGTCAACTCTACGTACTTATTTATATTCTCCATATAGGCGAGTATCTTTTTCGTCTCTTCCGGGGTTTCTCTCTTCAGTACCACAAAGAATAGTAAAGCCTCATCATGTGCCTGAGCAACCTGAGTATCACCAGTGGGAGAATAGACCTTGCCATTGATTACGAACTTGTCCTGTGCCCAGTCAAAGTTCCAATAACCCTCGGGAGTTAAATGCCCATTCTCTTCTAATGACCTTTTAGTTACATACAGTACAATATTGATTCCATCTAGTTCGCCTGAGACAGTCTCTTTTAATGAAGGCCATGTTCTTATAAAGTTGTACTGAATTAAGCCGTCCAGAAAGTACGGTTCGTAGTTATTGCCCGTATCTTCACCGTATGACAGAATCTGGTCAAATCTCTTTAACCAGATTAGAGGTTGTTTTCCAGCATCCACTTCAACAAAGTCATTTACAATGGCCTTGTATCTGTCCCATACTCCTTTTGTAATCCTTTTCCGTCGTACCATATCCCATTACTTCTTTACTGGGAAGCCTGGGTCTGGGCCATCTAATGGTCCTGGCCTCCGGGGGTTGACTACTTTGGGAACTACTACTTTCTTCACCGTTCGGCAAATAGGTAGATAGATGGAAAGTCTTTCAGCAAGCATACACAGATTTTGTTTGAGTATATCAATAACTCCACCTGGTTGCATTGCTTTTATGACATTAGATGAGGTTTTAGATTCAGAGTCAGTATCGTTGAAGAATTCTACCTCAGTTGGACCTGTTTGTATTCGCTTAACCTCACCTGAACCTCGGCTTGACTCTGAAGATTCGGATTCAGATGTAGAGGATGAGTTACTCTCTTTAACGGATTCTGCAGTGGCACCAACCATCAATGAAATCTGTACAACCATATAATCATAGGCTGCCAATTCCATAATTAGCTGGTTTTCTAGAGCTTCATAATACAACTCATTATTAAATTCCTCTATTGGTACTTCGTGATTTACTAGCGGCTGAATATACAGCTGCCATTTTTCAATAAACTGTTGCTTCTCTTTAAGCGTAAGCTTACCGAAACTATCCTCAGGAATATAAGTGTCTATCAGCTCATAGATACTGCCAGGCAACTGGGTCTTTACCTCTTCACTAACCCCAATAACCTGAGTCTTTGATAATGCAACTCCACCGACATTGTTGGTTATGGTCATCTTGACCACATAGTCACCTGAAGCTTCATAAAGATGGGAAGCAGTTACCACACCTACATGTGATTCTGTCTTCCCATCACCAAATACCCATGTTACTGTAAAGTCGTGGGGTAGTTCATCAGCGAATCCCCTAAACCTTGCATTGAGTCCAACTACGGTAGATAAGAAATCTACCTTTTCCATAGTTTACTCGTCGTCTTCGTCCTTCAGCTCATCGAGGATAGCATTCACCAAGTCAAGCTTGGTATCACCTTCCTCCGGCTCAATCTCCAAAGAGAGAGCCAAAGCCTTCAACTCCTCGGTGTTGAACTGTTCCTTGATTTTCTCGGGAGCTTCCTCGGCCTCCAAGAGGTCTTCGAACTTCTTACGAACAGCTTCCAGGTCAACTTCCTTCTTAGGAGCTGATGGAGCACCTTTCGGGAGGGGTTCTTTGAACTCCTCGGCTTTGGCTTCGATGAGATAGCCATTTGCCAAGGCAGCCTTGATAACCCGTAGGTTGTACTGTTTGTCTGTTAACTCCACAACCTCTTTGCGGAGAACCTTGATTTTCGAACCCTGGTCATAGAAGATACTGGCCTTGGGACTCAGTTTTACGTATCGTTTACTTGCCATAGTTAAATTAGTTAAGGGGGCGGTATTAAGCCCCCCCCAGGTTTGAGTTATTGGGTGTTACTCGATGATACCTGTCAGGTACTTGTCGACATCCATGTAATCGGGGAATCCATTGGTAGTGAATTCCTTCGTCGCATCGATGAGGATAGAAGCATCCTGGTACATCTTCGAGAAGCCCGTCGTCAGCGAAGCATAGATAGCCTCAGTCTGATTCGAAACGATACGCTCCGACTCCAGCATCAGCTGCTTTGCAGTCAGCTTTATCATGGCTGCTGCCGGGTCCACAAGCATTACCTCGTCTACTGGAGTTCCGCCGTGAATGTAGAAGTCTGCCGAGTTGGGAACCGGAGTCTTCAGATTCAGGCGGGCATCGGTCGTACCCGACGAACGCAGCTTGAATTCGGGAAGGTCGAGGAGGTCAAGTGCCTGCTCCTCACCGCCGATGATGGTACGGAACTGACGGCCCAGACGAGATGCCCGAATCCATACCCGGAGAAGGTCACGATACTGTATGCCCTTTGCGGTATCTCCCACGCCGATGACCGGAGCCGATTCCGAACCGTCCAGCTTGTTACCCTTTACGAGGACATCCATGGCCAGAGCATCCATTGCGTAACCAAGCTGAACGCCGAAGTCACGAAGGAAGATTGCCATCACGTCCATCGATACGTAGCTTCGTACCTCGTCGGTAACCTTGAAACCCTTACCGATTTTGAAGAGGTTGACCGACTTCTGGCCGAAAGATACGGTACCCAGAGGAATGGTCTCAGCCTCATTCACCCGGGCAGGGTTGGCGTCGGACATGTTGACGAGCGGCATGATTGCGGTCAACCCGTTGATAGGCTGGTCGGAGGCGATGATGTTGGGATAGAAAGGTGCTTCACGCATTCCCAGATAGATTGCCTCACGGACAATCTCCGGAACGAGCCAGCGGAGTTCGGGATTCGGCATGGAGTAGATATTCTCCATCGTGTCAACTTTGGGATTGAATCCGACGGCCTTGAAGTAATCTTCCTGTGTGATGCCGTATTTCTCCTGGAGCATATCATCCAGATGAATGTCTACCGGAAGACTCTTGTTGCTTCCCTGTCGGAAGCCATCCATGTTCTTTACGATTTCGGGAAGCTCCTTTAAGTACTGGTCCCGAGTGAAAGTTTTTTCTGCCATATTCTGAATGTGTTTTTCTTGTTATTTTGCGAGGATTCGTACCAGTTCGCCTACCTCAGCCATGTTGATAGCCAGGAAAGGAGTTTCGGCATTGGAAGCCGAGGGACTGAAGTTGGGATACGTGCCACTGTCGTCAAGAGTACCGTCCGTCTGAACATAACCAGTAGTGGTTATCTTAGCCTTGGCGATACCATGGATAATGGTGTAGCCCTGGACCATTACTGTAACCTCTACTCCGGCTGCCGTAGGAGGATATGCGGGGTATTGGCTGTAACCGATAGCGATACCGAGGTACATTTCGCCCGATGCTCCGGTATACGGAGAAATAGTACCATTAGTATTCAGCTTTACGGGCTGACCCTGAACGATGGTATCGCCTTTCTTTACCGGGAATGCCTGATGAAGCTTGTGCGATTCACTTTTGTAAACCACAGCCTGCGGGGTTCGGGAACCCACTTTGTGTAAGTCTGCCATAATTTAATTTGAGATTTAAGTTACTTTTCTGTTATTTCTTTCCTCCTCGGAGTTTCCGGTCGGCCAAAGCCTGGGCAACTGCCTGAGTAGACTTGTCTCCGTTCTTCGTCTCGTCTTCTCCCTCGGGATTGATAGACGATGCCCGGCCCACGTCCTGAGAACCGCAATGATTGCAGTGCATCGGGAATTTGTCCTCCAGCTGTGCATCGTAGGTCTTACGCAGAGCACTGAGGGTCTCCATGGTAGTTCCTTCGTTCTCCAGGAGTGCCAAGATATTCTGGTCTACGTTCTCCTCGCCGGAAACTTTCTTGTAGGCAGCCACCGTCTCCTCACGGAATGATTTGATATGACCGTCCCAATTTTTCTTTGCTTCCTTGTAAGACTCCATGTCTTTCTCGAGATTTGCCTTCTCTTCCTTGAGAGTCTGAATCTCGGTGTCTTTGGAAGCCACGATCTCTGTGAGGCTCTGATTCTGCTGTACCAGGTTTTTAATCTGGGTGAGAGCCAGCTCTGCCGAAACTTCCTGACCTTCAGAAAGGGTCAAAAGATTTTCACCAAAGAGGCTCGCCAGCACTTGCTGCAATTCTTTGTCCATGTTTGTTTTATTTGTTTGGTTATTGTGGTTACCCTTTCCGGCACCCTTTTCATTATTAGATTGGGTGGTATTGTACTTTATCTCTTTTTCAGAAAGAATCTTGAAGTCGAACATAGAGACCCTCTTTGCGGGATCATTAGCCTCGGCAGCTTTTTCTTCGGAGAAGGAGTAGTACTGACTTCCCGCATAAGCAGGGCTGTTTAATTTGCCACTCTTGATAAGCTGAGCAAAGGGGTCTGCTCCATGCCATACTAAAGATGTCTCTTTGTAGGAAATGATTTTGGTAACAATCCTGCGAATCAGTTCACCACTTTCAGTATACGTACCAAGTTTGGAATAGAACTCCCAGATATCCTCAAAGGAATGAGAGGGTTCCCATGCAAACTCTACGGTTACCGAATTGGAATGTATTGAAGGAGGGTCCATCTGAATACCCCTAGCTATACGGGGATTGGAAAGCCCATCTATCTTCATGATACCATTGATACCAGCTGGGATAACTACCCCGGTCTTTTCATCTTGGTAAGCTTCCTGCCACTCTACAGACTTAACTGCTCCAATGGCATTAGCTACATCGGTTTCATGGTCGAGATTAACAGACTGACCTACTAGGAGAGGCATAGATTCCTTCAGCACTGCTTCCGGAAACTCAGTGGGATTGTACTTCTTTGCCACTATTGCGGCAGAAAGCATTCGGAACATTGGCTCTATAAAGTCACTGTCCTTTGGCTTTAACATTTCTGGAGTTACTTCTGGCATGAACTGGTTGACATTCAAAGTGCCACCCCACATACCAAACCTTTCCAGTGACTTCTTAGGGTCTTCACTAAAGTTGACAGTACCCTTGTAGAAGTTTTCGGAGAGAGAGTGAGCATCAATAACTACTTCTGGTACATTAGATACCATTAAGCTATGAGCTGCACTTAATACCATTACATCGGTATTCTGACGAACATTTGGCATAATTTATCTTGGTTTACTGTCTTGGTCTTTTCTTTTGGGATTAGGGTTTGTTTTATCCCTGGTCCTACGGTCTGACTTGTCTTTGTCATCTTCCCGTTTCTTTTTCTTCTTACCAGTATCTGAATCTCCCGTACCATCTGAATCATCCGAATCTACAGGAGTTCTTGGTTCGGGTTGGTCCGGAGTTTCATAACCCATATCACGAGCAAACTGGTCCTGACTGATAATACCCTGATTATACAGGGTTACATTTACACGAGCCCGATATTCACGAGCCTGCTGTAACTTAATATCATCAGAAACAGTTGAAGTCCCGAACTTGATAGTTATTCCCTTGTTATTGAACCCCGCCAAGCGCAATTCTAGAGAATAAAAGAACTCCAGTACAAAGATTACCAGGGTTTGAATATTCTTTAACTGGGATATCATCTTAGACAGCTGTATACCAGCTCCACCCTCGGTACCACTCTGTGATGCAGATACTCCTATGATAGAACCATTTACTCCGAGGCCGTTTGCTACGGATTGTTGATTCATATTCCAGGGAAGGTTTATATTCTGCATAGAAGCCGAAGTTGACCTCAGTTCGAATTCATGGTCATCTATGTAACCAACCACTACTCCATCTGACATACCGCCGACAATGTTGGTCTTCATCTTCCGAAGAGTACTGTTCAAACGATCAGCATAGGCTTTTTCACTTTCTCCAGCAGTACGAGGAGGTTTAGCCATCTTAGCTTCAAGGAAACCAACCATACCCATTACCTCCATGATGTGTTTAAAATTCTTTCGCATGGTATGCTGACCAGCGATAGAATCCAAAGCCGACATAAATGGAGGTACCCCGTATGGTTCATCAGTATCATTGTACATACCAACATAACAATAGGTCTCGGTATTCAATCGTATGAATGAATCCTTAAGACCATCTACCAAACGGGGATTCCTTTGGTATGGGTGATATACTCCATTGTTCTCTCTCTTAAACCTTATAGTTTCAGGTTTAATGAAGAGTATAGTTTCCAATCCTGTTAGCTTCTTGTTTGGTACTCCTTCCACCGATATAGCACCACTAACAAGAAGCTGAACTATGAACTTGTTTACCAACCCATCTATTCCGGCTGTATACTTCGACCACCTCTTGGATACATTCCTTAAATGTTCCCTCATCTTGGTGGACTCATCGGGAGTGTTGTTTGGAAAGTCGATAGTATGACCTGTATTCGACAACTTGAACATGTCCTGCAATGCAATGCTGACGTCCGGGTTTATCTTGTACAAGTCCCGAATGATAGGTATTAGTTCTGTTCTGAACGTTGGGGTAACTAAGTTCGTCATACCATTGAGAGTGGTAATGAGTTCAGAGTTCCCCACACCATCATCTGGTTGAGAAACTCTGCCCGGACTTATTGAACCCTTTCCCTCATCTTTGTTCTGAGATTCCACAGGCTTAGACCTGGTGAACCAACTGATAGGATTAAGTTTCATGTTATATTGAATGGTTGTTTATGCTTACTGAGGAATTACTACAGTACCAGATGGACTGTGAGACCTGATATGATTTGTGATAGCTTTACCGAATATAGCATCATCGGAATAGGTTTCACCTTCCAAATCTAGGTCCATAGATGAGTTATTCATTCTATGCTTACCACGAGCAATTGGTCTTCCAGCCCCGTCATAGATGAAAGTATATGCTTCTTGTACAAAGAACGGGTCTTTTACAATTACATTCTCTTCCCGGATATCCTTCTCTAAGTTCTCGATGATTACAGAACGGTTCTTGGTTGTAGTTAACCATCCAGGGAATTTATCTTCCTCAGGTCTGTTCTTTCTCTTCTTACGTAAGAGCTTAGTATAGAAGTATAAATTAGGATATCCCTCATCCTGAAGTATGGTAGTTACCGTCATACCAACGTCGTTAGTCTCTGGGGCTAACTTAGCAAAGTTATACTTCTCTCCAATATCTCCAAGGAGTCGGGCATACTTGTTCAGGGGTATTCTCCCCTTATATACTGCAGCCTCTTCTCCTTCTTTATCCATGCAGGTGAAAGCAGAGTAGTCAGTACCTCTACCAGTAGCACAGTCACCACCAATAAAGTATTCTTTGTTCTGGTCTGGTTCGTTGAACTCTTTATACTGACCTTTAAGACGAGTATTGATAACAGGGTAGTCGAATAAGCATTCCTCTATAGCTTTAATATCAGCTAAGTCAAATACTGTATTACCTGATGATAGGAAGTCACCATCTATCTCCTGAGCAGTTCTCTTGGGACCAAGAGCAGCAGACATTTCTTCATACCATTTCTCATCTCTGTCAGGGTGCATCTGCCAATACAATCTGATTGGGTTGAATGGGTTGCCTCCAGATATGGCATCTACCCAAGTACCATGGAAGAAGTTCCCGACGCCGTACGGCGTACTGTTAACAATAGCAGCACCACCAGTTGACAGAGTAGGGAAGGCTGATGCCCAGATAGTTGAAGCCCATCTTACAATTGCTGCCTCATCAATCACCAACAATGACAAAGATTCAGAACGACCAGCTTGGTCTGAAGTTGGAATAGATTCTATTACAGAACCATTTGCAAACTCTATAGTTGATACAGAACCAAATTCCCCAGCACGACCATTTATAATGGGCTCTTGCAGATATGAGGGAAGATTTTTGTACATGAACTTAATCTTCTTTAGTACCTTCTTTGCTACGGTGTCCTTGATTGAG
>ULIW01007170.1_pt1 | contig 11395 bp, 10 predicted proteins | sample 1950451 | NCBI WGS metagenome assembly ULIW01 (sample SAMEA4835452, study PRJEB28245) | human gut metagenome | biome: gut microbiome; material: fecal sample | place: Denmark | collected 2008 | reverse complement strand
TTTTTCATCCCTAAATGGAGAGAGATACCAATACTGATGTCCTTTTACATTTACTGGAGAATAACCAATGATTCTCAGATACTCCACAATTCTTATCTGTTTCGCGTCTTTTATATTCATGAATAGTCTGGTTCATTTATATATACCCACAAACTAAACCAAACGGTTAGAGGTGGAATGAGTTGTTATAAGAATAAGTACGACCGGCTTTTACGATGGCTTTATGTTCCATCAGAAATTTACATAGATTGACCAATGTATTTCTTCCTCTTGAATAACCAATGCTGTCATATCCTTTCTTTAATGCATCCAATAATGTTTGATAGCCATTGAACTCGTTACATTCAGAGAATGTAACTTCCAAAGCGGTACGGTGTAACTCTTCTGACATATCAACGAAAGAGGTAACTCTATCGCGCTTGTTTATCTTGAACTGATAGTCTTCGACCAAATGGGGCAGAGAATCTTCACCAATCATAAAAGCAAAGGGGACAAACTCTTTGTCTCGTATATGCATTGCCCTGACTTCACTGATTTTTCCGTTTTCCATATTTTTGGAGACCTGAAGAACAGTTTCGGCTTTGTTGTTTAACTCTGTTCCTACATGACCCCTTGTATTATCATCGCCTTTATTTAGGTGTAACACTGTATGGATATGCAGTTCATAATAACTTGACCACCGCATAAGCTCATTTATGATGTTAAGAGATTCACTTGGGCTGTTAATGTCATGGATCAAATCACGGATTCCATCTATAATAACAAGACCTATGTTCTGTTCCTCATGTAATGCCCAACTTATAATGTCCCGACGTTGCTCTGGTGTGTATTCTCTCAGAACAAAAAATTGAATACGGTCATTCTCTTGGTCTGTGGGCAAACCGGCCAGAGTAAGAATACGTTCAAGTACTTTATGGCAATGGCATTTACTCTGTTCCGTATCAATATATAGAATACGATTCTTGCATGGAGGCAGTTCCGCTTTATATTTCAAGACTTCCTTGCCTGAAAGTGCGGATGCAACAATAGCACTTACATTGAATGTTTTTTTACTTTTAGGCTTACCTGTTGAAGCACTGAAATTTCCTAATGTGGCTATTGTAACACCACCGACATGAACAATCTCCTGCGGAAATTCGTATTTTTCTGTAATATTGAGCTTAATGTATTGAAGTATAGATTTATATTTTTCCTCATCTATCCTTAAATTATTGGACATTATCAGATTCAATTCATTTTTCATAGTTTGTCACTTTGTTGTTTCTTTTTTGTTTGTTGGCCCTTTCCAGATTATATGCAACGATATTGGCCTGCTTTTCAAGCTCCTGGTTAGACAGACAAGGATTTCGTCTAATCCAATCGTTCAAATCAGAACGGAGGATGAATATGTTTTTCCCGTTAGGTTTGTACACCGTCAACTCTTTTGAAGAGGTTATCTTGTACACAGAGCTCTTGGAAATCTGGAGATAGGAGGCAACTTCATCAATACTAAGGAAGTCTTTTGCTGCGTATGCCATATCTTCAAGCTTTTCAAGGTGTGATAACAATTCATCCAATGAGCCAAAACGTTTGAGAAATTTCTCTACTCTCAGAATCTCTTTTTGAAACTGTTCAAGTGAATTACCTTCAAGGAGCGCTTTAAGTCCTTCTATTCTGGATAACAGTATTTCTAATTCCTTTTTTGTCATAGCGCAATCTTGTTAATAGTAGATGGATTATCTTCAACTTTTGACGGATTTCTCATCGCCCATTCACATAGTTCTTTTCTATTGAAAAAAATCATTTTCCCGTTTGGTTTGTAATGGGGGATTTGTTTAGATGACGTGAGCCTGTACAGATAACTTTCTGAAATTCCTAGAAAAGAGCAAACCTCAGATGACGACAAGACTTCTTTTGTTAGCCACAGTTCTTCTTTTAGCTGATTGACAGAGTTTTCAAGGGTGATTATTTTATCCACCTCATTGATTTTCTGTTCTAAAGTACGTATGCGCTCAATAGGTTTCTCCGTCTTCATGACAGATACCATATCTTCCATCTGTTTTATGCAGCTGGAATATCTTTTATTGCTGCTCATTATTTCTCGATGTTTCATTTGTTTTTAATTCTAGAGTTTTACATAAAAGGCTTTGCCCTCAAACGTAATCGATTACGGAGGGCAAAGGTACATGAGTATGAAACATCGGAACGTTGATACTATTGAGTATCAATATGATTCTCAACAAGAATATCAACAAAGTTCTCTATTCTTGTTTGTTTTCCCTGTCTTTGATTAACCGAACATACCCATCCACAACTGATAGGACTTTCTTGTTTTGCGGACTTAATGGCATATCTTTTATACGGTGTAGTGTAGAAGCCAGATCGTGCTTGTTGAGATACTTGTTCCCAGTTGAACTCAGTACATACTTTTCACGCTCAATCAAAGATTGCCAATTATATGGAATAATGTTATGAAAGGAAAGCCTGTCGAATACCAAGGCAAGACGAGAATTATTGCTTGAAGTGACTGTCCTCAGTTCACGCCGTTTATACCTTCTGATGGTTTCATTAACATCCAAAACTTCAGTAAACAAACTGACCTCATTGGCAAGACGCACAATGAGGTCAATAGTATGGTCATCGTATAAAGTAATCGTATTATCGCATACTGCATTTATGGTATCTGTTACCGAACCATCTGGTGTCATCAATTCCGGCAAATCGGACGCATAAAACTCGTTAAGGAGATTATTTATTGCCTGTTCATTCAGTAAATCGCAGTCGAAGTACCTGCGTACCATTTTCTCATGGTTTGTCAGAAGCTCTGCAACGATTCTATAGTTCTTCTGATGCTCATTTTTACTCCATGCGTCGGTGTCATCATGGTATTGGTTTGAGTTTATGAAATCAAGTGTAAACCTATGATAACTCTTTAACCTTGTCGGCACTTCTTCGGAGTATCTACTATGGGCAAGTCTAACCAACCGGAATAGCCCTTCTTTACCGGTATGCGCAGGTGTCCTTTGGAAACCACGCATCACTCTTTTCAAAAAGAGAGAGGTGCAAAGCATTAATCTTTGTCATTGTTGAGTGATTTTAAGTATTAATATTATGTGCGTCAGCAACCATATTAACAGATGCTTCAGCACTGTTGATGGCATCTCTATTGTATTCGTCGGCAATTTTTTTCAGTTCCATATTGTAGGGCTTTTCTCTTCTTATCAGTTTTATGCAATTTCCGTCAAGGCTGTTTCTATTAAGCTTTTTATTTCCTTGCAATCGGAAACAATATACGCATTTCGTCCATAAATCGTACGGATTGTCCACCTTAAATACTAAATAGGTAAAATAAATCAACGTACTCTGTCTATTCATCCATACAATAGGCTGAGTAAATTCAATTTCTTCAAAAATTCCTCTGAATGTATCATATGTGGTTTCAGGGGCAATGTATCCACCTTTCAACAAATCCGAATACAGTCTCTTTTTCCTTTCTTCTGGTCTTGAACTATGGAAAACCAATTTGCTTGTATGAATCAAACGTTCGCTACCAGGCAGAGCAGGAGAGTCTATGTTATTAAATTTGTCGCAAATAGATTTCAATCGCACATCGTAGTTGTCTACAAGTCCATGCCGCTTGATGTAACTATATCCTGAGAAAAAACAATTTCTGTGAGGAGACTTGCCTTTAATACTGAAACAACATTCACCTTTAATCCACAAATCTCTGCTATTATACTTATTGAAAGCCTGAAAAATATAAAAACCAAGTTGACGTTGCCCTTTTATCCATTCCACAGGTTCGGTGAAATCAGCTTTTCCTACAATACCCTTGAATGCTTCAAATGTTGTCTTTGGAGAAATGTATTTGTACTTTATCAAGTCCAGATACATTTCATTTACTTCTTCTGTATTTTGTGTAATGTAGAAGACAGTCACTTTATGCTGTGGAATCATATCAGAGAAATCTACTTCCGGATAGAGTGACATGGTTTTTTCATATTCCTCAGTCCTGTATCTGGGCATTTTACTGGTACTTATACGAGTGCCGCCCCATTGTTTCTCAAAGAATGTATATTGGTGTTTGAATTTGCAGATGGATGATACAGCATACGCAATAATCATAAGATGCATCACTTTCAGACCAGGTATGGGCTGATAATATTTATCCAGTATGCCGGCATCAACAGCTCTATCTAAAAGTCCAGCCACTTTTGCATTTGCCAACGGTTCTACCAGATATATATACTTTCCCTTGCGTTCATTACTATTCTCATTGCAGAGTTCAATCAGTTCCCTTGACGTGAAGAAATAGTTCTCCAACACTTCAAGTACAGATGGTCTAATATCATTTCTGTGACTTCGAACATAACTTTCTACGGCATCGTTAAATCCCATGTTTCTGATCAGTTGTTCCAGATTTGGAGATTTATCCGTGAGTACATAGTCATAGATTTCTTCTATCCATGAGCTGAGGAAAAGAAGATCAGGCACAAAAAGGTCAAGGTTGACATTTCCGTCAACATCTATACAATGCTTGATTTCTCCAGTCAATCGAGTAATCTTGGCTATTTTTATAACGATGTCCTGTTTATTCATGATCTTTTGGTTGTTCTATCTCGGGTATAAGAGAAACTGCATTCTGCTTGTTTTTATCCAAAACTTTTGCGTAAATCTGCGTGGTTGAAATTTCCTTATGACCGAGCAGCTTCGATACAGTATATATGTCCGTACCCAAATCAAGCATGAGCACAGCAAAAGTATGTCTTCCGCAATGAAAAGTGAGGTCCTTATGGATACCTGCTTCCCATGCCCAACGCTTCAATTCTACAGATGTCCATGAACCATATGTGAAGCCGCTGAATACATTGTCATCAGGTTTTCCTCTTTCTCCCATGTATCTTTCAGCTTGTGGACTGATGTCCAGGTATTCCTGTCCGCCAGTTTTCTTTTGTCTGAAAACAATTCGCGTAAAGTCGCCAAATTTCTGGACTTCGCCCCATGTTAGTTTTTGGATGTCGCTTTTACGAAGTCCTGTAAGGCATGAAAAAAGAAAAGCTCTCTTCAATATGGGGAAGCGACATGAAGTGCTTGCCAATGTTCTGACTTCCTCTAAAGTCAAATAGTCGCGCTTACTCTCGGCGGCCTTGAACCCCTCAATTCCACGTAGTGGATTTACGGCGATAATTCTTTCATCAAAGGCATGATTTATACAAGCTCTGAGCTTATTGAAATATGACACCTTTGAATTTTGAGATAGACCCTGAAATGTATCACGTTCTCGACGGACCCCTGTTGTTCTTTTATAGACATCTTTCTCTACGTTTTCCAGAAAAGACTTGAACCCTGAAACAAATTCAGGAGTGACATCCCTGAAAGTTGTAGATTCATCACAATATAATTCCAGATATCTAAGACAGCTACGCCAGTTTCCCCAATTACCCTGTGACTCTGGATTCTTTCGTCTCTCTTCAACCATATTACGATAATATTCAAGGAAAGGAGTATCTTCCTTGAATTGTCTCGTAAAGGTGTATTCGCCGTTTTGAATCTCAATCGTCCGCTTTGCCTTAACAGCTTGTGCTGTTGCCAAGGTTTGGCGGTTCTGTTCTTTCTCTGCCGGAGTCTTTGCATCGAACAGATATAGTTTCAGATACTCTTTATGTCTCTTACCATTCCGGTAAATGTCCAGATATAGACTTCTACTTCCGTTTGCCAACACTTTTTCTCGAAGCTTCACTGGTTCTTTCGGTTCAATCGTTTTCTTTGCCATGATGTCTTCTATTAAAGCGGTTATTTAATAGGGGACAATTTTGTCCCTCGGGGGACAGTTTTTTGTCCCTCGTTCCCCATACGGGGGACAAACTGGGGACAAAATTAGCGAAAAAATATCGAACCACATAGAAAACGCATATAAAAAGAGAAAAGCTTTGTAAAAAATTAAATTACTGATTTTATGTAATTTACAGCTTTGTATTTTCTCTTTTTATGGTTTTCTTTTCATTGGATTACTTTCCAATACAGAATGTCTATTTACCGATGCAGAAATGTTCAAAAATATTCCCAAGTACCATATCGTTCGTAACTTCCCCCGCAATATCGCTTAGATGGAAAATACATTCGCGGATATCTTGTGAAACAAAATCTCCGGATAGATTTTCTGCTAGCCCTTGTTGGACCCGGTGGATGGCTTCCAAGGCATGGGTCAAAGCCTCGTAATGGCGTATATTCGTGACAATGACATCGTTTTGGGTAACTGTGGGCAGGTTAGCGGCAGAGATTAGCATTTGCTGAAGCTTGTCAAGGTTGGTACGCCCTTTGGCAGAGATGGAGATGCATTGCACATTAGTAGCGGCCACGGTGAAACTGGGGTTGGGGATGGTTGAGGCATCCTGCACCAGATCGGCCTTGTTGAATACGAGAATGAGCCGTTTCCCTTCGCAACGGGGAAGTATCTGGGCAGTTAGTTGTGGTATCCGTGAGACGGCGTTCGTGGCATCAACTATCCAGAGCACGATTTCCGCCTGCTCCAATTTCTGGAAGGTTCGCTCAATTCCTAGGTTCTCGATGGTGTCGTTCGTTTCGCGTATGCCTGCCGTATCAATAAATCGGAAAGTTATCCCACCAAGATTGACTGTGTCTTCTATCACATCGCGGGTTGTCCCGTGTATGTCGCTTACAATGGCTCGTTCCTCGTTTAGTAGTGCATTCAACAGGGTGGATTTACCAGCGTTCGTTTCGCCGATGATGGCTACGGGCACGCCGTTCTTGATGGCATTGCCTACACTGAAGGATTGTACTAAACGGGAAATTACCTGCTCTATGCCGTCTGCTAGGAGACATAGCTCGGAGCGGTCGGCAAATTCCAGTTCTTCGTGGTCGCTGAAGTCCAGCTCCAGTTCTATGAGTGATGTGAAGTGCAGCAATTGGTCGCGTAGTGAGGCCAGCTCTTTACTGAACCCACCGCGCATTTGGCTCATGGCGAGGCGGTGAGTGGCGGCAGAGGTGGAGGCGATGAGGTCGGCCACGGCTTCGGCCTGGCTTAGGTCCATTTTGCCGCCCAAGAAGGCCCGTTGCGTGTACTCACCGGGAGCTGCCAGGCGGCAACCATTACCGATGAGCAGTTGCAACACCTTCTGAAGAATATAGCTCGAACCGTGGCACATGATTTCCGTGCTATCCTCGCCCGTGTACGAGTGGGGGGCACGGAATAAGCTTACAAGTACTTCGTCTATGATGTTTTCTTCTTCATGGATATGACCGAAGGTAAGTGTGTATGGCTTGGCATCCTTCAGCTTCTTCCCCTTCCGGGCAGGGGTAAATATGCGGGATGTTATCTCTATGGCATCCGGTCCGGAGACACGGATGCATCCTATGGCTCCCCCTTGGGCGGTGGCTATGGCACAAATGGTATCTTGGTTCATTTTATCCGGCTTATTTTTATTCAGCAAAGATAATGGTTTCTTTACAAAAAAGAGAGATGGTGATTCAACTTATGGGCTTTTATCGTAACTTTGTGCAAATCGATAATGGATAGATGCTTATAAAGCCTAATCCGCCTCTGTGCCCATTGTGGGTATAGCAGGACATTGCTACACTATACAGACCAGCAACGGGCACGTCAAGCAGGATGTGATGAAGTCATTACTAAACCCTACTCCTAGGATTGGCTGAAGGAAAGGGAGGAGCATTTCTTGAAGGATACTTAGATACGGTCGAGTACTGTTTTGATAAGAGTATCTATCGTATTCTTGTATCCCGTGTTAGCTTCTTTTATCAGGCGGTTGGCAATGACCATGCATACCGTCATGGCCTTGTGCCCCATCAGACGGCTCAAGCCTGCCAGGGCAGAACTTTCCATCTCGAAGTTGGTGATACGGTAGCCGTTGTATTCAAATTTTTCAATCTTCTCATTCTGATGTGGGTCGGCAAGCGGCACGCGTAACTCGCGTCCTTGAGGTCCGAAGAAGCCCCCGGCGGCAATCGTTACGCCACGTACCATGTCGTTTTGTGCGATGCGGTCTATCAGTTCAGTGCTTGCGTCAATGACGTAGGGGGCAGGGGCACACATGTTGCCGGACCATCCCATATGGTTGAGGAAGGCACGCTCCATGGGCAGGTCGCACACGGAGTTGCGTCCGGCATAGAAGTTGAGCAGCCCATCGAAACCAATGGACTTTTCAGAACATACGAATGTGCCTACCGGAGTGTAGGGTTGCAAGCCGCCGCAGGTGCCGATACGTACCAGCTCAAGGCTACGCAGACGGGGCTTTTCTTCGCGCGTCTCGAAATCGATGTTTGCCAGGGCATCCAGTTCGTTCATCACGATATCGATGTTGTCACATCCGATACCGGTGGAAACCACCGTAATACGTTTCCCCTGGTAAGTACCGGTGATAGTCTTGAACTCGCGGCTTTCCACTTCACATTCCTTGTTCTCGAAATGGGAGGCAACCAGTGCCACCCGTCCGGGGTCGCCTACCAAGATGACTTTGTCTGCCAGCCATTCGGGCTTTACGTGAAGATGAAATACAGAACCGTCTTCATTGATGATCAGTTCGGAAGAGGCGAAATATTTCTTCATATGCTTGAGGCTTTAATCTTTTGTTTATAAATAGAAACGCCGGGAACCGATTCTTGTTCACCGGTTCCGGCGTTTCGTCAGTTACTTTTCGGGTTATTTACTCAACGGCTGGCTGGTATTGCCCGTCGTCGGTTTAGCAATGTTTTCGCGCATGGAAGTGTCGGCTTCTATATTCTTCATCCGGTAATAGTCCATGATACCCAGATTGCCGTTGCGGAATGCTTCGGCCATGGCCTTGGGTACTTCCGCTTCTGCCTCGATAACTTTGGCACGGGCTTCCTGGGCTTTTGCCTTCATTTCCTGCTCTGTGGCTACGGCCATGGCGCGGCGTTCCTCTGCCTTGGCTTGAGCAATGTTCTTGTCGGCATTGGCTTGGTCTATCTGCAGGGCGGCACCGATATTCTTACCTATGTCAATATCAGCAATGTCAATGGACAGAATTTCGAATGCTGTTCCGGCATCCAACCCCTTGCGCAATACCAGTTTGGAGATAGAATCCGGATTCTCTAATACAGACTTATGATTCTCTGACGAACCGATGGAAGACACAATACCCTCGCCTACACGGGCCAGAATCGTGTCTTCTCCGGCACCTCCCACCAATTGGCGGATATTGGCGCGCACCGTTACACGGGCCTTGGCAATCAGCTGGATACCGTCTTTGGCAACAGCTGTCACGGGAGGGGTGTCAATTACTTTGGGGTTAACGGACATCTGTACGGCTTCGAACACGTCACGGCCGGCAAGGTCGATGGCGGTTGCCATCTGGAACGGCAGCTCGATATTGGCTTTAGAGGCGGATACCAGTGCGTGTACCACCCGCTCTACGTGACCTCCGGCAAGGTAGTGCGCTTCCAGTTCGTCGCGCGTGATGTTTTGCAATCCTGCTTTATGAGCTTCAATCATGCCGGGCACAATGATATAAGGAGGAACATTACGGATACGCATCAGGAAAAGTTGTACCAGCGAGATGTTTACTCCCGATACTTTGGCAGACAGCCACAAGAAGAACGGTACATAATGGAAGAAAAGTACCAGGAAGATAATGCCTCCTATAATGAGGAAGGCGGTTAAATACATTGTGCTTGGATCCATGAGATTAAATATTAATTGTTAGTTATAAATAGGTTGATTCCTGAAATTTCACTGCTTGAGCCGTTCCACTAAGAGGACTCCGTCGGCAATACGGTCTACGATAATCGGAGTCTTTTCGTTCAGGAAGCCGTCTGATGACTTTACTTCCACGATGTCTCCGTTGATTTCGGCATAGCCGATAAGAGCCAGGCGAGTAGTGGTTACGCCTATATCACCTACCTTGACTTTTTCCTCGGCACTACGGTCTACTTTGGAGGTGATGTTTTTTTTCAATGCAATTTTGTCGAGTGTCTTGGAGCGCATGAACCATACCAACGAGCCGATACAAGCCAGGGCAGATATGATAAGCGTAATGACACCTGCCGTGGTGCCCATATAGGCAAAGGCATAGTAGTTGGCAAAGATGATGCAACCTCCTGCCAGAAAACCGGCAACGCTGATGCCCGGAATTACGAATAATTCCACTAAGAACAAGATTACTGCTCCTATAATCAATGAGGCGATAATGAGTATATCCATAGTTGTCTTTATTTGGTGGCTTGTTTTTCCAGGTTGCGCACTTGAATGGCAGTCTGCTCCATCTCAGTGGACAATTGCCGTACACGTTGCTCCAGGTCGAGGATGGCGGCGGACATCTTGTCCTTTTCCTGCTTGTTGGCTCGGGAGTATTCCGAACGCATATCTTCCAGTTTCTCCTGCAGTTGTTTGTAGCTCTGCTCCAGCTGATTGTATTTGCCATACGAGGCTTTGGCCTGTGGGGAGCGGAAATCGTCCAGCTGGTAGTAGGTGGAGTGGTCGTCAATGATGAATTGGAAATCATGCTTCTTGGTAGTCCGCGGCTTTGCGTTGGCAGCAGTCCGAAGCCTTTCTCGGGCGCCCTTTACCGCATCGGTGTCCGTCCATGTGTCCTTGATAGAGTGAAGTTGCGCCAATGATATCATCTTGTCCGGGTCCATCCCTTCGTAGTTGTACACTTGCTTGGATGAGTTGGGAATGAATACATAGATACACACTTTGCCTTCGGGCTGGTAGCGGTCGGAGGCAAACCATCCCAAGTCGTTGAATTCGTCGATGACGTACATATAGTCGTTGTAGGGCGAATTGAACGGCATGCCCACATTTTCCGGCATCAGATAGGAGTCGGTATTCGTATTGTAACGGGTGACGAAAATGTCATATCCTCCCATCGAGCCAGGGCCATCCGAAGCATAGTAGATAGTGATACCGTCCGTAAGTACATAGGGATAGTCTGCATTCATGGCCTCGTTGATGCTTCCGGGCAACAAGCTGCCATCACTCCGTTTGTCCAGCAACTTGTTGCGCGAAAGGATACTGAGGGTGCTGTCCGGTTGCATTTCGCTATAATATAGCTTATTGCCCAGCTCCGTTTCGTATACCGTTCCGCCTTCCTTACCGGAATCATTGAAGTAGGTGTCGTACATGAACAGCTTGCCCGATTCGGGGCTGATTTTGTATGCATCCAGGAATTTTTCCTTGTCTACCACAAAGCTGTCGATGAAGCAGACCTCTTCCACGCCTTTCAGCATGCGCAAGTTGGATTTGCTTTTTTCCAATAATTGTTCGGCCTCTTCGGTGGAGCGTTTTCTCTTTTTCAGGTCGGAAATGTAGGTCTCATAAGTCTCGATGGCATCTTCGAACCGATATAAATCATTGTATGCCCGGGCCAAATAGAGTTGCCCGCTGGGGACGCGTCTCTTGACGGCGCTTTCCAGGTGT
>ULIW01026387.1_pt1 | contig 11513 bp, 9 predicted proteins | sample 1950451 | NCBI WGS metagenome assembly ULIW01 (sample SAMEA4835452, study PRJEB28245) | human gut metagenome | biome: gut microbiome; material: fecal sample | place: Denmark | collected 2008 | reverse complement strand
CAACATTGCAGACAGTCTGGTCGCAGGAAAATATGTTGGTAAAAATGCACTTGCAGCCGTGGGAAATTCTTATGAGATTACATTGATTTATATGGCGTTTGCATTTGGCTGCAACATGGGGTGTTCCGTCATTGCGGCGCAGTTTTTCGGGGCGAAGAATTACCGGAAGATGAAGACGACCGTCTATACGACGTTTATATATTCGGCGGTGCTGTGTCTGATTCTGACACTGACCGGACTTTTTGCGGGCGGCGCATTGCTGCATCTGATACACACACCGGCAGATATATTTGCAGATTCCAAACTGTATCTGGACGTGTATACCGGCGGACTTGTATTTTTGTTCTTCTATAACATTGCAACCGGTATATTCTCGGCACTCGGAGACTCGAAAACACCGTTTATATTCTTAGCTTTTTCATCGGTATCGAACGTATTTGTAGATATCCTGTTTGTAAAGAGCTTTCATATGGGCGTGGCAGGTGTCGCGTGGGCGACATTTATCTGCCAGGGCGTAAGCTGTATCCTGTCCGTGATCGTTGTGCTGCTCCGGCTGCGTAAGATCAAGGATGAACACGAAGGACATCAGAAGGTGCAGGTATTCTCCGGAGAAATCTTCGGTAAGATGCTGAAGATCGCGATACCAAGTACCCTGCAGCAGGGCTTCGTGTCAATCGGAAATATCATCATCCAGAGTATCATCAACAGCTTCGGCTCAGACGTGATCGCAGGATATGCGGCAGCCGTGAAGCTCAATAACATGGTCATCACGACATTTACGATGCTTGGAAACGGCGTCTCGAATTTTGCGGCACAGAATCTTGGTGCACAGAAGATTGAACGAATCAGTCAGGGCTGCAAGGCAGCACTGAAGCTGATCTTTCTTACATGCGTGCCGGTTGTAATATTGTATCTTACGTGCAGCGGCAGTCTGGTGCAGCTTTTCATGGATGAAAACAGTATCGAGGCGAAGAAGGTCGGTGTTGAATTCCTGCATATATTAGCACCATTTTATTTTGTGGTGTCGGTCAAGCTGATTACGGACGGTGTCCTGCGGGGCGTTGGAGCAATGAAGCAGTTTATGGTTACAACATTTCTGGATCTGTTTCTGCGTGTGATCTTAGCCGCGCTTTTCTCAAGGGAATGAGGCAGCACCGGAATCTGGCTTGCATGGCCGGTCGGGTGGACGATCGGAACGACATTATCCGTAATCTTGTACCAGAGTACCGTCAAAAAATTAAAGAGCGCAAATAAAAAGAATGAAATAGAATCGAAAGAGGTGACAGAATGAACGATCAGGAACCAATCAGACAGGTAGCAAGCAGTAAGGAAGAGATTCTTGCGTCACTCAAGGAACATGGATATCGTCTGACAGAGCAGCGCAAGCTGATCGTCGACATTATTGCAAATGAAGAATATACCTGTTGTAAGGAAGTTTATTTTCTGGCGCATAAGCGAGACAACAGCATTGGAATTGCGACCGTGTACCGCATGATCAATACGCTCGAGGAAATCGGTGCGATCAGCCGGAAAAATATACAGAAGAATAATTGTAGTGGCAGATGCTGTGATATGAAGGGCGGCTGTACGGTCGTAACAGAGGAGAGCAAGCAGATTATCCTGACAGAGGAGGATATACAGGAGGCTTTGAAGTATATCATGGAGAAAAACGGATATGCGAATGTGGACGAGATCAAAGCTGTTCTGGTAAATCAGCAATGAGTAAACGAAGAAATTATGATGAGGGTACACATGGGAATCAGCTGCGCGGTGTGCTGTGCGTACTGGTTGGCGCAATCTCGTGGGGATTTTCGGGTGCCTGCGGACAGTTTTTATTTTCGCACTACAACATCAACACGGCATGGCTTTCCTGTATGCGCATGCTTGTCACCGGTGTGATCCTCACAATTGCATATATTATCCGCGAGCGAAAAGCGGCATTTGATATATTCAAATCGACACGGGATTTTTTCGGAATCATCCTGTTTGCGATTTTCGGCGTGGGTCTGTGCCAGTATGCATATTTAGAGGCGATTCATCATACGAACGCCGGGATTGCAACGGCACTGCAGTATCTGGCACCGGTGATGGTGCTGATCATATCCTGTGTACGCAGATTGCGTCCGCCGAAGTTTCGCGAGATCGTGGCGGTGCTTCTGGCGGTTGGCGGTACATTTCTGATCGCAACGCATGGAAATATCCATCAGATGAGTATCTCGAAAGAGGGACTGAAGTGGGGATTGCTTGCGGCGTTTGGGTTCTGCATGTATACCCTGCTTCCGGAGCGGATGCTAAAAAAATGGGGCAGTCAGCCGGTCGTTGGCTATGGCATGCTGATCTGTGGCGTGGTATATAGCTGTATCGTCAAGGTATGGACGATTCCGGTGCATCTCGATTTCCATGGAATATTAGCAGTTGCGGCGATGGTTTTGATCGGAACGATGATGTCGTTTTTGTTATTCCTGCAGGGAGTACATGACATCGGCCCGGTGCGTGCCAGCATGATCTCCAGCGTGGAACCGGTTTCGGCAACACTTTTTTCCGTGTTGTGGCTTGGAACGATCATGACGACGATGGATCTGGTAGGTATGGCATGTATTTTAGTGATGGTAATTATACTGTCCGTAAAGGAGTAACAAAAGCGTATAGGAATTTCCGGAATGTATAGATAAAAAAACATTTACAATCACGCGGGGAATAGGGTATTATAAAATTAATGTATTGGTTCGGGATCTACGCATAGAGAGAAAGGGAAAAATATGATATATACAGTTACATTTAACCCGTCGCTGGATTATATTCTGGATTTGACGGAATTCGAACGCAACCAGGTGAATCGTACGACAGGTGAGAAGATTCTGCCGGGCGGCAAGGGCATCAACGTATCCATCGTACTGCAGAATCTCGGTATCGATAACCGGGCAATCTGTTTTACATCGGGATTTACCGGGGAAGCTTTGAAAGCGCTGTTGATGCAGCGTGATATGAACGCGGATTTTATTGATATTGCAAATGGACTGACGCGTATCAATGTCAAGATGCGCTGTGGCGATGAGACAGAGGTAAACGGACAGGGACCGGAGATCAAGAGCGAGGATATCGCAGAGCTCTATGAGAAGCTTGGATATCTGGATCAGGATGATTATCTGGTACTTGCAGGCAGCCTGCCAGACTGTATGTCCAAGACAACGTATATGGATATCATGCAGATGCTGCAATATAATAACAACAAGATTATCGTGGATGCGACCGGAGAACTGCTCACGAATGTTCTTCCGTATCACCCATTTTTGATTAAGCCAAACCGTACCGAGCTTGGAAACCTGTTCGGTGTGGAAGTAACAACGATGGATCAGGCAGAGGTGTATGCGAAGCAGCTGCAGGAGCGTGGCGCGGGAAATGTGCTCGTCTCCATGTCGTATCAGGGTGCAGTCCTTGTGACAGAGGATGGCAGAGTGATTCGCGCAGCCGCACCGAAGGGACAGGTGAAGAACTCTGTCGGTGCCGGTGATTCGATGCTTGCCGGATTCCTGGCAGGTTATATCGAGCGTGACGATTATGAGTATGCGTTGAAGCTTGGTATCTGTGCCGGAAGTGCCAGTGCATTTTCCGAGGAGCTTGCAACGAAAGAAGAGATCGATACGCTGTTTCAGACGCAGATGGCGTAATAACAACACAGTATAAATGCATGTAGGACAGTTGATTTACAGTCAGCTGTCCTGTTTTTTATGCCGGTAATTTGGGCATATTACATGGTATGTGACTTTTGACGGAATTTGATTGGAAAATTGACTGAAAATTGGAGAAAAATGAAAGAAAATGATTGACAATGACGGAAAATGGCGTTACTATATAGAAAAGTTGAACGAAAATGAAACAAAATGAACGATTTTGACGGAAAGGAGAAACATGTTAGGAGAAGAAAGACAGCAGGCGATACTTGCAGCAGTAGAACAAAGACACAGCGTTTCCGTACAGGAACTGATGCAGCTTCTTGATATTTCCGAGTCCACGATCCGGCGGGATCTGAACGCACTGGATAAGGAAGGCAGACTGGTGAAGGTACATGGCGGTGCGATGGCAATCGGCGGAAGCTTCCATGTGAAGGACGATGCGGTGGAATACCGGAAGGAGATCAACCGGGAAGAAAAGATTGAGATTGCCAGATATGCGGCAGCATTGATCAAGGATCAGGATGTGGTGTATATGGATGCCGGAACGACAACCGAGCTGATGATTGACTATATCACAGCGAAGAATGTGATATTCGTCACAAACTCATTTGCACATGCAAAGCATTTGTCACAGAAAGGCTATACGACATATATCCTTGGCGGTGAGTTCAAGCCGGTCACAGAAGCAATCGTTGGAGAAGAAGCAATTATCTCCTTGGATAAATATAACTTCACGAAAGGCTTCTGGGGTGCGAACGGCGTGACGAAGGGCAACGGATTTACAACACCGGATGTCAAAGAAGCAATGGTGAAGAAGAAATCCATGCAGAAGACGAAGGAGCGCTATGTGCTGTGTGACAGCAGCAAATTCGGCGAGATTTGTTCGATAAGTTTTGCGGAATTCAAGTCTGCAAGGATAATTACAACGAAGATTGAAAATAATGAGTACAGAGGAATAAAGAATATCACGGAGGTGAGCGTATGATTTACACTGTTTCATTTAATCCGTCTCTCGACTATGTGCAGGATCTGGATTGTGTGAATCTTGGATATGTCAACCGTACCAGCGGCGAGAAGATTCTGCCGGGTGGAAAAGGAATCAATGTATCTATGGTATTGAAGAATCTTGGATTCGAGAATCAGGCACTTGGATTTACGGCCGGATTTACCGGAGAGGTTTTGAAATCCATGTTGAAGGCAAAAGGTGTGGAAAGCGATTTTATTGAGTTAGATGCAGGCATGACACGAATCAATGTCAAGATCCGCGCGAAGGAGGAAACCGAGATCAACGGACAGGGACCGAAGATTTCCGCGGATGCATTGGAACTGTTATATCAGAAGTTAGAGACCTTGCAGGAGGGCGATATCCTTGTTCTGGCAGGTTCGATTCCGGAGAGCTTGCCGCAGTCCGCGTATATGGATATCATGAAGCGTCTGCAGGACAAGAAGTTGAAGATCGTTGTAGATGCGACAAGAGATCTTCTGGTGAATGTGCTTCCATATAAGCCGTTTATGATCAAACCGAATAATTTCGAACTCGGCGAGATCTTCGGTGTGGAGATCAAAGACAAAGACGATGTATGCAAATATGCGAAGAAGCTGCAGGAGCAGGGAGCCAGAAATGTGCTTGTATCCATGGCAGGGGATGGCGCGGTATTACTTGCGGAGGACGGAAGTGAGTACCGGGCAGAGGCTCCAAAGGGCACAGTGAAAAATTCCGTCGGTGCCGGAGATTCGATGGTCGCCGGATTTATTGCCGGATATCTGATTACAGATGGCGGAGCAGATGCTTATAGAAACGCATTTGAAATGGGTGTATGTACCGGAAGTGCGAGTGCATTTTCGGAAGAGCTTGCAACGAAGGAAGAAGTCGAAGGCTTGTATGTAAAGACCTTCGGCAAAAAATGATAAAGGAGGGGTTGCGTATGCAAATTACAGATTTGTTAGACAGGAAGAGCATTTACCTTGGCGCTAAGGTAAGCTCAAAGGAAGAGACATTGGATCGTGCAGTTGCTTTGATGGCAGAAAGCGGTAAGATTGCCGATGTGGAAACATACAAGAAAGGTGTGTATGCACGAGAGGAAGAAGGAACAACCGGAATCGGAGAAGGAATCGCGATTCCGCATTGTAAGTCCGCTGCGGTGAAGCAGGCAGGACTTGCAGCGATGGTGATTCCGGATGGTGTGGATTTCGATTCGTTGGATGGCGAGCCGGTACATCTGCTGTTCCTGATCGCAGCACCGGATACCGCAGACAATGTACATCTCGATGTACTGAGCAAATTATCCGTGCTTCTTATGGACGAGGATTTCACGAACGCATTGAAATCCGCGAAGACAGTAGATGAATTCTTAAGTATCATTGACAAGGCGGAAAATGGTGATGCCAAGCAGGAAGAGATTCCGACTATCTCAGAAGCAACAAAGAAGATTTTAGCAGTAACGGGATGCCCGACCGGAATCGCACATACTTATATGGCTGCCGAAGCATTGGAGAAGAAAGCAAAGGAGCTGGGCTACGCAATCAAGGTAGAAACCAGAGGTTCCGGCGGAGCCAAGAATGTATTGACTGCAGAAGAAATCAAAGAAGCAGATGCGATCATCGTAGCTGCAGATACGCAGGTGCCGATGGATCGTTTCCACGGCAAGAAGGTGATCATCTGCAAGGTGGCAGATGGTATCAATAAGGCAGAACAATTACTGACACGAGCAGCCGAAGGCAAAGCAGCTGTCTATGAAGCAGGCGGTGATGCAGCCGAAAGCAAAGAGACCGAGGGCAAAGAAAGTGTCGGACACCAGATTTATAAGCATCTGATGAACGGTGTATCGCATATGTTACCATTTGTCGTTGGCGGTGGTATTCTGATCGCGCTTGCATTCCTGATTGATGGATTGCTCGTTGACTTAAACCACGTTCCGCAGTATCTGATTGACAAGTATGGTTCTGTTGCGGATGTAAAGAGTAACTTCGGCACATTGACGCCGGTTGCTTATTTCTTGAAGGCTCAGGTTGGTGGCGTGGCATTTAGTTTTATGCTGCCGATCCTCGCCGGATTTATCGCAATGAGTATCGCGGACCGTCCGGGACTTGCACTTGGCTTCTTAGGTGGTGCCATTGCAGCAAATGGAAAGTCCGGATTCCTCGGCGCACTGGCTGCCGGATTTATAGCAGGCTATGTTGTATTGCTGCTGAAGAAGATTTTCTCGAAGCTTCCTTCTGCACTGGAAGGAATGGTGCCGATCCTGCTGATCCCGGTCTTTGGATTGCTGATTACCGGAGCAGGTATGGTGTATGTGATTGAACCGGTTGTCGGATTTATCAATACAGCTTTGAACAATGGCTTGAAGAACATGAGTGGCGCAAATATTATCCTGCTTGGAGCATTGCTCGGCGCGATGATGGCAGTCGATATGGGTGGCCCGGTCAACAAGGCAGCGTATGTATTCGGTACCGCGCAGATTGCAGCCGGAAATTATGATATCATGGCAGCGGTTATGATCGGAGGTATGGTTCCTCCAATCGCAATTGCAATCGCATCCTTATTGTTCAAGAACAAGTTTACAGAGCAGGAACGCAAGGCAGGTCCTACAAACTTCGTTATGGGACTTTCATTCATCACAGAGGGAGCAATTCCATTCGCCGCAGCCGATCCGTTACATGTCATTCCGGCATGTGTAGTTGGTGCAGGTGTCGCTGGTGGACTTTCCGCAGCGTTTAACTGTACACTGATGGCGCCTCACGGTGGAATCTTCGTATTCCCGGTTGTCGGACACGCCGCAATGTATCTTGTCGCACTGGTAGTCGGAAGTATCATCTCCGCACTTCTGCTCGGAGTATTAAAGAAGAAAGTAGTCGCATAATACAAGGTCATACGATTGAAGAATTTTATATAAGAGAAAAATTAGAATTGGAAAAGGTACAATCCAATATGTTTAACACATATATTCAAATACAGATTCGCAGCATATAGATATGTTTGGAACTTAGAAATACTTAATGTTCTGAACAATATCAGAAATACCTGAACACGATGTTCAGGTAAGCTGCCACTGAGCCATGGATGGCGAATTGGCAGCGGTTTCGTACGGATAGAACAGGTGTAGCAGAACATTTAGTATTTCTTAGTTTCAATACATTTATATGCGCGAACTGTATTTAGGATATATGTGGAGAGAGAATGAGGTGTACCTTTTACAATTCTCAAAAAAGAAAAGGAGAATAAAATTATGAGAGAGTTTAGTTATGTAATCACAGATGCACAGGGAATCCACGCAAGACCAGCCGGACAGCTTGTAAAGCTCGCAGCCGCTTATCCTTGCAAGGTAACGATCGCAAAGGACGGAAGAAGCGTTGACGCAAAGCGTATCATGGGCGTTATGAGCCTTGGCGCAAAGCAGGGACAGGAAGTGATCCTGCAGGCAGACGGTGAACAGGAAGATGAGGCAATCGCAGCACTCTCCGCATTTATGAACGAGAATCTGTAATTGATGTACGAAGAAAGGGAAGGTCTTATACAGCCGGGTGAGAGTATGCAGGAATTAAAAGGAAAAAGTGTATTTGGCGGAATTGCAATCGGTCGGATCTCCGTATATAACAAGGATGAAAGTACTGTCAAACGTGTAAAGATCGAGGACACAGCCGCAGAAGTAAAACGATTTGAAGAGGCAAAGGAAACCGCAAAGGAGCAGTTACAGGCACTCTACGAAAAAGCACTGGTGGAAGTCGGAGAAGTCAATGCGATGATATTTGATGTACATCAGATGATGTTGGATGATCTTGATTATGTGGAAGCAATCACACACATGATCGAGAATCAGGGAATCAATGCCGAGTATGCGGTTGCAACGACAGGTGATAATTTCTCGAACATGTTCGCGGCGATGGACGATGATTATATGAAAGCACGTGCCGCGGATGTAAAAGATATTTCCAATCGCGTTGTGAAGATTCTGCAGGGAAAGAAAGATAGTGTATTAGATGGTGACGAACCGGTGATTCTGCTGGCAGATGATCTGGCACCGAGTGAGACGGTGCAGCTTGACAAGTCGAAGGTGCTTGCGTTTGTGACAAGACATGGTTCAACGAATTCCCATACAGCGATTCTGGCGCGGACGATGAATATTCCGGCACTGATCGGTGTTAAATTCGAGGAAAATGTCGACGGCAAATTCGCAATTGTCGATGGTTACAATGGCAGTGTCTATGTAGAGCCAACCGATGATGTTGTGAAAGAATACGAGAGTAAGAAGCAGGAAGCCGAAGAGAAGAAACGCTTGCTGCAGGAACTGAAGGGCAAGGAAAATATCACACTCGATGGAAAGAAAATCAAGCTGTACGCGAACATCGGTGGTGTTGCGGATGTGGCATCTGCCCTGCAGAATGATGCAGAGGGCATCGGACTTTTCCGAAGCGAGTTCCTGTATTTAGAGAGCAATACATTTCCAACAGAAGAAGAACAGTTTCAGGCATATAAAACAGTTGCGGAGAATATGGCAGGCAAGAAAGTCATTATCCGTACACTGGATATCGGTGCAGATAAGCAGGTGGATTATTTCAATCTGGATAAGGAAGATAACCCGGCAATGGGCTATCGTGCAATCCGTATCTGCCTGACACAGCCGGAAATCTTCAAGACACAGCTTCGCGCGATCTTCCGTGCAAGCTATTATGGAAATATCGGTGTCATGTATCCGATGATCATTTCCGTGGCAGAGGTGCAGAAGATTCATGCAATCGTGGACGAAGTGAAAGCCGAGTTAGATGCACAGGGACTTCCGTATGGAGATGTCGAGCAGGGTATCATGATCGAGACACCGGCCGCAGTTATGATGAGAGCAGAGCTTGCGAAAGAAGTTGATTTCTTCAGCATCGGAACGAACGATCTGACACAGTATACGCTGGCGATTGACCGTCAGAATCCGAAACTGGATGATTTCTACGATTCCCACCATCCTGCAATCTTACGTATGATTCAGATGGTGATCGACAATGGACATAAGGAAGGCTGCTGGGTCGGAATCTGCGGCGAGCTTGGAGCCGATACAACTCTCACAGAAACCTTCCTGAAGATGGGAATTGATGAGCTTTCGGTATCGCCATCCATGATATTCCCGGTAAGGGATAAGATCCGCAGCACGGATACAACCAAATAAAAAGCAATTGTACATTTTAGGGCAATCAACGTAAGCTATATCTTTTGACTCAGAAGCTCATTGCCTGCAAATATTGATAAAATCGCAAGGCGTAAGGACTGATCCATATATGCCTTGCGATTTTTCGTTTGTACAAGTATAGGTATCTGTGGTAGAATGGGCGTGGCAATGCAAATGAATAAAGCGTGCGTAAACCATCACGCTTCGTGTCGCAACATTAAATATGACAAGAAGGTTATAACATGTCAGAAACAGACAAATTACAGGAAAAACAAAAACTCCCAATCGGATTTATGGATTCGGGGCTTGGCGGATTAAGCGTCCTGCGCGAAGCCATAAAATTGATGCCGAAGGAAGATTTTATATATTATGGAGATTCCCTGCATGCACCCTATGGTGTAAAGCCGCAGGCGGAAATCCGGGATTTGACATTTGCAGTGGTAGAAAAACTGCTGGATATGGGAATCAAAGGATTAGCAGTTGCCTGCAACACAGCGACAAGCGCAGCCGTACGTTTGCTGCGAAATACATATCCGGAGCTTCCAATCGTGGGAATCGAACCAGCCGTGAAACCAGCCGTGACGGAAAGTCATGGAGGCAGAATCTTAGTGATGGCAACCCCGATGACACTCAAACAGGAGAAGTTTCAGAACCTTTTGGCAAAGTATCGGGAGCAGGCAGATATCGTTCCAGTCCAGTGTGACGGATTGATGGAGTTCGTCGAGCATGGCGATCTGGATGGACAGGAATTGGACGATTATTTCGCAGAAAAGCTATCACCAGTCCTGACCGACGACACAGAATCCATCGTTCTTGGCTGTACGCACTATCCGTTCCTGAAAAAAGAACTCCGCCATTTCCTTGGGGACCGTGACATCCATCTGATCGATGGCAGCCTTGGAACCTCCCGCGAACTCATGCGCCGCCTCAAAGTACAAGGCCTGCTGCGCACTGACGACCACAAAGGCAAGGTGCGGATTATGAATTCATCCGGAAGGCAGGAACTAATAGACTTGAGTCTAAAGTTACTGAATTTGCCTGACTACGAATGAGATTATATAGGGATAAGGTCGTAGATATCCCATCAAAAATGTATATGGATTTGGACACGATTGCCAATTCTTAAGCAGACCGTTGAAGCACGCTGGTACTTAATGAACGGCAAACTTGTTTGTCGTGAATTTAGTACCACTGCGTGATGAACCGAGCGGAAGCGTGTCTGCGAAGAATGGCATCGCGTCCAAATCTGGATAGATGATAGGAGCATTCAAAATGAACATCGTAACCGTCGATGAAATCACAAAAGCATATGGCGAGCGCAAGCTCTTTGATAAAGCGTCCTTCTTTTTACAGGAAGGCGAAAAAGCCGGAATCATCGGAATTAACGGCACAGGCAAATCCACCCTTCTGAAGATCATTGCAGGCATAGAGAAACCAGATTCTGGAAACGTGATACTGGCAAATCATTATACAGTACAATATCTGCCACAGACACCGGAATTTGAACCGACAGATACCGTGCTGCAGGCAGTGGTGCGGGGACATGCCACAGAGGAAAACCACTGGACGGTCGAGAGCGAAGCCAAAACGATGATGACGAAGCTTGGCATTACGGATTTTGAAGAGACATGCGGACACTTATCCGGTGGACAGCGCAAACGTCTGGCGCTCGTATCGGCATTACTAG
>ULIW01015031.1_pt1 | contig 11530 bp, 8 predicted proteins | sample 1950451 | NCBI WGS metagenome assembly ULIW01 (sample SAMEA4835452, study PRJEB28245) | human gut metagenome | biome: gut microbiome; material: fecal sample | place: Denmark | collected 2008 | reverse complement strand
ACGCTTGTCCCCACACGCGTGGGGATGATCCTAACCTCCTTTGTATAATATTTGTGGGAGCAGACTTGTCCCCACACGCGTGGGGATGATCCTGTTTGCATGAGAGCTTCGGCTCTCGCCCTTCGCTTGTCCCCACACGCATGGGGATGATCCTGTCAAAAAAATAAGTTTGTAACACATCTATACCTTGTCCCCACACGCGTGGGGATGATCCTATGCCCAGCGCCAAATATTATACGGTCAGTAACTTGTCCCCACACGCGTGGGGATGATCCTATTATATGCGCCTGTCAAAACAAGCCCCGATACTTGTCCCCACACGCATGGGGATGATCCCCATAGGTGGTACGGCAAGTGGATATTTTAATTCTTGTCCCCACACGCGTGGGGATGATCCTAGATATCAGGAATATTCGCGTACTGATAACCGCTTGTCCCCACACGCGTGGGGATGATCCCGGACTGCTTGCCGCTTGGAACACTTACAAAAACTTGTCCCCACACGCGTGGGGATGATCCTATAACGAATTGTATAGTATATCGGCAAGTATACTTGTCCCCACACGCGTGGGGATGATCCTCGACTACAGAAAAAAGCCTGTGAGCGCAAGACCTTGTCCCCACACGCGTGGGGATGATCCTTTGTCAGTACCTGCATAGAACGCAGGCGTGAGCTTGTCCCCACACGCGTGGGGATGATCCTTTCTACGAAAGTATACCATGAAATCATGTGCGCTTGTCCCCACACGCGTGGGGATGATCCCCCGAACAGATAACTTAAAAGACACACACAGCGCTTGTCCCCACACGCGTGGGGATGATCCTTTGTTATTTTTTGGCAAATATCCACCGAGTTTCTTGTCCCCACACGCGTGGGGATGATCCTGTTCCGCCTTTTATCTGCTTCGGTAACAACTTCTTGTCCCCACACGCGTGGGGATGATCCTGAGCAATGTTGCCGGAATACAGATGACGGAAGCTTGTCCCCACACGCGTGGGGATGATCCTAGCTTGACTTCTTTTGTGTACTCTCCGCTCTTCTTGTCCCCACACGCGTGGGGATGATCCTTTCATCACCTGCTACAGCGTCCGCCGATACTGCTTGTCCCCACACGCGTGGGGATGATCCCCGCCCCGACAGTGACAGCCCGCAACAGTCAGCCTTGTCCCCACACGCGTGGGGATGATCCTTCTTAACATGCGCAAGGTCAATAAAAATATCCCTTGTCCCCACACGCGTGGGGATGATCCTGCCGCCGCCGCTCTCAGGGTCATAGCCCGAAGCTTGTCCCCACACGCGTGGGGATGATCCTCCGCGAGATTTTGTTGCAATATCAGATACGGGCTTGTCCCCACACGCGTGGGGATGATCCTACTATAAAAAAGGAGGTATCAGACGATGAGCCCTTGTCCCCACACGCGTGGGGATGATCCCTATAGTGATAATCGCTATCAAGCGGTACACCCCTTGTCCCCACACGCGTGGGGATGATCCTGTCAGCGTGGGATAATGCCATGTGGATTAATACTTGTCCCCACACGCGTGGGGATGATCCTCCTATGTCCTGCTCCGAGATAGTTTCAAGCCTCTTGTCCCCACACGCGTGGGGATGATCCCCGCTCCGACAGTGACAGCACGCAGTGTGCAAACTTGTCCCCACACGCGTGGGGATGATCCTAATCGACTGTTTACCGTCGCTTGGAATCCTTGCTTGTCCCCACACGCGTGGGGATGATCCTAATTTTCCGTCAACCTCAAGACCTACTTTAAACTTGTCCCCACACGCGTGGGGATGATCCCATTTAAGACTTGCGCTACATCATCGTAACCGACTTGTCCCCACACGCGTGGGGATGATCCTAAACGCAGGTCTTGAAGATGGTTCAATTGAAACTTGTCCCCACACGCGTGGGGATGATCCTGAGCCACTACACAACGACAGTGAGGGCGATATGCTTGTCCCCACACGCGTGGGGATGATCCTCTCAAAGATACGCACAGCGGAGATGTAAAGACACTTGTCCCCACACGCGTGGGGATGATCCTCCTTCGACAGAGCCGTTGTATCCGCAAGGTTTCCTTGTCCCCACACGCGTGGGGATGATCCTAGCACTGTTTTGCGTATATACGACGATTATTTCTTGTCCCCACACGCGTGGGGATGATCCTAGCACTGTTTTGCGTATATACGACGATTATTTCTTGTCCCCACACGCGTGGGGATGATCCTACCTTGACGCTGATACGGTAACGGAGCAGATTCTTGTCCCCACACGCGTGGGGATGATCCTTTATCACATCTGCGAAGTACAGGACAACACAACTTGTCCCCACATGCGTGGGGATGATCCCAGCTTTTGGAGACCGTCTATCAATTTCATCACCTTGTCCCCACACGCGTGGGGATGATCCCAGGCTCAAAGTCTGCAAAACATTCTGAAGTAACTTGTCCCCACACGCGTGGGGATGATCCTCAACAAAATGTTTGGTTTAGATATATGGTATCCTTGTCCCCACACGCGTGGGGATGATCCCTACGGCGAGAACGTAGACCAAACAACGATAAACTTGTCCCCACACGCGTGGGGATGATCCCCACGTTCAAAAGCTCTTTCCATACTGTCAAGGCTTGTCCCCACACGCGTGGGGATGATCCCAGCGTGATACGTTAAAGGCTGATGCAGATAAGCTTGTCCCCACACGCGTGGGGATGATCCTGACTTATAGCGGCAGGCTTGCCACCGATAGCACTTGTCCCCACACGCGTGGGGATGATCCCTTACCGTCACGCCATTTCGCAACGAGCTTTCCCTTGTCCCCACACGCATGGGGATGATCCCAAGGCGCAGTTCCTCACCGACAAAACAGGAAACTTGTCCCCACACGCGTGGGGATGATCCCAGTTCTTTTTTGCTTTTGGCTGTGCATAAACTCTTGTCCCCACACGCGTGGGGATGATCCTTTGAAAAGGTAGGCGGTGAACTTGAAAGCCGTGCTTGTCCCCACACGCGTGGGGATGATCCCAATATTGTTATCGGGCATTGTAGATACGAAGCCTTGTCCCCACACGCGTGGGGATGATCCTATCGCCTATCGCAATTGTAGGCGATGAGGTGTCTTGTCCCCACACGCGTGGGGATGATCCCATCATAAAAACAATGTCGCAAATAAGGGAACTCTTGTCCCCACACGCGTGGGGATGATCCTCCACATGGCATTATCCCATGCTGACATTTGTTCTTGTCCCCACACGCGTGGGGATGATCCCTACGCTGTCGGGAAAATACCTTATCGACCGTACTTGTCCCCATACGCGTGGGGATGATCCCCAGTGCCGACAAGCTGTGATGTGCCTTTAGCGCTTGTCCCCATACGCGTGGGGATGATCCTCCGTCTTGTCTGCCTTTGTTTTCGGCAGAAGTCTTGTCCCCATATGCGTGGGGATGATCCTATCAAAGACCGAAGCGATGAAAATTCTCAAGGCTTGTCCCCATACGCATGGGGATGATCCCTGCCCTGCGGAGTGTCGGACGAGTAGGTATCGCTTGTCCCCATACGCGTGGGGATGATCCCGCATATCAAGGTTTTGCAAAGCAGAACTACACCTTGTCCCCATACGCGTGGGGATGATCCTACTCGGAACAATAGATACTTTGCTTGGCACAACTTGTCCCCATACGCGTGGGGATGATCCTCGTAAAGCAATCATCTGCGTGCCACGGAGTACCCTTGTCCCCATACGCGTGGGGATGATCCTCATAATCACCGACATTTGCTAAGACCTCCCACCTTGTCCCCATACGCGTGGGGATGATCCTATAATATTTGCTATCCAAGTGTTGTTAGTAAACTTGTCCCCATACGCGTGGGGATGATCCCCCGCCGCCCCCATGATGCTTGTTGCACCACCACTTGTCCCCATACGCGTGGGGATGATCCTACCGTTCCCAAACTATGTGCAAATTGCGTTTGCTTGTCCCCATACGCGTGGGGATGATCCTGCGTATTTAAAGAGCCGCAGACACAAGCTGCACTTGTCCCCATACGCGTGGGGATGATCCCGAGCAGGAAATTGAATGATAGGTGCGACATCGCTTGTCCCCATACGCGTGGGGATGATCCCAACGACAGCACAAAGGAAAAGCTCGGCAAGAACTTGTCCCCATACGCGTGGGGATGATCCTCTGACAGTAAGCGTACAGATGCGCTTAAAGCTCTTGTCCCCATACGCATGGGGATGATCCCGATATCGGGCATGTTGTCCTTTGTGACCGCAGCTTGTCCCCATACGCGTGGGGATGATCCCTATGAGTTACGGCATATTGCCGCTGAAGATGTCTTGTCCCCATACGCGTGGGGATGATCCTTGAAGAAATCGGCAGGATATTGACATATTGTGCTTGTCCCCATACGCGTGGGGATGATCCTCAACATTTCCTTGCCACCTGCGGCCTTGGGGTCTTGTCCCCATACGCGTGGGGATGATCCTCCTATCTTGTGTGGGATTTAAAAAATCTTTGGCTTGTCCCCATACGCGTGGGGATGATCCCGATAGCTGGGACAAGATTTTTACAGCTTTTCCCTTGTCCCCATACGCGTGGGGATGATCCCCCAGCTGGGCATCCCAAACACAGACACGACTACTTGTCCCCATACGCGTGGGGATGATCCTTCATTGCGTTGTCCTGTGCTTCATAAAGTCTGCTTGTCCCCATACGCGTGGGGATGATCCTCCGCACATATCAACTGATACTCCGCTTGCTGACTTGTCCCCATACGCGTGGGGATGATCCTAATACGGGGCTTGTTCTTGATACAACGTATTTCTTGTCCCCATACGCGTGGGGATGATCCCAGAAAAACCTAATTTAAATTTATAGGATTTGCCTTGTCCCCATACGCGTGGGGATGATCCTATCATAAGGCAATGTCTGATAAGTCTCGACAACTTGTCCCCATACGCGTGGGGATGATCCTCATCGACAGGGTTCTTGACTTCCTTTTTCTTGCTTGTCCCCATACGCGTGGTGATGATCCTCTCAAACTGTATGTGCGCCGTAGGCACATAATCTTGTCCCCATACGCGTGGGGATGATCCTTTAAAGTTTTGCAAAAGAAATAAGCTATCACCCTTGTCCCCATACGCGTGGGGATGATCCTGCTCAAGTGCGTTTGTTACGGCTGTAGATGCTCTTGTCCCCATACGCGTGGGGATGATCCTCTGTTATGATGATTGGGATTTAACCGTTGATACTTGTCCCCATACGCGTGGGGATGATCCCCATGCCCAGCATAGATTACAGAGATGTAAAAACTTGTCCCCATACGCGTGGGGATGATCCCGAACTGCCCATGAGTGTGGTACACCGCAAAGCACTTGTCCCCATACGCGTGGGGATGATCCTACTGGTCGTCCTTTAAAGCAAAGTTGTTGACGCTTGTCCCCATACGCGTGGGGATGATCCTATCTCCGACACCATTGACGATTACGCCGCACACTTGTCCCCATACGCGTGGGGATGATCCCATCGTATGCGGCGATTTTATCAAGGAGTATAACTTGTCCCCATATGCGTGGGGATGATCCTGATGTTGCGATTAAATACTGTTTCAAAAATTTCTTGTCCCCACACGCGTGGGAATGATCCTTGAGGTCTGGAACGAATCAATCAAGTACACCACTTGTCCCCACACGCGTGGGGATGATCCCTTAGGCAACGGTTATTGTTGCTGTGCCCTCTTGTCCCCATATGCGTGGGGATGATTCGTGGAATAACTATACATTCCGATTATATGAACTCTTGTCCCCATATGCGTGGGGATGATCCTATGTTGTCGGAGAGCGAAATGGACGTTCTTCGCTTGTCCCCATATGCGTGGGGATGATCCCGAAGGAAACACATACAGAATGCGTACAAGGCTCTTGTCCCCACACGCGTGGGGATGATTATGCGTGCCGAGCTGTTGTCACAAAGCGGTGATACTTGTCCCCACACGCGTGGGGATGATTATCCTCCTTCCATGCCCCGAAGGGCGAGAGCGGTCTTGTCCCCACACGCGTGGGGATGATAAACCGTTTCGATTTGTCAAATTCTGCAAAAGAGTCTTGTCCCCACACGCGTGGGGATGATTCTAAGTTCTGCGGAATAATCTCCGCTGTCAAGTTCTTGTCCCCACATGCGTGGGGATGATTCGGGTGATAAGTTCACGGGTGCGGAAGTCGCAGTCTTGTCCCCACATGCGTGGGGATGATCCTGGCAAAGTGATATACGCTATGCGTGATGGCAACTTGTCCCCACACGCGTGGGGATGATCCTAACGCTGTCTGATAAAACATCAGAGTAATAACTCTTGATATCATCTAGAAAATCTGCTATACTAATTTTAGAACCAGTAGAGGCACTATCGGTTTCAACACCAAGTCCTCGGCGTTTAGTCGCAGCTGGTTCTATTTCTTTTGCATTAAGCGCCTTGTCCCCACACGCGTGGGATGATTCTTACCTCTTTGTTTTGTGTTTGTAAGCACACTACTAAGCATACCGTCATCTATCGCTACGGAAAACGCTACCGACTTGATTGATTTTCCGGCAAGTACCTTTGCCACCAATTCGTAGCGTTCTTCGGCACTCCATTCTTTGTGTCTATTTTTTGTTTTAACACATCCGGACCGCAAGCATATTCGAGCCGAACCCATTTCCTTATCATCTGGCGGAAATTTGTCTCATTTGCTCTTTCCGGTGTTTTCATCCATTCTCCTTTTCTGTATTTTTCAACAGCTTTTCTTTTGTACGTATAATCGTATTTCACAAAATTACCCTCCTTACCGGATGTCCGGTAAGGAGGGTAAATATCGCTATAACAACGGGGTTAACGTATTTTTTGAGTATATTACTTTATATCTGCGTGGTGTGCCTGAATTGACTTTACGCCGAAGTGCTTGTTCGCTTTAAGTGACTTTATACCCTCGATGCTTGCCTTAGCGGCCGCCATTGTTGTGATATAAGGCACTTTATGTCTGATAGCTGACTTGCGGATGTAGCTGTCATCGTTTGCACTCGTCTTTCCTGCGGGTGTGTTGATGATAAGCTGGATATCGCCGTTTGCTATTGCATCGGTGATGTTGGGTCTGCCCTCGTACATCTTGTTGATACGTTCAGCGGTGATACCTGCGTCCTTTATCATATCATAGCTCTTGCCTGTTGCAAGGATACGGAAACCAAGCTCGCTGAATGATTTTGCGATTTCAAGCAGCTCGGGCTTATCTCTGTCGCATACGCTGAGGAGAACAGTTCCCCCAAGAGGAAGCTTTACCTGTGTTGCCTCCTGAGCCTTGTAGTACGCTTCTCCAAATGTGGGAGCGATTCCGAGAACCTCGCCTGTTGAACGCATTTCGGGACCGAGAACGGGGTCAACCTCCTGGAACATATTGAAGGGGAATACTGCTTCCTTAACACCGTAGTGATTGATTACCTTGTCGTGAAGCTCGGGTACGGGGGAGGGCTTACCTGTCAGCGATGATGTGATTATCTGAGTAGCAAGCTGTACCATGTTTATATTGCAAACCTTTGATACCAGCGGTACTGTACGGGACGCTCTGGGGTTAGCTTCAAGAACATAGACAGTATCGTCTTCAATAGCGTACTGCATATTCATAAGACCGCATACATTCATTTCAACGGCAATCTTCTTTGTGTAATCCTTGATTGTTGCGACCTGCTTTTCCGTAAGGTTCATAGAGGGCAGGATACAAGCGGAGTCACCGGAGTGAACACCTGCAAGCTCGATATGCTCCATAACAGCGGGAACAAAGCAGTTCTTGCCGTCCGAGATAGCGTCAGCCTCACACTCTGTTGCATGGTGAAGGAAACGGTCGATGAGTATAGGTCTGTCGGGGGTAACGCCTACTGCCGCAGACATATAGACCTTCATCATTTCGTCATCGTGCACAATCTCCATACCTCTGCCGCCGAGAACGTATGAAGGACGTACCATTACGGGATAGCCGATACGGTTTGCGATTTTAAGCGCTTCGTCAACATTTACAGCCATTCCGGATTCGGGCATCGGGATTTTGAGCTTATCCATCATAGCACGGAAGTGATCTCTGTCTTCCGCAAGGTCGATAGTTTCGGGAGTTGTGCCGAGAATGTTTACGCCGTATTTCTTAAGGTCGCTTGCAAGGTTGAGCGGTGTCTGACCGCCGAACTGAGCGATAACGCCGAGCGGCTTTTCCTTATCGTGAATTGAAAGAACGTCTTCAAGGGTGAGCGGCTCAAAGTAGAGCTTATCCGATGTATCGTAGTCGGTTGAAACTGTTTCGGGGTTGCAGTTTACGATGATAGATTCAAAGCCGAGCTTTTTGAGTGCAAGTGCCGCATGAACGCAGCAGTAGTCAAATTCGATACCCTGACCTATTCTGTTGGGACCGCCGCCGAGAATCATTATCTTGGGCTTGTCGCTGACAGGGCTTTTATCCTCGTCAAGATGATAGGTGGAGTAGTAGTAAGCCGCATTATCAGTACCGCTTACATGAACGCCTTCCCACGCTTCCTTTATGCCGAAGCCGATACGGGCATTTCTGATCTCTTCCTCTGTAACCTCAAGAAGTGAGCTTAAATAACGGTCGGAGAAACCGTCCAGCTTTGCCTGCTTTAGTACAGCCTTTTCGGGAACAGAACCCTTGATCTTGAGCAGTGATTCTTCTTCGTCAACAAGCTCCTTCATCTGCTGTAAGAACCAGTCCTTAATCTTTGTAAGGGCATGGATTTCTTCAATAGTAGCACCCTTGCGAAGTGCTTCATATATAACAAACTGTCTTTCGCTTGTGGGGTATCTCAGCTGTGCTAAAAGTTCTTCCTTTGTCATATCGTGGAAGTTCTTTGCAAAGCCAAGACCGTATCTGTCCTTTTCGAGTGAACGTATAGCCTTCTGGAAAGCCTCTTTATAGGTCTTGCCGATGCTCATTACTTCACCGACAGCTCTCATCTGTGTTCCGAGTTTATCCTCTGCGCCCTTGAACTTTTCGAATGCCCAACGTGCGAACTTGATTACAATATAATCTCCGTCAGGGTAATACTTGTCGAGCGTGCCGTACTTACCGCAGGGAATATCCCCCAGCGTCAGACCGCAGGCAAGGAGGGCGGAAACGAAGGCGATAGGGAAGCCTGTAGCCTTTGAAGCAAGAGCGGAAGAACGTGATGTTCTGGGGTTTATTTCGATTACAACAATACGTCCTGTTTCGGGATTACGGGCAAACTGACAGTTGCAGCCGCCGATAACCTCGATGGATTCGATAATACGGTAAGACATTTCCTGAAGCTCTTTCTGAACATCTTCGGGAATAGTCAGCATAGGAGCAGAGCAGAACGAGTCGCCCGTATGCACGCCGATGGGGTCGATGTTTTCAATAAAGCAAACGGTGATCTTATTGTTGTCGGCATCACGGACAACTTCAAGCTCGAGCTCTTCCCATCCGAAGATACATTCCTCGACAAGAACCTGACCTACAAGAGATGCCTGCAAGCCTCTTTCGCATACGACCTTAAGTTCGTCTACATTATAAACCATTCCGCCGCCGGCACCGCCCATTGTATAGGCAGGACGAAGAACAACAGGGTACTTGAGTTCCTCGGCTATCTTGACAGCTTCATCAATCGTGTAAGCAACTTCACTTCTCGGCATACCGATACCGAGATCCTTCATTGCGTTCTTGAACTCGATACGGTCTTCACCACGTTCGATAGCGTCGACCTGAACACCGATTACCTGTACGTTGAACTTTTTCAGTACGCCTGCCTTGTCAAGCTCAGAGCAGAGATTAAGTCCTGACTGACCGCCGAGGTTGGGCAGAAGCGCATCGGGACGTTCCTGCTCGATAATCTGAGTAAGTCTGTCGAGGTTGAGCGGTTCAATGTAGGTGATGTCCGCTACATCCGGGTCGGTCATAATAGTTGCGGGGTTTGAGTTTACAAGAACTATCTCATAACCGAGCTTCTTGAGTGCTTTACAAGCCTGTGTGCCTGAATAGTCAAACTCACAAGCCTGACCTATGATGATAGGGCCGGAGCCTATTATCATAATTTTGTTAATGTCCTGTCTTTTTGGCATATTTCTCATCCTTACCGCACTTTTGCAGTGCGAAATTTTTATTTGCCGTATTGTTGGCATATTTTATTAGGATAATAATATCACAAAATCCGACAGAATGCAATAGAAAACTTCCGGATAGGGCAGATTTGTCATAAAAGTAACATTTTCAGGTGGATGTTCGGTTTTGGATACGAAAAAGCCGACCTGCCGGAAAAGGTCGGCTGACAATATCCGGTTATGCTTTTTCAAATATAAGAATCTTCTGTGCGAATTTCTTTAAAAAAGGTAGCTTTCTGAACGGTTTCAATATCGGCATGATTTCTGTCATACCACGGATGATATTATCGTTTTTGATACATCTGAAGCCATCTGCCGCTTTACCTAAATCATCAAAGGTATCAGCACCAAACACGAATTTTGCACCGGTGTCCTGAATTGATTTTTCGGTATGCTCCTTGTTTACCCACTTTTTAGCAAGGCACTCCATAAGCACTGTCGCATTATCGAATTTATCTCTGATAATCGACAGCATCTGAGCGTTTTCGTCAGAGGTAAGATACATTGAAAGACCTTCGATTATAAATAGCATTTTTCCTCTTTTTGTTACCTTGTCAGCCCAATCGGGATCGGTTGCGGAAATGCCTATTGTAGACACCCTGCCTGATTCGTGATATATTGCGTCACGAACCTCTATAGTTTCCGGCAGATCGACATTGTACCATATTATTCTGCCGTTATCCATACGGTAAAATCTTGTATCAAGTCCGCAGGCTATGTTTACAACTGTGCAATCGGGATTTTTGTTTATAAAGTCTTTGACCAATTCGTCAAATACGATGGTTCGTGCAATTACTCCGTTGCTCATCGTAGAGTCCTTTTCCGCTTTTGAAAAGTCATAGTCTATCTTATCGACAAGCTCTATTGCCTTTGCATCGTAAAATTTAGCATTCTTTTTTCTTGAATATTTGGCTCTTGCGTAAAAACTCTGTAGCATAGTTTCTGCTGAGCCTGTAAGCAGTGGATTGATTTTTTTGTCTTCCATAATATCTCCGTTAATACACAAATACATTTTGGTTAATCCTGACTAACCAAAATCATTTTACCACAAAGATGCCCCTCTGTCAATAAGAATCCAAGAGTATTGCGGCTGAAGAGTGGATTTAAACAGGTTATAATCGGTTATAAATCAAAATTTATATATCGAAATAAAAATGTAAAAAAAGACTTGACAAAGGAGTCAGGATTTGTTATAATAAATCACGTTGTGAAAACAATTCAAAAGTTTTATAGCTTTTGAGCCACTAGCTCAGGCGGCAGAGCACCTGCCTTTTAAGCAGGGTGTCCCGGGTTCGATTCCCGGGTGGCTCACCAAAATTTTATTTTACACTTTTAAGGATACCGCTATAGGTGTCCTTGAAACTGTAAATAAAATCATATATC
>ULIW01010179.1_pt1 | contig 11641 bp, 9 predicted proteins | sample 1950451 | NCBI WGS metagenome assembly ULIW01 (sample SAMEA4835452, study PRJEB28245) | human gut metagenome | biome: gut microbiome; material: fecal sample | place: Denmark | collected 2008 | reverse complement strand
CCCGAGTATCGAGAGCTATGCGCGGGCAGAAGCCGGACAATACCGGTTATGGGAATTAAAAGAACGCCCCGATGGTGTGCAGGCACAGAAAATCGAGGTTGTGGATCTGCGCGAGGAGCTCCGACGGGGAAACCGGAGTATCATCAGCCGGAGTCTCTATGAGAAGATACAGGAGCGGCTTGAGAGAAAAGAGCAGATGATGCTTTTTATCAACCGCCGGGGATTTAACAGCTTTGTATCGTGCCGGGCATGTGGTGAGGCAATCAAATGTCCAAGATGTGATGTGGCGTTAACGTATCATCAGCAGACAATACAGGCACAGAGACAACTGGTGTGTCATTACTGTGGCTATACGACAGCGATGCCAAAGCAGTGTCCGTCCTGTAAATCGAATATGATCGCCGGATTTGGAACCGGTACAGAGAAGGTTGAAGAGGAAATAAAAAAACTGTTCCCTGCGATTAAGACCTTGCGGATGGATCGGGATACAACGATGCGGAAGGACGCGGGTGCCAGAATTCTGAAGCAGTTTGCGGAAGGAAAGGCAGATATGCTGATCGGCACGCAGATGATCGTCAAGGGACATGATTACAGCAATGTGACGTTGGTTGGCGTGATCCTGGCGGATTTATCCTTATACGCAAATGACTACCGTGCAGGAGAACGTACTTTTGATCTTCTGACGCAGGCAGCCGGACGTGCCGGTCGAGGCGAAAAAGAAGGAGCGGTCGTGATACAGACCTATCAGCCGGAGCATTATGCGATTGCGGCAGGTGCCAGTCAGGATTACAAAGCATTTTACGAAATGGAGATGGCATACAGGCGGATGCTTCGTTATCCACCGGTTTATGATATGCTGCAGATTCTGCTGACTGGAGAATCCAAAGGAAAAGTAGAAAGCTATGCCGGGATTTTATGCCGGGATTTAAAGGAAAAGACAAAGACATTACAATATACGCAGACAAGGATCATCGGACCGGGAGAAGCGGCGATTGGAAAGATCAACGATGAATACCGTTATGTGATCTATATCAAGGCACCGGGTCTTGGCGCAATCACGACGCTGCGTGACTATATTGACACATGCGGCTGCGAAGGCGTGACGATTAGCGTGGATATGAACCCGATGACGGTTTGTTAAGAAAAATATGGTTTTAAATTATAATATAAATGGAGGGCAATATGGCAACGAGAAAGATACGTTTAGATGGTGATGATGTATTGAGAAAGGTCTGCAAACCGATTGAGAAGATGACACCACGGTTGCAGACATTGATCGATGATATGTATGAGACGATGTATGAGGCAAATGGTGTGGGACTGGCGGCACCACAGGTTGGTATATTAAAGCGCATTGTCGTGATCGATATCGGAGATGATAATGCCTATACATTGATCAATCCAAAGATTATCGAGGCGGACGGCGAACAGACAGGCGAGGAAGGCTGCCTGAGTCTGCCGGGTCTGCAGGGCACCGTGACAAGACCAAATCATGTAATCTGTGAAGCATATGACGAGGATATGCAGCTTCGGCAGATCGAGGGCGAGGCATTACTGGCGCGTGCGATCTGTCATGAGTTAGATCATCTCGATGGAATCCTGTACAAGGACAAGGTAGAGGATGGACTTTACAAAGTAGAGCCAGTTGAGCCGGAAGAGTAACCAGAAATCGTAAGTGCAACAGGGTAGAACATGGAGGTAGAGCATGAGAATCATATATATGGGAACGCCGGAGTTTGCAGCGATTGCGCTTTCGGCAATCGTGAAAGAACATGAGGTGGTTGCGGTTGTGACACAGCCGGACAAACCACAGGGACGAAACCGCAAGCTGGTACCAACACCAGTCAAGGTGAAAGCACAGGAATATGAGATTCCCGTCTATCAGCCGGAGAAGGTGCGCGAGGCAGAGATGGTAGAAACGCTTCGGTCATACAAGCCGGATGCAATCGTGGTGGCTGCGTATGGACAGATTCTGCCGGAGAGCATTTTATCGATTCCGCCGTATGGCTGTATCAACATTCATGCGTCACTGCTTCCGAAATACCGTGGCGCAGCACCGATTGAGCGCGCAATCATCGACGGAGAGACGGTAACTGGTGTCACAACGATGTATATGGAAAAAGGACTTGATACCGGAGATATGATCGACAAGGTGGAGGTTGCGATCACACCGGAAGATACTGGAGCCACGCTGCATGATAAGCTTGCCGAGGCTGGAGCGGCTTTGATTTTGGAGACACTCACCAAACTGGAAAATCATACAGCAACACGGATGAAACAGGATGATGCACAGAGTTGTTATGCATCAATGCTTTCCAAAGAAATGGGGCGGATGGATTTTGCGAAGTCCGCAGAGGAACTGGAACATCTGATCCGGGGACTTAATCCGTGGCCGTGTGCATATACAGAGATAGACGGCAAGAATGTGAAGATCTACAAAGCAAAGGTCATCGCAATGGATGATGCATATAAGACGCAGGCACAGGGAAAGGTGGAACAGACACTGACCTTTGCGCCGGGCGAGATCGTGGAGGTTGCAAAGAAGTATTTTGTGATCGCGTGTGGCACGGATGCCTTGCAGATCCAGAACCTGCAGCCGGAGGGTAAGAAGCCGATGGATACCGTAGCTTATTTAAATGGCAATCCGCTTAAGGCAGGGATGACTGTAAATTGGAAATAAAGAGGAGAAACACATGGATACAAGAGACGTGGCGTTGACTGTATTATTGGATATAGAGACTAATCAGACATTTTCGAATATTGCACTTGGAAATGCACTTCGTAAAAACCAGTTTACGGACAAGGTAGAACGCGCTTTTTTATCCAGACTGGTGGAGGGTGTCACAGAGACAAAGCTGCGGCTGGACTATGTGATCGACCAGTATTCAAAGACGAAGATAAAAAAGTGTAAGCCGGTGATCGCCTGTCTGCTCCGGATGGGCTGTTACCAGATTCTTTTTATGGACAGCGTACCGGATTCTGCCGCGTGCAATGAATGCGTGAAGCTTGCGAAAAAACATGGCTTTGCCGGACTTTCTGGTTTTGTGAACGGCGTGCTTCGGACGATCACACGGGAGAAAACGAAGCTTGCATATCCTGATCAAAAAAGAGAACCGGAGCGGTATTTGTCCGTGATGACATCAACACCACTCTGGCTCGTACAGAAGCTTATCTTGGAATATGGCACAGAGAGCGCAGAAACGATCTTTCAGGCGGCATTTGCAGACCGGAAGACGAGTATCCGGCTGAACAAACATCGGATCGAAGAAAACGGAGAGACGATGGATTCTTATAAGAACCGATTGAAAGAAGCAGGCATAACAGTCGAGCCGGGTGCATATTATGAAGGGGCATGGCTGTTATCGGGCTATGATTTTATACACAAGATTCCGGGATATAAGCAGGGATATTTCACGGTGCAGGATGAAAGCTCGATGTGTGCGGTTGCGGCAGCAGGCATCCAGCCAGAGGATTTTGTGATGGATATCTGTGCGGCACCAGGTGGTAAGACGACGGCGGCAGCAGAATTTGCACAGCAAGGGCATGTGCTGTCGATGGACATTGCAGAGGAAAAACTGGAATTGATTGAAGAAAATGTAGAACGGTTAAAGCTTGCAAATGTGGATATCCGTGGTCAGGATGCAACGGAATATATGCAGGAGCAGGAGGAAAAAGCAGATGTTGTTATCGCAGATCTGCCTTGTTCCGGACTTGGCATCATGGGACGGAAAAATGATATCAAATACCGGGTAACCGAGGAACAGATCGAGTCACTGGTGGAGCTGCAACATACGATACTGCAAAACGCCTGCCGATACGTGAAGGCAGGTGGAACGCTTTTATATAGCACCTGCACGATCACAAAGGAAGAAAACACCTTGCAGGTGGAGCGTTTCTTAAAGGGACATCCAGAATATACATTAAAAGAACAACGACAGTTCTTACAGGGCATCGATGCCTGTGACGGATTTTATTATGCGGTACTGCATAAGCTAGGAGATTAAAATGGACATCAAATCAATGTACCTTGCAGAAATTGAACAGTGGATGAAAGAACACGGACAGCCGGCGTTTCGGGCAAAGCAGGTGTTTCAGTGGATGCACCAGAAGTATGTGGCATCGACGGAGGATATGTCGAATCTTCCGAAGGCACTGCGTGCACAGATGGACGAGGAAGGATTCGTGCACATTGAGGCAGAAATGAGTCAGGAATCAAAATCAGACGGTACGATCAAATTCCTGTACCGCCTGTCGGATGGACAGATGATCGAGACGGTGTTTATGCGCCATAATTATGGTAATTCGGTTTGTATCTCATCGCAGGCGGGCTGCCGGATGGGATGCCGTTTCTGTGCGTCGACGATTGGCGGACTGGTACGGAATCTGACCGCTTCGGAGATGCTCGAACAGATCTATGCGACGGGCCGCATCACCGGGGAACGTATCAGCCACGTGGTCGTGATGGGAACGGGAGAACCGCTCGACAACTATGAGAATCTGATTCGTTTTTTGCGCCTGCTGATCGATGAGAATGGATACAATTTAAGTGCCAGAAATATCACGGTATCAAGCTGCGGAATTGTGCCGCGCATCTATGATCTGGCAAAGGAGGATATCCCGATCACCTTTGCACTTTCCTTACATGCGCCGACCGATGAAGAGCGGAAAGAACTGATGCCGGTTGCACACCAGTACACACTGGCAGAGACATTAGATGCCTGTCGGGAATATTTCCGGCAGACCGGACGGAGAGTGACTTTTGAGTACAGCCTTGTAAAGGGCAAGAATGATACGGAGGAACAGGCGAGAAAACTGGCAAAGCTGCTTGCAGGTATGAATTGTCATGTCAATCTGATTCCGATCAATCCGGTGGAAGAGCGGGAATACGAGCGAAGCGACAGTGATTCCGTTGAAAAATTCAAATCCACTCTTGCAAAATATCACATAAATGCTACAATAAGGAAGAGTATGGGTAGCGATATAGATGCTGCCTGTGGTCAGTTACGAAGGAAATATGCGTTTCATCATCAGGAGGATTCCCATGCATTCTAGTGGAAAGACGGATACCGGGATCAAACGTAATAACAATCAGGACAGTATTTTTTTCAGTGACACTCCGGTCGGTCCACTTCCGAATCTGTATATCGTAGCAGATGGAATGGGCGGACATCGCGCGGGGGACAAAGCATCAAGGATGGCGATTGATATTACAGTGGATTTCATAGAGAAGTCCACAATAGAAAATCCGGTAGCACTGTTAAAACGGGCAATGTTATTTGTAAACAATGAAATATATAAGGCGGCGTGTGCAGATCCCGATTTAAATGGGATGGGAACGACGATGGTAGCAGCCGTGGCACAGGATGGAAAGCTGTATGTGGCGAATGTCGGTGACAGCCGATTGTATGCGATCGGCGGAGAGATTCGTCAGATCACAATGGATCATTCGCTTGTCGAGGAACTGATCCGAAAAGGTGAACTGGAACGGAAAAAAGGACGCAATCATCCAGAGAAGAACATCATCACAAAAGCGATGGGTTCACGGGACGAGATGATGCCGGACTTTTTTGAGATAGATATAAACACGGAAGAAAAATATCTGTTATGCTCAGACGGGTTATCGAACATGGTCGAAGATGACGAAATAAGGGATATTGTTTCCGAGGAAGACGATTTGGACCGAATTGCACAGGAACTTGTGGATCGGGCAAATTATTATGGTGGTTCGGATAATATATCCGTAATTATTATATCGGCAGATTGATGACCGAATAGAGAACGAATATAGCAGAAAGGGTTGAAATCATGTTAAAACCAGGAATGATATTATGTGATAGATATGAGATTTTGGACGTGGTCGGTGCAGGCGGAATGTCCATAGTCTACAAAGCAAGAGACCATAGATTGAATCGAAATGTGGCAATCAAGGTATTGAAGCCGGAGTTCAGCAACGATAAGAACTTTGTGACAAAGTTCCGGATCGAGGCACAGGCTTCCGCAGGACTGACACATCCGAATATTGTAAATGTATATGATGTTGTCGATGATGAAGGCATTTACTGCATCGTGATGGAACTGGTAGAGGGTATCACATTAAAGCAGTATATCGAGCAGAACGGTCGTCTCAATATGGAGACAGCCATCAACTTCTCTATCCAGATCGCATCCGGTCTGGAGGCAGCGCATGAGAATCATATTATTCACCGTGACATCAAGCCACAGAATATTATTGTATCAAAAAATGGAAATATCAAGGTTACAGATTTCGGTATCGCCAAGGCAGCAAGCAGCAATACTCTGACGTCTGGCGCGATGGGAAGTGTACATTACATATCCCCAGAGCAGGCAAGAGGTGGCTACAGTGATGAGAGAAGTGATATTTATTCTCTTGGTATCACGATGTATGAGATGGTAACCGGAAGAGTGCCGTTTGAGGGAGATAATAACGTATCAGTTGCACTCATGCATATCCAGAATGAGATGATTCCACCGAGACAGTATTATCCGGATATTTATTCCAGCTTCGAGAAGATCATCCTGAAGGCGACACAGAAGAAACCGGAGCGCAGATATCTGACAGCGAGTGCCTTGATCGCAGACTTGAAGCGTGTACAGAACAATCCGAATATTGATATCGTGGTCGCGCCAACTTCAATCACAAACAGTCCGACACAGGAGTGGACAAAGGAAGACGTACAGGCAATCCGTAACGGAAGTGCAAACCGTGACCTGTATAGCCAGCCATACGAAAATCCACCAGTGTCACAGGAGATGGGCGAGATCCGTCCAATTGGATACAACTCTACCCCGCAGGCAAACAATGGCAGAATCAATGAGCTTCTGCAGGAGGATGATGACGAATGGGAAGAGGATGATTATGAGCCGGAACCACAGCCAAAGCGTGGCAATCTGAAGAAGGTTCAGGATTATGATGACGATGAAGAGTTAGAAGAAGAGGAAGATCCGGATGGCATTGATCCAGGTATCCGGAAAGCAGTTACGATTGCCGGTGTAGCAACGGCTGTTATCATTGCAATCATCATTATAGTTGTACTTGGTAATGTACTTGGCTGGTTTAAGTTTGGTTCTAAGAAGGACGATAAGAATAAGATTACAACAGAGGAAGTACAGTCTGTTGCAATGCTTAGTGTGACTGGTGTCTCTGAGGAAGCTGCCTTGAAGATGCTTTCGGATGCAGGTTTTACAAACGTCAAGACAGAGCATGTAGAGGATGAGAAGACACAGGAAGGTTACGTCTTTGAGCAGAGCGTGAAAGAAGGCGAGACAATCCCTGCAGATCAGGAGATTGTGCTCAAGGTCAGTGCAGGCGCAGAGGAAGTAGATGTACCAGATGTCAAGAATTATGAAGATTCACAGGCAGTAACAATTTTGACAGAGGCTGGTTTTGAAGTCAGTCATGCATATGAATACAGCGATGATGTCGAGAAAGATAAAGTTATCAAGACTGATCCGGAAGGCGGCACAAAGGCAGCCAAGGGATCAAAGGTTATCGTGACAGTCAGCAACGGTTCTGAGAAGAAGGAAGTAGAAGTTCCGAACTTAGGCGGACTTACAGAGGCACAGGCAAGAGACTCGCTGTCAAGCAAGAAGCTTTCTGCCGGAAATGTCACACATGCAAACAGTGATAGTGTCGCAGCAGGTATGGTTATCAGCCAGAATCCTTCGAGAGGAACAACTGTGACAGAGGGCGATAGCGTTGATTTCGTTATCAGTGATGGACCAGAGCAGAAGGCAAAGAAATATACGGCAAATATTTCTGGAACTATTACATGCAATGATGCAGCCTTAGACGGATCAGCCGTTACGGTTCAGGTAATATTTAATGGTGGCGCTGTGTATGAGCAGACAATCACTGTTACATCAGGAAACTCTTATAATGTATCTGCGACTGTACCAAATCTGGATTCACAGGGTGGCAGTGCAAGCTTTGTAATTCTGGCAGGTGGAACGGATGTGACAAGTTCATTCTCCGTACCGGCACCGAATGTTTCTTATTCGGAAGAATAAAAGAGTATAGGAAGTCTATGCAGGGAAAGATTATGAAAGGTGTGGGTGGATTTTATTATATCCACCCACATAATACTGTAAATACCATATATGAGTGTAAAGCAAAGGGTGCGTTCCGCAACCAGAAGATTAAACCGGCAGTTGGCGATGATGTCGAGATCGAGATCATCAGTGAACAGGATAAGACCGGAAACATCGTGGAAATCTTACCGCGGGAGAATCTGCTGATCCGCCCGGCGGTTGCGAATGTCGATCAGGCTGTGATCGTATTTGCACTGGCAGATCCGAAGCCAAACTACAATCTGTTAGACCGGTTTTTGATCATGATGGAACAGCAGGGCGTTGACACGTTGATCTGCTTTAACAAATCTGATCTTGTAAGCGGGCAGGAAGCAAAGGAAATCTGTGATATCTATGCAGGCGCTGGTTATCAGGTGTTCCTGACGGTTGCAAAGGAGAATGTTGGAGTTGATGCATTCCGGGAAGCAATCCGAGGTAAGACAAGCGTTTTTGCGGGTCCGTCTGGTGTCGGAAAATCGTCGATGTTAAACGCATTGCATCCGCAGGCGCAGGTGCAGACCGGAGCAGTCAGTGAGAAGATCCGCAGAGGAAAACACACAACGAGACATTCCGAACTGATCTACATTGAGGAAGACACGTATATCATGGATACACCGGGATTTAGTTCTCTTGTGATTGAGGACTTAGAACCGGAAGATTTAAAGGAATATTTCCGGGAGTTTGAATGTTATAATGGCCGTTGCAAATTTAATGGCTGTGTGCATATACATGAGCCGGAGTGCTTCGTGAAAGAAGCGTTGCAGGCGGGGACGATCTCACAGCTTCGCTATGATAATTATATGCAGTTATATGATGAATTAAAAAATAAAAGGAGATGGTAGGTATGAATATTCTTTCACCGTCGTTGTTGTCAATTGATTTTAACCATATTGAACGAAATGCAAAAGTGCTGGATGAGGCAGGCGTGAAATGGTTTCACTTAGATGTTATGGATGGAACCTTTGTACGAAATATCTCCTTTGGACCACCGGTTATTAAATGCATCCGTAAGGTCACAGACAGCTTTTTTGATGTACATCTGATGATCAATGAGCCAATTCGTTATATCGATGCATTTGCGGATGCAGGAGCAGACATGCTGACAGTACATTACGAGGCATGTAAGGATTTACAGGAGACGATTGATGCTGTCAAGGCAGCAGGTATGAAGGTTGGTATTGCTGTGAATCCGGAGACTCCGGTACACTGGTTAGAGTACTATATCAATCAGGTGGATATGGTGCTGATCATGAGCGTCAATCCGGGCTTTGGCGGACAGAAGTTTATGCCGATTGCACTTACGAAGCTGCAGGAAGTAAAGGCACTTGCCGAAGAGCGTAATCCAGAGCTTCTGATCGAGGTGGATGGCGGTATCACGGTTGACAACGTACAGGATGTATTAGACGCCGGTGCGAATGTTGTTGTTGCAGGTTCCGCTGTCTTCAAGGGCGACAAGAAAGCAAATATCGCAGCTTTTATGGAAAAGCTGAACGCATAGAGCATAGAAATGAAAACAGAAAGCAAATATTGTCTCATTGTCACAGGTGGCTCGGTCGATCAGAATTTGCTCGCGACCGTTTATGAGGGCGCATATGGATATCCGGTTCATCCGTATGTAATCGGTGTGGACAAGGGACTGGAAATGTTAGAACAATTGGACATCGAACCGGATTTGATAATTGGAGATTTTGATTCCGCGAATGACGGCATCAGAGCGAAATATGTGACAAGCCCTGATGCCGTTGTGCGTGAAAAGTGTGTGGTACTGAATCCGGAAAAAGATTTCACGGATACACATGTTGCAGTCTTAGAGGCGGCAAAACGTGGATTTACACGGGCATTGCTGCTTGGCGCAACTGGAACCAGACTCGACCATACACTTGGAAATATGGGATTGCTTTTTACGTGTAAACAGGAGGGAATCCATGCAGAAATCTTAGATCTGCATAACCGGATTTCTCTGATACAAAAAGAAAAGATAGTTCGTGCAGAAAATCTGTATGGACCTTATATATCTTTACTGCCCTTTTCAGAATGCGTGAAGGGCATTACCCTCAAAGGTTTTAAATATAATGCAAATGACCTGTCAATCAGAAAGGGAGAGACGATAGGACTTAGCAACGAATTAAGAGAGGAGGAAGGTCACATAACGATTGGAGATGGGTACCTGTTTCTTATGGAGACCAAAGATTAAATGTCAACATGGGTAATACTTGCATTTGTAATTTACATGATTTTCATGTTGGGAATCGGTATTATTACAGCTAGAAAAAACAAAAGCTCGGATGATTACTTCTTAGGAGGTAGAAACTTGGGAGGATGGGTGACAGCCCTCTCTGCACAGGCATCCGACATGAGTGGATGGATGCTGATGGGACTTCCGGGCTGTGTCTATGCATTTGGTGCGAATCAGGCTTGGATCGCAATCGGTCTTTTGATCGGTACGATTTTGAACTGGGTGATCGTCGCAGGTCGTCTGCGCCGCTATACGATCAAAGCAGGCAATGCAATGACGATTCCGGAGTATCTGAGCAATCGTTTCCGCGATAAGCATAATATCCTGATTACGATTTCTGCGATCGTTATTGTAATCTTCTTCGTGGTATATTCTGCATCTGCATTTGCTTCTGGTGGAAAGCTGTTTGCATCAATCACAAAGATGGATTATCATCAGGCATTGATCGTCGGTGCGGTCGTTATTCTGATCTATACGTTCCTTGGAGGATTCCTTGCCGTTTGTACCACAGACTTCGTACAGGGTATGATGATGCTGGTTGGTGTACTTGCTGTTCCAATTCTGGTTGTGATCGTGCTTGGCACAGGAAACATTGTACCAAATCTTGTAAATTCCGGATTGAATGTCGATGCGAAGGATTATCTGAATATCTTCATGCAGGATGGTAAGCCGATTTCCGGTATCAGTATTGCGTCCCAGCTTGCATGGGGACTTGGATACTGTGGTATGCCACATATTCTTGTTCGTTTCATGGCAGTCCGCGATGGGAAGGAACTTGCAAAATCCAAGAAGGTTGCGATCGTGTGGGTACTGATCTCGCTTGTACTTGCCTGTGTGATCGGTGTGCTTGGACGTGCATATCTGTATCCAATGGTACTTTCCAACGAAGGTGCACAGTATGAGAATGTCTATATCGAGATGATCAAGAAGCTCTTCATGACAGATTACACGTTGCCATTTATCGGTGGTCTGCTGCTGTGTGGCATCTTAGCTGCAATCATGTCAACGGCAGATTCCCAGCTTCTTGTATCGTCTTCCGCAGTTGCAAATGATCTGTTCAAGGGCGTGTTCTTCAAGAAGCTGAAAGATAAGCAGATATTGTTTATTGCAAGAGCAACGGTATTTGTTGTTGCAATCATTGCGATCGTAATTGCATGGAATCCAAATTCATCCATCATGAATCTGGTCAGCGATGCATGGGCAGGACTTGGTAGTGCGTTTGGCCCTGCAATCCTGATGTCACTTTATTGGAAGCGTATGAATCTCGCAGGTGCTGCTGCAGGTATGGCAAGCGGTGGATTGACCGTTATTATCTGG
>ULIW01025973.1_pt1 | contig 11948 bp, 10 predicted proteins | sample 1950451 | NCBI WGS metagenome assembly ULIW01 (sample SAMEA4835452, study PRJEB28245) | human gut metagenome | biome: gut microbiome; material: fecal sample | place: Denmark | collected 2008 | reverse complement strand
ATCGGCACTTAGAATTATGCGGTATTGCCTGAAGTCCTTACGCCGAAGCCTTTCGTTCAAGAAAGGCTGAAAAATCCCCCGTAATTAAAACAGCCGCTCTTTCGGGTAAAAACCGCTGGCGTGCATGGCGGCCAGGGCGGCAACCAGCTCCGGTTTGTCCTCACGGTAGGTAATGCCGTGCCACTTGTCCGGGGTGGTCAGCACCTTTACTTCCGCTTTGCCGGTTTCCAGCGCTTCCGTTACCACGGTGGGCAGGTAATACTCGCACTTGAGCGGGTTGCCCGGCAGGCTGCTGCGCAGAAAATCTACAAACCCGGCTTTGGCCTCGGTGATGAAATCCGGGGTAAAGCCCCACATGTTCATCGAAACGACCGTATCCGCGGGCAGGTCCACCCAGGTCTCGCCGCCGTCTTCCGTGTAATGGATACCGCTATCATAAGTTTCAATGCGGGTGCGCTCCGTTACCGTGTCAAGATTTCCATCAGCATCTGTTACGCAGACACCACGGCTGACGGAACCGTTGGTGCTGACCGTGTTGCCCAAAAGATACCCCACCATCACCCAAGGATATTTCGGGCCGGTGTGCCCGGCGCTCAGGTAATTGTAGATCAGCTCAAAGCAGGTGCGGCCGTAATAATCATCAGCATTGATGACAGCGAACGGCGCATCAATCGCATCGGCAGCAGACAAAATGGCATGGGCGGTGCCCCACGGCTTGATGCGGCCCTCCGGCACGGTAAAACCTTCCGGCAGAATATCCAGCTCCTGATACGCATAGCGCACATTTAGCCCGGCCTTTTCGGCGCGGGCACCCACAGTGGATTTGAACGCGTCTTCGATTGCGTGCTTGATGATGAACACGACCGTTTCAAACCCGGCGCGGTGGGCATCGAACAGGCTGTAATCCAGAATCGCTTCCCCGGCGGGGCCAACGGCCTCGATCTGCTTCAGGCCTCCGAACCGGCTGCCCATGCCGGCTGCCATGATGACAAGGATCGGCTTTTTTGCGGTATCTTTCATGAAAATATAAACTCCTTTTCCTAATGGGCGAACACAGTGTGCAAGATGATGAAAAATGATTGGATTACTGTGCTGCCCAATCTAGCAGGTAAACCAGTATGAGGGGAATCAAAAAATAAACTCTGCTGTTTTTATGATACACTTTTAAGAATCTGGTTGCAAGGAGGTAAATAAATTCGGCAAAATAATATATGCTTTTACAGGCTGGGTATGCTATAATAAGCGTGATTCATAAAAGTAATACCCATTTGATATAAGTGATACCAATTTGAGATAGAGGGATACAACCAGGAGGTGCAGGATATGGCAGAAAAACATGATACCGTGCGCGGGCTGGTGCTTGCGGGCGGCGGCGCAAAGGGAAGTTATCAGGTTGGTGTGTATCAGGCACTGATGGAACTTGGCTGGCTGCCGGATGTGATCACTGGTGCCAGTGTGGGCAGCCTGAACGCAGCACTGTTTGTGATGGGCAAAGTGAACGAAGCGGCAGACCTGTGGCGCAGCCTGGATAACCACGGCGTTCTGGAACTGCCAGAGGGCAAAACGCCGGAGGAACTGCGTGATTTCTTGTTGGAAACTCTGCGCGGCGGCGGGCTGAACACCGAACCGCTGGGTCAGACCATTGACCAGTACATGGACGAGGACGCCATCCGGGCATCCCACATCAAGTACGGTTTGGTGATTACCGAAATGAACACCCTGCGCAGCGTGCAGTGTACGCTGGATGATATCCCGCAGGGGCAGCTGAAAGATTATATGCTGGCCTCTTCCGCCTGCTTCCCGGCGCTGCGTCCCTATGAGATTGACGGGGTAAAGTACATTGACGGCGGTTGGCGGGACAATATGCCGCTGGAGCTGGCCGCCAAAATGGGGGCAACCGAGCTAATCGGCGTGGATGTGGATGGCGTTGGGCTGACTCGCCCCAACCTGACCGGTCTGCCTACCCGCATCATCCGCAGCCATTGGGACTTGGGGCCGCTGTTTGATTTTGACGGTGTGCGTGCCGCCAAAAACATTGCCCTGGGCTATATGGATACCATGCGGGAATTTGGCCGCCTGGGCGGTACGGCGTATGGCATTCTGCCCGATGAAAACAGCTTTATGCAGGACTTTGCCGCTGAATACCAGGCCCAGCTGAGCGCGGCAATCTCCCGCGCGCCGACCCTGGCGCTGACCGAAGCACTGGCCCGCCAGCATAAGCATTACCCGGCGGCGTTCTCCGAAAATTTGACCGCCCCCACCCGCGGCGCGATTGCCCCGCTGGAACTAGCGGCGGAGATGGTGGATGTGCCGAGTGAAGTACCCTATACCCCCAAACTGCTGGCCCTGACTTTTATGGGTCAGTGCGATAAAGACCCCGCGGACCGCTATAAGACCCTGCTTGGCCGGGAAGAGGGCAATATCCTTGGCGAAGCCGCCATGGCAACAGCCGTGCCGGAAGACTTTGTTACCGCGCTGGTCAGCCATACTTTAAGCAAAATGCCGTCGGCAAAATTCCTGTAAGACTGCACAGACAAGAAGGTTCAACAAGGAGGACAACATGCAAACTTTTCAGGGATTGGCAGTGTCCGATGGCTTAACAGTCGGCCCTGTTGTTCGCATTGACCGCGGTGCGGCGGGCCTGCACCGCATTGTGTGCGACCCGTTCCGGGAGCGTGCCCTGTACGAAGCTGCCATTGTGCTGGCAAAAGATGAACTGAACCGCCTGCAGCAGCACGCCTGCGGGCAGGATGCTGATATTTTAATGTTCCAGATTGCCCTGTTGGAGGATGAATCCTTCACCAACGAAATTGGCGATTACATAGCCGCCGGTGCCGGCAGCGCTGCCGCCGTGGAGCGTGCGGAGCAGATTTTTGCAGGCCGCTTAAAAAACGTGGATGATGATTACATCCGGGAGCGCAGCGTGGATGTGTGCGATGCCTGCCGCCGCGTGGTGGATATTTTGGATGGCCGCCCCAGCCGCCGTCTGCACCTGACGGAGCCCAGCATCCTGGCGGCAGAGCTGTTTTACCCCAGCGATCTGTTTGGTCAGGCACCGGGCATGATCCTGGGGCTTGCCTCGGAAACGGACAGTGAAACCAGCCACGCCGCCATTATGGCGCGCAGCATGGGCATCCCGGCGGTATTCCAGCTGGGCAAGGGGGTAGCCGCTGCTGCGGCGGGCTGCCGCGCAGTGGTGGATGCTGAACACGCCCAGCTGATCATTGACCCCACCGCCGCCCAGCTGCGGCAGGTGAAAGCACGGCGGCAGGAGCTGCAAAACAGCAACGCCCTGCCCGACCCGTTGGCTGCGGCCCCCTGCCGCACGCGGGACGGCACGCCGTTTGTTCTGCTGGCCAGCGCAGCCTGCGCCGCACCGGAGGCCATCCAGAAAGCCATTCAGGCGGGGGCTTCCGGCATTGGACTGCTGCGCACGGAATCCGTTGTAATCAAGGAGCTGACGGAAGCCCAGCAGGTGGAAGCCTATAAAACATGCATCAAGAACAGCGGCGGCAAACCCATTACCGTGCGCACCTGCGATTGGGCTGCGGACGACTGCGGTCAATGGATGGATGGCTTGCAGACACGGATGGAGGAAGAGACCACGGCGCTTACCCAGCTTTCCGCCCTGATGCAGGCTGCAGTGGAGGCACCGGAAGGTGCCTTGCAGGTGCTGTTCCCCATGATCCCCGATGTGGATGCCTGGCGCACCCGCATGGACCAGATGAAGCGCTGCAACGAGAGCCTGAAAGAAAAAGGTTTGCCGTTCTGCGGGAATCTGCCCGTTGGCTGCTTGATCGAAATCCCCGCCGCTGCGTTGATGGCAGGGGAGATCATTGACGCCGGGGCTGACTTTTTGGCCGTGGACCTGGACGATTTGGTGCAGTATACCTGTGGTGTTTCCCGGCGGGAAAAGCCCACCCCTGCCGATAACCCTGCCGTGTTGCGTTTGGTGCAGGATATGATGCACGCAGCCCAGACGCGCGGCGTGCCGCTGTACCTGTGCGGCATTATGCAAAAAGACCTGGAAACCATGCCCGCTTTCATGCGCATTGGTGTGCGCAATTTCTGCGTGGAATCCGTTCACATCAACACCCTCAAAAGCATTCTGATGCAAACCGAACTATAAAAGTCTCCCCGCACCCTTTGCCGCCTACGGCATATGATAAGGGTGCGGGGAGAATTTTTAATGAATAGAGAATAATGAATAAAGAATAATGTAGGTGGACCGCCTCGCGCTGCTCGGCTCAAAAAAGAAGGTACAAAGCTATTTTAATGTGCGTGCGCGGCACGCACACCAGCATTATTCTTTATTCTTTTTTAATTTTTATTTCGTATTATTCCAGGTTCCCCGTCAATGTCATGACGGCGGAGAGGACGGCGAGGGGAGCGGTTTCACAGCGGAGGATGCGGGGGCCGAGGCCAACGGTAACGGCGCCGCATTCGGCAGCGTGGGCAGCTTCCTCGGCGGCAAAACCGCCCTCACTGCCGGTCACCACGGCGATCCGTTTTGCACGGTTTCCCGGTTCTTTGTTGAAAACTTCCCGCAGCGAAACACCGCCGCACTCGTAAAAGAAGAGCACGAGGTCATAGTCCTTGAAGCGGTCGCACACGGCGTTAAAATCCGGTAGGGGAAGCTCCACCGTGGGCAGAATGCCGCGGCCGCACTGCTTGGCGGCTTCCACAGCCACGCGGCAGTAGCGCTCGTTTTTTGCTTCCTCTTTTTTGGGGGCAGCTACACAGTAGCGGCTGAAAAAAGGCACAACATTGGTCACGCCCAGCTCCACGCTGTGGCGGATGGTATCTTCCAGCTTGCCCAGCTTGGGGTACCCGGCAAACAGTGTTACTTCAACACTGGGCTCTGCGGCGCTGGGGTAGCCCTCGGTCACGGTAAACTCCACCCGGCCTGGCTGGATGGAGGTAATGGTGCCCACATACTCCACAGCGTGGGCGTCACACAAAATCACGTTCTCACCAATTTTGGCGCGCATAACGTCAGCCAGGTGGTGGGCGTCGGTGCCGTTCATGGCGGCGCGGCCATTGCCAACTTCGGCGGTAAAATAGCGGTGCGGCATAGCGTTTATACCTCCGCGGCGTTTTTGCAGATCACGCAAACCCAGCCGCGCTTTTCTTTGATCTCAACCGGCTCCAGCCCGGCGGCACGCAGCCCGGCCAGCACTTCGTCCTTGCGGGTATCGATAATGCCGGAAGCAATGAACCGTGCACCCGGCGCCATCAATACCGGCACATGCGGCGCAAGGGACAAGATAGCCGCCGCCACAATGTTTGCGGTGATGATGTTGTATTTGCCGCTGGCTTTGTCAGAAAGATCGCCCACCAGCACGGTAAAGTGCTCGGCCACGCCGTTTCGCTCGGCATTCTCGGCGGCGGTGCGCACGCACATGGGGTCAATATCTACGCCCTCGGCTTCGGCAGCGCCCAGCTTCAACGCAGCAATGGCCAGAATGCCGGAGCCGGTGCCGATATCCAGCACACGCTCGCCGCCCTTTACCATGCTGTCCAGCGTTTCCAGGCACAGGCTGGTGGTTTCGTGGGTGCCGGTGCCAAAGGCCATGCCGGGGTCCATCGTGATCACAATTCGGTCAGTATCATAGGTTTCCCAGCCGGGTACAATGGCTAGGCGCTGGCCAATGTCCATGGCGTGGTAATATTTCTTCCAGGCGTTCTGCCAGTCTTCCTGTTCAATGCCGCTGGTTTCCAGCTTGTACTCCACGCCGCTGGCTTCCAGCCGCTCTTTGAACAGGGGCAGGATCTCGGCCGGGTTTTCGTCCGGGGCCAGGTACATGTGCACCTTTACAATATCGCGCGGTTGATCCAGCAGGTCCTGCTCGATCAGGTCCACATGGGCGATCTCCCATGCCTGCTGTTCCAGGTCGCGGTAGTCCTCAATATAAATGCCGCCGTTGGATACCATGGTAGCAATCGCTTCGGCGGTTTCGGCATACTGCTGCGGTACGGTAATTTGGATATCGGTCCATTCCATAGGAAAAATCCTCCTGCTTGCGTTGTTGGGTTTTTTTCTATTATACTAAATTTTGTCACAAATGGAAAGGGGCGTTTGCCATGAAGATTGTGCTGCTGAACGTGGAGCAGGCACAAAGCATTTACCGCAGCCAGATGGTGCGGGATTTCCCGGAATCGGAGCTGAAACCCTTTGCTTCGGTGCAGGGCATGATGACGCGCGGCCTGTATGAGCCACTGGCGTTTTATGACGAGGCCGGTGCCCTGATGGCATATGCCTGGCAGGCGGTTCTGCCCCAGTGCCGCAATGTGCTGCTGGATTATTTTGCTGTTTTACCGCAGTACCGCGGCAGCGGTGTGGGCACGGCGGTGCTGAAAGAGCTTGCCGCCTATTACGCCCCGCGCAAGCAGAGCCTGATCATAGAATGCGAACACCCCGCCGAAGCGCCAGAACCGGCAGTGGCAAGGCGGCGCATTGGCTTCTACCTGCGGGCCGGTGCCCACGCCGCTGCTATGGAAAGCCGCCTGTTTGGCGTGCGGTACCAGATCTACAGCCTGCCCGCGGGCGGGCTTGCCAAAGATGAAGAAATCCACCGCGATTTGCAGGAATTGTACCGCACCATGGTACCGGAACCCTATTACCGCGGCAACGTGAACTTTTTTGGCGCATAACCGGCACGGCAGGCGGGAAAGCTAACGGCAGACTGAAATAAAAGGAAGTGTGCCGTATGCAGCTGCCCCCAAAAAATTATGACGCCATGGTCAAGCGGGCCAATCCGCCCAGCCCGGTCGTCAAGGACTGCCTGTGGGCCTTTTTTGTGGGCGGGGCCATCTGCCTGTTGGGCGAAGCCCTGCGCCAGTTCTACCTGAGCTGGTACGATAAAGACCTTGCCGGAACATTGACCAGCATCACACTGGTGATGCTTTCCGCCATCACTACGGTGCCGGGCTGGTACCAAAAGCTGGCCGCCAAGGCCGGGGCCGGGACGCTGGTACCTATTACCGGGTTTGCCAACTCAGTGGTCAGCCCGGCGGTGGAGTTCAAGGCCGAAGGCTGGATAACGGGCGTTGGCGCTAAAATTTTTACCATCGCGGGCCCGGTGCTGGCGTTCGGCACACTGGCTTCCTGGGTGTGGGGGCTGGTGTATTGGGCGATGAATAAGTTTTGACCCCAAAATCATCGCGCAGGGCGCTGCTTTGGCTGCCCTGCGCATATTTTTTGCCCCGCTGCGGCACACTAAGCCCAAACAAACCGGAAAGGGGATTGCCTGTTATGCCGATACGAAGGGGCGATACCGTAATATTCCCGCACCCGCCGGTGCTGGCGGCCTGGGCCGCCGTGGGCGGCAAAAAAGAGAGCGAAGGCCCGCTGGCACAGGGCTTTGATGAGCTGGTGCAGGATGCGGGCTTTGATGCCGAGGGCTGCACCGGCTGGGAGCAGGCCGAAAGCATGCTGCAGCAGCGCTGCGCCCGCCATTGCCTGCGCAAAGCGGGCATTGCCAAACAGCAGGTGGAGCTTGCCTTCGCGGGGGACCTGCAGGCCCAGTGCACCGCCAGTAATTACACCATGCGCCAGCTGGGGGTGCCCTTTGCCGGGCTGTATGGTGCCTGCTCCACCATGGCGGAAGCGCTGTGCCTGGCGGCCCTCTGCGCGGCAGCTGGCTATGCGCATGAAATACTCGCCATGAGCAGCAGCCACTTTTGCGCGGCGGAGCGGCAGTTCCGCACCCCGCTGGAATATGGCGGCAAACGCACCCCGACCGCCCAGTGGACTGCTACCGCTGCCGGGGCCTGCCTGGTGCGGGGCAGTGGGGCCGCGGGCGTGCCGGTACTTTCAGCTACCATTGGGCGGGTGTGTGATGCAGGGGTCAAGGATATCAACAACATGGGGGCCGCGATGGCCCCCGCGGCGGCCCAAACGCTGCTGCACTACTTTGCGGACACCGGCACCACCCAGCAGGACTTTGACGCCATTTTTACCGGTGATTTGGGTGAAGTTGGCAGCACCCTGCTGCATGAGCTGATGCACAAAGCTGATTGTCCGGTGGAGAACCACCAGGACTGCGGATGCCTGCTGTATGATGTTGCCGCCCAGAATGTGCAGGCGGGCGGCAGCGGGGCCGGGTGCAGTGCTGCAGTGCTGGCAGCGCATGTTCTGCCGGGGCTGGTGGAACGGCGCTGGCGGCGGGTGCTCTTTCTTTCCACCGGGGCGCTAATGAGCCAGACAACCTTTTTGCAGGGGGAAAGCATCCCCGGCATTGCGCATTGCGTGGAGCTTGGCTGCCCGGAAGAGGAGGGGAACACATGAATTATCTGTGGGCATTTGCGGTGGGCGGCGCCATCTGCGTGGTGGGGCAGCTGCTGATTGATTACACCAAGCTGAGCCCCGCCCGCATCCTGACCGGTTATGTGGTGGCCGGTGTTATCCTGAGCGCCGTTGGCCTGTATGACCCGCTGGTAAAGCTGGCCGGGGCTGGGGCCAGTGTGCCGCTGCTGGGGTTCGGGCATCTGTTGGCCCAGGGTGTGGTGAAGGCCGTGGATGAAATTGGGCTGCCCGGTGTGTTCACCGGCGGCATTGGCGCAGCGGCGGGGGGAATTACCGCCAGTTTGGTGTTTGCCCTGCTGGCCGCGCTGGTGGGCAAAAGCAAGGACCAGAATTAAACCGGCGAATATGTGCCAAGAACCAATATACAAATGAAAATGCCCGCCGATAAAAACCGGCGGGCATTGTTCATGCAATCTTATTCTGCAGCAGCGGCCTTGTTGTTGCGCTTAGCCATACGGCTGATCTTGCGGGCGGCAGTGTTCTTGTGAATGACACCCTTGTTCTTGGCAGCGTCCAGAGCAGAAACAGCGACCTTGATGGCGGCATCCTTGTTCTCGGCATTGCTGTCGATGGCAGCGTCTGCCTTCTTGACAACTGTTTTCAGGTTGGACTTGATGGCCTTGTTGTGTGCAGCCTCTTTCTTGGACTGAGCAACGCGGTCTTTCTGAGATTTAATATTAGGCATTCGTTCCACCTCCTTGGTTTACCCATAACAGTACAAATTATACTAGCATATATTTTGGCCGGTTGCAAGTGTTTTTATAAATTTTTTTCGTGTTTGGCGCTAATATTGCAATGTTTGCGGGGCGGGCAGGCATGGCTGGGGGCATATTGCCCGGCGGTGGGGGCATATCTATTCCGCAAGGGGGTGTTTGCCATGCGCAATGCGGGCCGTGTGCTGGGTGCGCTGCTGTGCACCGCGGCGTTAGCGGGCAGCGCCCTGGCGTTGCGTGTGGTGCCCGGCGGCAGGGTTCTGGCCCTGCTGTTTTGTTCGCCCGGCGCGGCGTTCACGCTCTGGCAGCAGGCAGGGGTGGAACCTCCGCAGGCCCAGCCAGCTGCCGCCCTGGCAGAATCATCGGAATCACCGCCGCAGCCCACCCCGGAACCATTCGTCCAGCCAACCCCCAGCCCCACACCGCAGCCCACGGCGGAACCGGAAGCCACCCCGGCCCCAACCATTACCATACCGCCGAGGGTGCAGACGACAGCGCCCATCCTTGACCGGACTTTCGGCCAGGGCAGCGGGCAGGGATATATTGCCCTTGCGGCGGGCAGTATCAAAAATGCAACGGATGAACCAGATTCAACCATTGCCTCCGCGGCGCAGGGAGCGCTGTCCTTTACCGTTACCCCCGGCAGCCCGGACCCGCAGGTGCTGATCCTGCACACCCACGCAACGGAAACCTACCAGACCTGGGACACCCCGGTGTATGACCCCGACTTTACCGCCCGCACCAAAGATACCACCCTGAACATGTGCGCGGTGGGGGAGGCAATGACCAAAGTGCTAAACGATGCCGGGATCACCACCCTGCACGATACCACCCTGCATGATTCCCCCAGCTACACCGAAAGTTACGCCCGCAGCGCCCAGACAGCGCGGCGCTACCTGGAAGAATACCCCAGCATCAAAGTGGTGCTGGATGTACACCGCGACGCGATGGAAAGCGGCGCTGCCCGTGTGCGCCCCCTGACAACGCTGGACGGCCAGCCGACTGCACAGGTCATGATCATTGCCGGGTGCAATAACGGCGGCACCGTCCAGCTGCCCAACTGGCGGCTGAACCTCTGCTTTGCCGCCAAGTGGGAGGAACGCATGGAAATGCTGTACCCCGGCCTGACCCGGCCGGTCCTGTGCGGGTACCGGTTCTATAATCAGGATGTCAGCCCCGGTGCGCTACTGATCGAAATAGGCGGCCACGCCAACACGGTGCAGCAGGCAGTACGGGCCGGGCAGTACGCGGCAAAGGCACTGGCAGCCCTGTTTGACGGCAGCGTGTAACCGCGGCAAAACGCCCTTGCAACGCAAAACAAAATAGAATATACTGGACAAAGATAAGGCAGCACCGCATGATTCCCGGCGGACGGCATCCGGAACGATGCGGGACTGCCATAAAAACCGGGGTGGAACACCACCCGCCCCGCAGGAGGATACCATGCAGAACACCATCCTGATCCACGCACCGGGCCACAGGCAGGGCCGCGGGGCGCTGGTGCTGGCCTATACGGCGCTGTTTGCCCTGTTGATGGGCATCTGGGCTGCTATTTTTGCGCTGAACGGGCAGAGCTTTATCCAATATGGCGATACCCTCAAGCAGCATTACCCGTTTCTGGTCTATTATGGCCGCTGGCTGCGGCAGGCCGCGCGCTGTGTGCTGACCGGCGCGGCGGTGCCCACCTGGGATTTTTCCATCGGTTACGGTGCGGATATCATTACCACGCTGAGCTATTACGGCCTGGGCGACCCGCTGGACCTGCTGGCAGCCTTTGTGCCCGGCCGGTGGACCGAGCAGCTGCTGGAGGGCCTGATCGTGCTACGGCTCTACCTGGCGGGGCTGGCCTTTATGGCGTTCAGCCGCCGCCATGGCAACAGCCGCTTTGGCACCCTGCTGGGTGCGCTGGCCTATGTGTTCAGTGCGTGGCCCATCCAGGCAGGGCTGATCGAACCGGTGTTCCTGGTGCCGATGTATTGCTTCCCCCTGATGCTGCTGGGAGCGGATGATCTGTTTGAGGGCCGCAGCCCGGTTTTGTACATTGCCGCCATTGCGCTGACGGCACTCTCCAACTTTTTGTTCTTTTATATGGCTGCGATGCTACTGGTGCTGTACGCCATTGCGGTGTATAGCAAGCGGTACGGGGCCAAAAACCTGCGCACCCTGCCGCCGCTGCTGGCAAAGTTCATCGGGTTTGCGCTGGTGGGCATTGCAATTTCAGCCGTTACCCTGCTGCCCACCGCGCAGGAGCTGTTCGGCAGCGCTCGCTTTGGCTTAACGCGGGAAACCGCGCCTTACCCGTTCTACCGCTTTTTTGAGCTGCTGGCCAACATGACCACCGGCATGGGGTATGATGCTTACTCTACCTATGCGGGGGTGACCTCGGCGGCGTTTTTGGGTGTGCTGGTGCTGTTTGCCAAGCCGCGGCAGAACACCGTGCTCAAGTGCGCGTGGCTGGGTCTGCTGGCCCTGCTGCTGGTGCCGCAGGCGGGCAGTGTGTTGAACGGGATTTCTTACGTTTCCAACCGCTGGGTGTGGGCGTTCACCATGCTAGAAGCCTTTATCCTGGCGCGGGTCTGCCCCGGCATAACGGCGTTTGAGCCGAAAGAAAAGCGCAACCTGTTTGCGTTGCTGGCGGTTTACTGCGTGGTGGCGTTCTGCGTCAAGCAGGGCCGCACGGAGACCGCCCTGCTGGGCGCACTGCTGCTGGTGCTGCTGGCCGTGTTTGTGCTGGCGGCAGATGGTGTCAGCCGCCGCGGTGTGCAGGCTGTTTTACTGGCGGGCTGCTGCCTTGGCGTGGTGATGAACCTTGGCGGCTACTATGGCATTGAGGAAGCCGATGCCGTGAACGAGTACCGCCCCGCCGGTTACGCCTGGAGCACCACCGTGCAGGACAACCCCGCCGTGACCCTGCATCTGATGGAGGA
>ULIW01000207.1_pt1 | contig 12001 bp, 6 predicted proteins | sample 1950451 | NCBI WGS metagenome assembly ULIW01 (sample SAMEA4835452, study PRJEB28245) | human gut metagenome | biome: gut microbiome; material: fecal sample | place: Denmark | collected 2008 | reverse complement strand
GGTTTTCAGCAAAAGATTGAACACAGCCGATATATTCGTGTTTGTGACTTCGCTGTACCGACGGCAGTACGCCACCTTTCCTGCAATATCACTGCCCTTTATTTCGACAAGCTGAGGTCTTTCAGAGAAGGTTATAAAATGATTATGGAACCTGCCCTTGTTTCTTTCGGCAAAATATATTCCGAGCGACAGTGCAACAGCAATTGCTCTGGGATACATCGAACCCGAACCGTCAATCACGGCAAGAGCGTTTTCATCGTTGCCGAAATCTTCAAGGGCGTTCCACGTTACGTCCATTGCGTTGCGTTCCTCTGCGGACAGTCCGTCTGTACGCCAGTTGAAGCACGGAGCGATAACATCATACGGGGTCAGTACGCCCGTGTGCATTTTTGCTTTGCCGTTTTTCACATTGTCGATATACTCGCAGTAGCGGTCATAGTCGTTTTCATAGAACGCGCCACAATATTTCAGCATTGCGAGAGCGGGCAGTTTTGAATAGTCAAAGGTATAGTCCTGCACACGCAGGCGGTTTTCAACTATATCAATCTTTTTTCTCAGTGCGACAACTGTTTTACGGTACTGCTTTTCGCTCATTCCGAGCAGACGTGCAAGGCGGCGTGCAGTGCGTACCGTTTCCTTGTTTGATGCGTTGACGGAAGGGAGCCATTTTGCAAGAAGCGACACGCCCGTGTCAGACGCTATATCCTTTTTGAGCTGACCTTCTATAATCCGCAAAGCGTCCTTTTCGCAGGGCGTACCGATAAGGCACAGCAGATCGTCATATCTGCCGTACTCAGCGATGTATTCTATGTTTCTGCGTACGCTCTCAGGCTCATATTTTGCAAGATAGTTCAGTATTATACGGAACACTCTGCGTTCGCCAAGACCCTCACGGACATCACGGGCGAAGAAAAGCGTTTTTACGGCAAGATTCTTATCCTCCGAATACGCTTTAACAAAGCGGTCGATAATATCTTTTTCGGTGCTGCTGCGAATAGCGCCTATTGTCGAAAATAAATCAAGACAGTGCGATTTTGTGCTTATGTAGGTCTCTGCACCGTTTTCGGTCAGGGTCATATTTGCTTCTTCTTTTAACTGTTCAAGCATTGTGATTTCCTCCTCTGCGGCGCAGAGCAAGTTACTCACACGCCTTGAAATTATATATCGGTTTCAGCACTTCGATAACATCTACCGACTCTCTGATAACGTCAATAATATCCGACAGTGACTTATACGCCATAGGCGCTTCGTCAAGCGTTGAATTATTGACCGAGGTCGTGTATATGCCCTCCATGCTCTTCTTATACTGCTCAATGTCGAGCGTTTCCTTAGCCTTTGTTCTCGACATAATCCTGCCTGCGCCGTGCGGTGCGGAATAATTCCAGTCCGGGTTGCCCTTTCCTCTCGCAAGCACGCTTCCGTCCCTCATATTTATCGGGATAAGCACAAGTTCGCCGCTCTTTGCGGAAATTGCGCCCTTGCGGAGTATGCGCTCCTTGGTATCAATGTAATTGTGTATCGTATGGAACGCAGGCACGGCAGTAAGTCCGCACCTGTCAAGGATTATCTCAGCCATACGCTCACGGTTACACTTTGCAAAGCGCTGACATATCTCGACATCATAAAGATAATCCTCAAGGTAATTATCGTAAAGATAGCAGAGATCTGCGGGCGTATCGGGGACTTTCGCCTGCCACTCTTTTTCCATTGCCTTTAATGCGGACTGAATTTCGGTGCGTCTGCCCTGCTCCTTATACGTCTTTATAAGCTCTGCTTTCTTTTCAAAAAGCTCGCCCTTACCGGACGCAAGCTCAATTGCAAGGTTCTGATAATACTCAGCTACCTGCTTGCCTAAGTTACGGCTGCCCGAATGGATAACAAGGTACTTGTTGCCGTCCGAGGAAACGTCTATCTCTATAAAATGATTACCGCCGCCGAGCGTACCGAGGCTTCTTTCAAGCCGTTTTGCCTGTTCAAGATGTCTGTAGCAACGAAGTCCCGTAAGGTCAAAGCGTTCATAACGTCCGTCCCATACATTTCTTCCGCTCGGTATGTAGTGTGCGGCTTCATCTATCTTACTAAGGTCGATTTCTGCCTTTCCAAGCTCCGCTGTGTACATTCCGCAACCGATATCCACACCTACGACATTGGGTACTGCCTTATCGGTTATCGTCATTGTCGTACCGATAGTGCAACCCTTGCCTGCGTGTACATCGGGCATTATTCTGATTTTTGAGCCTGCGGTGAACTCATAGTCGCACATTCTGCGTATCTGTTCTATAGCTTCGTCCTCGACTACTTTTGCGTAACATATTGCTGTGTTGATTTTCCCTTTGATTTCAAGCATATCTCTGCTCTCCTTTCTCAAAAAAATAAGAACAACGTCCCTTATAAAAATATGATGGGAATAGGCAGGGACGCTGTCTGTTAACAAGACGCAATTAAAAATGGGTGCACGGACTTTAACCGCACTGTAACAAGCCGTAAGGCTGTGTCGCCGTCAGGTCGGCAAAAATGGTGTTTAAAAAACACGGGTGTAAAATGCTGCTGTATGCGTCTTTACAAGGCACTGCTTTATTTTCCATATATAAATAATATGAACTGCTGTCTGTGCCTTAAACACTCTGCAAGGCACTGTTTTTAACCTCATATAAAAACTGCTGTCAGTGCCTTTTGTCTGCGGTGAAGCTTTCCTTCATCGCATGAGTTTATTATACAGGATGGGATTTGGTTTTTCACGGAAAAAAAGCTGCGAACTATATTTGTTCGCAGCTTATAAAAAGTCTGTTTTTGAAATAAACTTCTGATTTATTATCCCTATCCCCTTTAGGACACTCTATTGGCTTTGCTTCGTGCAAAGCTTGGTGTGTCCTTATTTCGGCATCCTTGCCGAAAACCCCTTTCCCCGGGAAAGGGGGAAAATACGGGGGCTATCGCCCCTCGTCCCTATTGGGGGCTTCGCCCCTCAACCCCATTTGGAAACGCATAAGAAAATAAAACTTCAATCATCATCTCACCCCACACCTTTTCTGCTCTTCCAGTCTTTCCTTTATCAATCCGACAAAGCTATCAGGGCTTATAACTTTAACGCAAGGACCGAAAGACAACACACGGATAACAATCTCCGTTTCATCGGTTGCGTAATATTTCAGATGAAGCAGATACTTATTATCGTCAACACGCTCCGCCTGCTTTTCAAAGTGTGCAAAGTGGAGCATTACACGCTCGAGCGCATTCCGCTCGTCATTTATCTGCAGGGTAAGCTCTCTTATCTGCATTGCTTCCGGCTTTTCGTTCCACCGACCTGTGCCTGTGTACAGCTGACAGTTTATAATTCTGCCGAGGTTTAACTGTCTGTACTTACAGCCGTCCATTATTACTCTTATCTTATCGTCCTTTTCCGAATATTCAAACCCTTTGGGGAAAAATCTCAGCGTTACTTCCTTGCCATAGCGGTTATTCAGCCTTGCGATTATCGGCAGATTGTTCTTTATGGCATAATATATCAGCCTGAACCGTCCGATATAGCCCTCATCGCCAAAATCATCACCGTCCGAGTATTTATCGTATACTTTATAATCGTCCTCGGTGAAAAGCGGCTCGACATCGGATAAGTCGGGGAACTGTACATCAAACAGCCTCACTCTCTTATCAAGCGATACGGCTTTCAGCCAGCGCTTCTGAAGCAATGTCAGCGGCATTGTCGGCTCGTGCTTTAAAAGCGGTTTTAAACTGCTGTCAAGCAGCTTCCACTTTCCGCTTTTAAGCGACGGCATTATAGTCAGCACGCTTTCGGAAAATGCGTTTTCGCTCACGATACGGTCAAGGTCCTTCTCTGTCGTATTCTTATCGAATGCGGCGGTAATTATCCTTGCGACCGTGTTATAATATGCCGAGTAAAGCTCACTGAATATCATCGCTCTCACCTCCGCTGTCAGCCGTGTTATCTTCTATGCCGTATATTTCATACATCTTCTCTATATCGGCTTTAAAATTATTTTCAGCTGTTCTGTCCGAAAAATTGAGCCTTGTTATACGGCAGATAAACGTGCGTATCCACGGTATCATTTCGGTAGTGTCGAATATATCGGCGGAGTATCTGTAATGGTTGTCGTCGATTTTTTCAACCGTACCGCACCACTTTTCACGCTCAAGGCGATTTACGATATACTGCTCATCATCGGCTATTCTTATATCAAACTCAACGTGTTCTGTGCTGTCGGTATCAAGCCTGCCGTTTACGCCCCACATACAGCTTTCAGCCACATTCAGCTTCTCCCTAAGCTTATCAAACCTTTCGCACGGTTCGCCGATTTTTACATCCGATATGTAATCAAGCCGATACGAAAACAGCCTGTTCAGCTTTATATTATAGGCTATAAGGTGCTGTCTGCCGTTCTGTGCGCTGATATAAATTCTCAGCGGTACAAGCCCTACTGACATCGGCTTGTCGCTGTGTCTGCCGAGATTTTCCACAGTGACACAGCTTTTCTTCTGCATTGCGTCAAAAAGCATAGCTGCTATATCGCTGTCAAGCGCCTGCGTGATATAGTGGTGCTTGAATGTGAAAAGTTCATTGTGCGGCGGTAATTTATCCGAGATAAACGAGCCGATAACACCGCACGGTGCGGTTTCTCCGAAAAAGTCAACAACATCGCATAGCTGTGACACATCAACATCGGACGAACGGCTGTAAAGCACCTTTCTGCCCTGCTTTTCGGTTATGATGATGCCCTCGGCGGTGTATTCCTTGAGCTTTTTTCTAAGGGTCGATTCGTCAAACGTAAAATTCCCCGACAGCAATGAATCAATCTCATCTACAAGCTCCGACAGCGTCAGCTTTATTTCGGGAGCGCAAAGTATATCGAACACTGCAAAGTGCAGAGTTATATCCCCGTCCGTAAAGCTCTTTGCTTTCCACGCCTTGTAGAAAGGATTTTTACGGGCGGTGCGGCTGTCTACCGACAGAAATACATTCTTGCCCTCGGCGGTTTTTGCAAAACGCATATAATCCCCGAGCCAGCTTTCTACCCTGCGGCGTTCATCGTCATACGAACGGGCGCTTTTTCTGTCATAACCGCTCCTGCTCTTGAAGCCGAATACATAGAATTCACGCATATATGAACGTATTTTCCCAAAGTTCTTTATAAGTTCGCTGTACGCCATATCCGCTCCTTTCGGCATAGTAAGATATACCCGACTGTGAGGACAGTCGGGTAAAATCGGTTATTATTGTTTATGCAATGCTTAGTGCCGGAGCTGTTCCGATGGTCATACCGTCTGAATTTACTCCTGCTGTGCCGTTCCAGTGATGCGTATCTGTCGGGTTTCCCTCATCATCTACCCATGCGTCAGTCGCTCCGAAAGTCGGTAAATCGTGGATCTCACCCGGAGTGCCGTCTGCCGAATACCATACTGAAAGGCATACTCCCTGTACGCAGTTCGCCTGCAAAGTGCCGTTCTTAAGCGTTGACAGGCTCTTGCGCAGATATATTCCGAGCAGCTCTTCGCCGTATGTGCTTCCGACCTCGCTTGTGTTCTCGTCTACCGTAGCGTCGTGTCCCCACGTCACCGTATCAGGTGAAAAAGCATCCGGATGTTCCACTGCGTTCACTGTCCATACTCCGCCCGTAACCGTAACGGTAAATACCTCACTGCTCCCTTCCGATATACGCATATAGTTTTTACTGTAAGCGTCGGCTTTTGTAAGGAAATATGCAATGGATTTTTTCAGCTCCGATGCAGTGCGGTTTGCCGATGTTATTCGTGCCGACTTTGTAAACCCTAATAATGTAGGAACAAGTATCGCCGCTATAACAGCAAAAATTGCAATTGTGACTATCAGTTCCACTAAGGTAAAACCACATTTTTTAAGAATATTTCCGTTTTTTTTGCATATACTTCCTCCGATATAAGCTTATTAAGTTAATAATAACATACCTTTCATAGAAAATCAATAGATATATGCCACAGTTTCGGATTTTAACTGTTATGCCGCTTGTTTTGCTTGTAATATTCGTGCTGTGAATGCACAAGCCCGAACTTTTCCACCTCAGGCGGCACATTGTCTGTCCAGCCGACATAGTATGCCGTTATATCGGTCAGTTCATTTGTTATGCTATCAAAAACCTTATATTTGTTGCCGTTCTCGTCACGGGCAAATGTAGTGTACATAATTTCGTTTTTGTGGTTTTTTTCGCAATAAGCAACATAATCATTGGTTGTACCGTAATTCATATTATATAAATCGCAACCGTATAAATCCGGTGCTCCGAAAAGATGAAGCATTTCATGTGCAATTACAGCCGGAGAAACCTGAGTAGCCGAATAGATGTACGGTATCATACATACTTCATATGGATACTCAAGAACCTTGTTATAAAAACTGACAGTGTAAGCTGTTGATGACGATTCTTCCTCGGGATTAAAAAAGCACAGATATACAACCTGCTCACAGTTATACTGTTCTTTCAGCTTTTCGCTGTCAATATTATTATTGATATATTCCCACTGTAGCGGTACTGACTTCTTTTTTGATTTTTCAATATCTATGCATACCTCGTCAAAAGACGCTCTGTAGCATAAATCGCTATCGTTATTCCCGGCTGTTACAAAATTAAGCGAAATGCCATAGTCCTTTGCTTTTTCGGTCAACCAATCTGTCGCAAGCTTTGTATAACCGAATATATTACTGATTTTTTCTGCGTCTTCCTTGCTGTCCGTCCATTTACCTTGCTTATCATCGGCGAATACCGAAACCACGACAATATTGCCGTTAAGCTCAGATGCCGAACCGAGATCGCTCAGCTTTATTTCTGTTGTGAGCGCACCCGGCGGATTATAAGGCTTTGCAAAAAGTCCGCTGTTTACAAGATACAATATCAAAAATATCGCCGACAAGGCTATAACGGCACAGCCTATAATAAGGAGCAGTTTGTTTTTCATTTTATTCTCCGGATTAAAAATATATCCCCGACAGTTACCCGTCGGGGATATATGTATTAACAGTTGTTAATCAGCAAATCAGATTATGCTGAAGCTGTAGCTGCATCCTTAGTAACCTTGGGGTTTGTACCAACGATATCGCCGCTGATAACGCCGTCCTCGTTACCTGTAGCTGCAAAGTTCTCAGGCTTGATTTCGCCTAATGAATTAATATTAGCTGATGAATAAGCTACCTGAGTGCATACACCGTTCTTGATAACGATATTTGCTGTACCTGCCTTGATTTCCTTAAGATCCTTCTCAAGAGCTTCCTTCCAAGCTGCCTGCATATCAGTCATTTGCCAGTTTGCACCGTTTGACTTCTTACCGCTTACTGTTACTGCGGTAGCAGTAGCGTCAGCACCGCCTGCTGCTGCCGGTGTACCACTGATTGTAAATGTTGCGGAAGCACCATCGGTATTTGCAATGCTTGTGATATATACAACGCCGGAACCCTTAAGTGTGCAGCCCTTTGTTTCCATAGAAGAAATCGTGTTTGTGACTGTCTTTCTGATAGAAGCTGCTGTCTGGTCTGCAGATGTGATGTTAGCAGACTTAACGTAACCGATCATTGTAGGGATCAGGATAGCTGCGAGTACGCCGATGATAGCGATAACAACGATCAGCTCAACGAGTGTGAAGCCTTTCTTGGCTTTCAGTTTCTGTAATTTCTTTATCATTGGAAATTACCTCCTTGAAAAATGTAAAAGTTTTTTTATGTTTAACGGTCTGCGCCGTTAAATCCAAAATTCCCCGTGGGTCTTCAGAATAAATATATGCCGAAGAATTTCTTCTCAGCACCTTTCTGTTGCCCTTGGTGTTTTCTGTACACTAAGAATATCATACTCCATTCAAAAAAGCAATAGCCAAATTGCTAATTTTTGTGTTAATCTTCAATTTTAGTGAATTTTAGATATAAGCGATTTCTTTTTGTGGTACATTTTGCACAATGCTTGTGTAACGGAGTTACACAAATATGGATTTGCTCTCATATTATGCTGTCGTCAAGCAGAAAATCCACTATTCCTATATTAAGAACACCGCTTTCGTTGTACCAACGCTTAGTTATATCATGACGTACTATTATCTTCGGAAAATAATCGCCTGTAAGCGAAAACGGCTTGTTCTCCTGCATCGTCTTTTCCTCATCGGGCAGTGCAAAAGCCGACTGGATATACAGCCTTTTTTCTCCGTCATTTGCTATAAAGTCAATTTCCCTTGCGACCTGCTTTGGCTTTCCGTTGTCGTCCTTTTCGCTTGAATACACCACTCCGACATCTACCATACAGTCACGGATAATCAGCTCATTATATATGATATTTTCCATTATGTGCGTCATTTCCTGCTGTCTGAAGCCTATCCGTGCATTTCTCAGCCCTATATCCTCGCAATAATATTTGTTCGGGTAATCAAAATAACCTTTGCCTCTGACATCATACCGCCTGCACTCGCTGAATAGATATGCGTCGGTCAGATTATCAATATACTGCTTTACCGTATTATTGGCAACCGCACCTTCGCCCTTCAGCTTCTGCTTTGAATTAAGGCTGTTAGCAATGTTTGTCGGATTTGTGAGCGAACCTACAGACGAGCATAACAAATCAAGCACTGCCGACAGAATATCCTCACGCTTTATTCTCCTGCGCTCAACTATATCTTTAATGTAAACCTCCGAAAACAGTGTTGCAAGATAGTTCATCTTTGCTTTATCGGTAGGTCTTGACAGTACGAGCGGCATACCGCCGTAGAACGCATAATTATCAAACGCTTCATACTTATCTCCGCCCACTGCGGAATAATACTCTGCAAAGCTCAGCGGATGCACTCTTATTTCATCGCTCCTGCCTCTGAACTGTGTGAGTATATCCGCCGACAGCATTTTTGAATTGCTTCCGGTGACGTATATATCAAGGTTCGGCATTGAACGCAGATCGTTCAGAGCGTCATAGAACGTAATCTTTTTACCGTCCTTATTATATGGATTCGGCACTTCGTCCGACATCTGTATTTCGTCCACAAACAGATAATACTGCTCGCTGTCCGTCTTTACTCTTTCACGCACGGCTTTAACAAGCTCCAGCGGATTTCTGTACCGTATATCGCTTGCAAGGTCAAATGCGTAGGAAAAGATATTTTCCGGCTTTGTTCCGTTTTCAAGCAGATATTTTCTGAACAGTGTACCGAGAAGATATGATTTGCCGCAGCGGCGTATTCCCGTTATTACTTTCACCTGTCCGTCCCACATATATGATATTATCTTTTCAAGATACCTGTCACGTTTTATCTCCATAATACACCTCCGCTGAAAACTTACCATAAAAATTGTGCTACTTTTCAATATGATTATACACCGTTTTTAGCAAAAAGGCAAGGGGCTACTTTATCTTTGATGAAAACTTTGTCGAAAATACGACCAAGTTTTCAGTGAAGCCGCACTTATAAAGCAAGAACCCCCTCAGGCTCTCGCCTGAGGGGGTTCTCTATATTAGTTTAAAACATTATGGAGCTTGCGATTAAACTGTTTCGTCAACGCCGTAGTAAGCATTGAGGTACATCTGCTTGATCTCGCTCATCAGCGGGTATCTGGGGTTAGCGCCTGTGCACTGGTCGTCGAATGCCTGCTCTGTCATAGCGTCAAGTCTGTCTAAGAAGTCCTTCTCATCAATACCGTAGTCCTTGATTGTCTTCTTGATGCCTACAGTTTCCTTGAGCTGTTCGATCTTAGCGATGAACTTCTCGAACTTCTCTTCGTTGTTCTTGCCTGTTACGCCGCAGAATTCAGCAACTTCAACGTATCTCTCAAGAGTATGGGGGTGATCATACTGTGAGAATGTACCCATCTTTGTGGGGTTGGGAACTGCGTTGAAACGCATAACGTGTGTGATAAGCAGAGCGTTTGCAATACCGTGAGGCAGGTGGTGGAAAGCACCGAGCTTGTGAGCCATTGAGTGGCAAACACCGAGGAATGCGTTAGCGAATGCGATACCTGCCATAGCAGAAGCATTAGCCATCTTCTCTCTTGCTTCAACATCTGTCTGACCTTCAGCGTAAGCTCTGGGCAGATACTCGAAGATGTTCCTTGCAGCCTTGAGAGCAAGACCGTCTGTGTAGTCTGTAGCCATGATTGATGCGTAAGCCTCGAGGCAGTGTGTGAGTGCGTCAACACCTGAAGCACTTGTCAGACCCTTAGGCTGTGTCATCATGTTGTCTGTATCAATGATTGCCATGTTGGGCAGTAACTGATAGTCAGCAAGAGGATACTTAACGCCTGTCTTTTCGTCAGTGATAACTGCGAAAGGAGTACACTCTGAACCTGTACCTGAAGATGTGGGGATAGCTACGAAGTAAGCCTTTTCGCCCATCTTAGGGAATGTGTAAACTCTCTTACGGATATCCATGTATCTCATAGCCATATCGAGGAAGTCAACATCGGGATGCTCGTAAAGTACCCACATGATCTTACCTGCGTCCATAGCAGAACCGCCGCCGAGTGCGATGATAACGTCGGGCTGGAACTGCTTCATCAGCTCTGCACCTTCCTTAGCGCAAGCAAGCGTAGGATCGGGAGCAACGTTGAAGAATACTGTATGAGAAATGCCCATCTGATCGAGCTTATCTGTGATAGCCTTTGTGTTGCCGTTATGATATAAGAAGGAGTCTGTTACGATGAATGCCTTCTTCTTGTGCATTATTGTGCCCAGCTCATCAAGAGCAACAGGCATAGAACCCTTCTTGAAGTAAACCTTCTCAGGAAGTCTCAGCCACAGCATATTCTCTCTCCTCTCAGCGACTGTCTTGATGTTGATGAGGTGCTTAACACCAACGTTTTCGGATACGGAGTTACCGCCCCATGAACCGCAGCCCAATGTTAATGAGGGGAGGAGCTTGAAGTTGTAAAGGTCACCGATACCGCCGTGTGAAGAAGGTGTGTTAACGAGGATACGGCAGGTCTTCATTCTGTTGGCGAATTCGTTGATCTTCTCACGCTCTGTAACAGCGTTGCAGTACAGAGATGATGTATGACCGTAACCGCCGTCAGCAACGAGCCTTTCAGCCTTTGCAACTGCTTCTTCGAAGTCCTTAGCCTTGTACATAGCGAGTACGGGAGAGAGCTTTTCGTGTGCAAACTCTTCTTCGATGTCTACGCTTTCAACTTCACCGATAAGAACCTTAGTCTTGGGGTCAACCTTAACGCCTGCAAGCTCAGCGATTGTAGCGGCCTTCTGACCAACTATCTTTGCGTTGAGTGCGCCGTTGATAAGGATTGTCTTTCTTACCTTTTCTGTTTCTTCGGGATTTAAGAAGTAGCAGCCGAGTGATGCAAATTCCTTCTTAACCTTGTCATATATCTTGTCGAGTACGATTACTGACTGCTCAGAAGCACAGATCATACCGTTATCAAATGTCTTGGAGTGAACGATTGAAGCAACAGCAAGCTTGATGTCTGCTGTAGTATCAATGATTGCGGGTGTGTTACCTGCACCAACGCCGAGAGCGGGCTTGCCTGATGAGTAAGCAGCCTTAACCATTCCGGGACCGCCTGTAGCGAGGATTATATCAGCGCTTCTCATAACTTCGTTTGTGAGATCGAGCGAAGGAACGTCGATCCAGGCGATGATGCCCTTAGGTGCGCCTGCAGCAACTGCAGCGTCCAGAACTACCTTAGCGGCAGCGATTGTGCTCTTCTTAGCTCTGGGGTGGGGGCTGATTATGATACCGTTTCTTGTCTTAAGACAGATAAGTGTCTTGAATATAGCTGTTGATGTGGGGTTTGTTGTAGGAATAACTGCGGCAACAACACCGATAGGCTCTGCAACCTTCATTGTACCGAAAGCCTTGTCTTCTTCGATAATGTCGCAGGTCTTTGTGTTCTTGTAAGCGTTGTAGATGTACTCGGCTGCGTAGTTGTTCTTGATAACCTTATCTTCAACAACACCCATGCCTGTTTCTTCTACTGCCATCTTAGCGAGCGGGATTCTCATCTGGTTAGCGGCGATTGCTGCTGCCTGGAAGATCT
>ULIW01009277.1_pt1 | contig 12034 bp, 10 predicted proteins | sample 1950451 | NCBI WGS metagenome assembly ULIW01 (sample SAMEA4835452, study PRJEB28245) | human gut metagenome | biome: gut microbiome; material: fecal sample | place: Denmark | collected 2008 | reverse complement strand
CATCCCCAACGACCAAGTCAAAGAATTCTTCGAAGAGAAGAAATAAGTATTTTAAGAGCGAATCTTAAATACAAAGGGCATCCGATCGGATGCCCTTTGTATTTCTCCGGCTCTCTCCCGGCGAATCAGAACTTGTGTACCGCGCGCACCAGAAAATTGTTATACTTGGGAATTTCGACGACATAGGGAGGTTCGATACCCATATGCGACGTAAAGGCCGACTTCTCGTCCTTCTCGGTCGAGGAGAAATAGTAGACCAGCCGATCCATACGCTTGCCGCCGTTATTCTTGAGGGCGTTGTTGAACCGATTACGGGCCTGGCGGCTGGACTGCACACGCGTCCCGCCGCTGTAATTATGGCCGATGTTCAGCAGTTCGTCGATCGACGGAAGGTACCAGCCCTCACCCTTCTCGCGGCACCACTTGAATGCCGGGAAATCGTCCCACGAAAGGTTGTTCTCGGCGATGTAGGCCGCAACTTTCTCCATGTTCACACTGCCGTCGGAACGGTTGTCCGTACCGATGACGCGCAGGTCGGGCTTGCGGAACTCGCTCCAGTGCAGGTAAATCTCATCGAGCGAGATTACCAGCCCGTGCTGGCGGTCGTCGGAGAGCATACACACGACGCCCTTGATCCCGTCCTGGTTATAGAATTCGCCGATCTCGTACTCCTTGACCACATACTTCACCCCACCGGCAGGGCTGGCGGCAGGCGCCTCGGCCGCAGCGGGAGCGGCGGGAGCGGCGGAAACCTTAGCGGGCTCCTCGGCCGGGATGGACGGGGTCAACGGAGTTGCAGGAATGCTCGCGGCAGCCTTGAAATACTCCTTCTCGCCGTTTGCATATTGGATATAGCTGATTTCCGACACGGGCAGGACGTAAGTCGGGCCGTCGGGATTGGAGAAACGCTTGTAACGAACGGACTCGGGGGTTATCTCCGTCACTTTCGCTTCGACCTTCGAGGCGTCAGCCTTGATTATCAGGTCTTGGGCTGCGACAGTCAGTACGCCGCAAAACGCTGCCAACAGCAGCAGGATCGTTTTTTTCATCATTGCAGGAAATGTATATAGCGCAAATATAACGTTTTTTTCCAAACTTTCTTATTATCTTTGTCAGGATATATAAATATAAGTATGGGATTTTTCGATATTTTCAAAAAGAAACAGGATAGCGCCGCAGCGGACATTCCGGAGAGCCGGCAACAGCAGCAGGAAGAGCTTAACGCGGGGCTCGAAAAGACCAAGACCGGAATCTTCTCGAAACTCGCCCGTGCCGTAGCAGGCCGCTCGACGGTCGATGCCGACCTGCTGGACGACGTGGAGGAGGTGCTGATTACGTCGGACGTGGGCGTGGAAACCACGGTGAAGATTATCCGGCGCATCGAAGAGCGTGTGGCGCGCGACAAATACATGAATACGTCCGAGCTCCAGTCCATCCTGCGCGAGGAGGTCATGTCGCTGATGGAGGAGTCGCACGGCTCGGAGAAGCATTTCGGGCTCGACGCCAGGCAGGGCGAACCCTACGTGGTGATGGTCGTCGGCGTCAACGGCGCGGGCAAGACCACCACCATCGGCAAGCTCGCGGCACAGCTGACCAAGGCCGGGCTGAAAGTCTGGATCGGTGCCGCCGATACGTTCCGCGCCGCCGCCATCGACCAGCTCAAGGTCTGGGCCGACCGCGCCGGGGCGACGATGATCCGCCAGGAGATGGGATCCGACCCGGCATCGGTGGCGTTCGACACGCTGACGTCGGCCAAGGCCAACGGCGCCGACGTGGTGCTGATCGACACGGCAGGCCGCCTGCACAACAAAGTCAACCTGATGAACGAACTGACCAAAATCCGCAATGTCATGGGCAAGGTCATCCCCGGAGCCCCGCACGAGGTAATGCTGGTGCTCGACGGCTCCACAGGACAAAACGCCTTCGAACAGGCACGGCAGTTCACGCAGGCGACGCAGGTCACTTCGCTCACCATCACCAAGCTCGACGGCACGGCCAAGGGCGGCGTGGTGATCGGCATCAGCGACCAGTTCCACATCCCGGTGCGCTACATCGGGATCGGGGAAGGCATCGACCAGCTCCGCATTTTCGACCGCAGGGAGTTCGTGAACGCCCTGTTCAGCCACGAAACGAAATAAAACGCCCCACGCCTGTGAAACCAATCCTCTGGGGCTTATTGCTCGCTCTGGGATGCAGCCTTCCGGGAAAAGCCCAGCAACCGGCCGCGGCAGACAGTTGCCGCATGCAGGCCGACGAACAGGCCGGCACTTCCGCCATGGCAGCACCGACAGCCGGCGACCCCTTCGCGCAGGATTCTGTATGGCAGGAAGCGACGGCCGGGATTCGTGGAACGAAGCGACCAAGGAAAAGCGCTATACGGAGGCATACGACGCATTGAATTCCGCCCTGAAGAAAACCCCGGCAACGCCCCACGCGCTGTCGGACGCTTTGTGGATCGCCCGGGAACTCGGACGGACCAACGAAGAGGTGCAACGGCTCGAATGGCGGCTTTACGCCCTGCTGACATGGATAAGCCTGCTCGGGGAGGGGAGCGAACAGTACCCGGCTGTCGTGGTCAACGTCCGCGACGAATATACCTTCATGTACGATTACATGGGAGTCCGGAAAGTTCTGGGGCAACAACTCATCCGCAAAGACGACGGCATCCCCTACGACAAGATCGACATAGAACCGCTGGACACATCCGACTCCAAAATCTCGGAGGTTTGGTTCGATGTCAGCTACCCGTTCACCATGCTGGCTTCCCCCGGGCATTGGGCGAAAAAACTCACGGGCGAAACACTCACAAAGGACACCGCCCCAGAAAACGAACCCGGCGTCCCGTCCCCGGGAGAATAGCTGGGAACGGGATAGCAACCGCCCCCGATTCCGCCGGGATAACGGACAACATACAGTAACAATATAAGTATCAGGCGACAGGCTCCGAAATCGGAGCCTGTCGCCTTTTTTGTGTCCGGTTCATCCGGATCACCCGTACGCGGAAGTCAATTATACGCAATCTGAGGATTCAAATACGCAAACCACGCCCAGCAAGAATTTCGATATACATAATTTTGAATATCGAATTTCCACATATTACAAATCGACGACAAACACCCGTGATTATTTAAAATATTTTAATAAATCAAGCCAACCTATTCGGTGCAAACCGAGCCTCTATACTTATATAATACTAATATTAACCTTAACTCTATGAAAATGAATTTGACTACTTCGGAGAAGAACAGGGGCATCGTCCGCTTTCTTCTGATGAGTATGCTGCTGTGCCTGCTCATTCATCCGGCCCAAGCGCAAGACCGCGTCACGGTCACAGGGCGTCTGACCGACACCAGCCACGCACCGCTCATCGGCGCTTCGGTCATAGAACAAGGGACGACCAACGGCGTCACGACCGACGCGGAGGGCAATTACCAGATCTCCGTAAGCGGCAACGCGACCCTGGGCTTCTCGTTCATCGGCTACAAACCCCAGAACGTCGCAGTCATGAACCGCACCGCGATCGACGTCACGCTGGAGGAGGATGCCACGATGATCGGCGAAGTCGTAGCCATCGGCTACGGCTCGCAGCGTAAGGAAGACCTCTCGATGGCCGTGACGACCGTCAAGCTCGACGAAGCGGCCAAAAGCCGCGCCTCGAACCTGGCGACCATCCTCCAGGGCCGTATGCCCGGCGTCACCGTACAGCAGACCGGTGACCCGATGAAACCCGCCTCGTTCACGATCCGCGGCCGTGGATCGAAAGGCAACGACGACGACCCGACCTCGGGCGACGGCGTACTTGTCGTCGTGGACGGCGTGCCCAACGCCCCCTACATGATGGAGGACGTCGAAACGATCACCGTACTCAAGGATGCCGCCTCGGCGGCAATCTACGGAGCGTCGGTAGGTTCGAGCGGTGTCATCCTCATCACGACGAAGAAGGCCCAGAGCGGCAAGCTCCGCGTAGACGTGAATGTCTCGCTCGGTTTCGAGAAAGTGACCAACCTGCCGAACATGCTCACGGCGGAACAATACAACGAAGTGTGGGCAAGAACCGTGGAGAACAATCCCGGCAGCCAGCTTCCCAGCGCCGCCAACCCCGAGGTATATCCCTGGGGCAACGTTACCCGCACCGACTGGCTGGACGAGATTTTCCAGACCGGTTTCACGCAGCACTACGCCGCAACGATCTCGGGCGGCAGCGAGAAGGTACAGTCCATCTTCTCGGTATCCTACGACAAGAAGGACGGCGTGCTGCTCAACACGTACAGCGAAAGCTTCAACGGCAAATTGCAGACCGACTTCAAACTCACCAACTGGCTCAAGATTTCGGAGCGTGCGTCGTTCGTCGTATCCAACGGACAGGGCAACGTGGACACCAGCCACCAGGGCCCGATCATGGGCGCCGTATGGTATCCGCGCGCAGCCTCGGTCTACGAGATGAACGAGGACGGGACATACGCCCGCGACGAGAAGGGCAACCGCTATTACGGCGGTACGAGCCCCGAGTGGGCGGACGTGAACGGCACGCCGATGCTCTACAACCCGGTAGCATACCTCGAAAGGATGCACCGCAAATACCCCGAGCACAAAATCTTCTCGACGACCTCGATCGAAATCAAGCCCATCTCGTCGCTGACGATCAAGTCCGACTTCACCATCGACCTGCGCAACAAAGAGTCCGACGAGTTCTACCCCACCATGACGGAGAAGGGTTTGCGGCGCGACATCAACTACCGCGAACAGTTCTTCGACCGGGACAACCACTGGCTCTCGGAGACGATCGCGACCTATGCACAGGTATTCGGCCGGCACCACATCAGCGCGATGGCGGGCTTCACGGCCGACTTCAAGAGGCTGCACAGCCGGAAAGTATATTCGAGAGGGTATCCCGACAACGATATCAACAGCTCGATCTGGGATCAGGCCAACGACTGGACTTCGAACACGCCCAAGGAGAGCAAATACGAACAGACCATGGTGTCGTTCCTGGCCCGCCTGGGTTATTCGTTCGACGACCGCTATTTCCTGGTGGGCAGCGTGCGCCGCGACGCCTCTTCAAAGCTGCCTGCGAGCAAGAACTACGACTGGTTCCCCTCGGTATCGGGATCGTGGAAACTCTCGTCCGAAAAATTCTTCCGGAATGCAGGCCTCGACAAGGTTTTCGACCTGGTCAAGTTCCGCGCAGGCTGGGGCCGCATCGGTAATGTCGACCTCTATCCAAACAACGTCGCCACCGTCGAGCTCCTGAACTACCAATACCCGATCATCTTCGGCCAGAACCTCGACCAGTTGCTCCAGGGAACCTACCTCAACACGATTCCCAACTATTCCGCCCGCTGGGAAACCACCGAGCAGACCAGTGCGGGTCTCGACCTGACGATGTTCAAGAACAAACTGAACATCAGCGTGGACTACTACCACAAGGTAACCAAAGACCTGATCGACTACATTCCCACCCCCGAACAGATCGGCGTGGCGGATCCTCCCATGGGCAATATGGGCAACGTGCTGAACAAGGGCTGGGAATTCTCGGTGAACTACAACGGCAGCGCGGCACAGGGCAAACTGACCTACAACGTCTGGGGCAACTTCTCGACGAACAAGGGTTACGTACGCGAATACGGAGTTCGCAAAGGCGCCGTGATGCACACCTCGCCCAACCTGAACAGCAACCCGATCCTCTACTCCGACGCAGGGCAACCCTGGTATTCGTTCATGGTCTACCGCACGGCAGGCATCTTCCGTTCGCAGGACGAAATCAACAAGTACATCTACAAGAACCCCGAAACCGGAGAAGCGAAACTGCTGATGCCCGACGCGAAGGTCGGCGACCTGATCTTCATCGACACCAACAACGACGGCGTGATCAACGACGACGACAAGACCTTCGCAGGTTCCTACACCCCCAAGAACACCTTCTCGTTCGGAGGCTCGCTCAACTGGAAAGGCTTTGACTTCAGCTTCTTCTTCCAGGGCGTGACCGGCAACAAGGTCTACAACGGCCTCAAGCAGATGGCCATGAACGGCCGCAACGACTACGGCAACCTCATTTCCGACGTGTACAACAGCTGGGACTTCAACCCCCAGGGTAGCAAATACCCCCGCCTGGGCCTGGTAACGGGCAGCGATACGAACGGTAACTACAGCAAATTCTCCGACATATTCCTCGAGGACGGCGACTACCTGCGCCTGAAAAACATCACGCTGGGTTACACGCTGCCCAAGAGCGTCAGCCGCTTCGTCGGAATGGAGAACGGTTCGCTGCGCGTCTACATGAGCGTCGACAACGTATGCACGATCACCGGTTATTCGGGCGTCGATCCCGAGGTCGGCAACTACGGTATCGACCGCGGTGTTTACCCCGTATCGCGTTTCTTCAATTTCGGTGTGAACATTAATTTCTAACCAACACAAACTACAATAGCGATGAAAAAGATATTGATAATAGCCAGCCTCGCCCTCTGCTGTTCCCTTTTGGCGAGCTGCGAAGACTTCCTCGACACCAAGAAATACGGAGCCAAGACGGACTGGGAGACCCAGGAAGACGTAGAGAAAGCGCTCGTCGCCCTCTTCTCCTTCAACACGAACGACTCCGAGGGCGTCACCGGCCGCGGCATCACGTGGTTCGAATGCTGCAGCGACGACATGACCGTAGGCCGTCCCCAGGGCGAAGCCGAAGACATCCGCAACTTCCGCATGTCGCCCAGCAACGGCCGCGACGTGAAGAACAACTGGAAGATCATGTACGAGGTCAACGCCAAGGCCAACAACATCATCAAGGTCGTCCCGACGATGAACCTCGACAACGCGTTCAAGACCAAAGCCACCGGCACCGCCTATTTCTTCCGCGGGTTCGCCATGCTGTGGCTCTCGCCCTACTACGGTGACAACGGCCCCAACGGCGGCATCCCGATCATCCTCGACACGACGGAGCCCGCAGCCATGGACAGCCCGCGCCCGGCCTCCGTATTGCAGAACTACGACCAGATCATCAGCGACCTGCGCGAAGCCGGCAAACGCCTGCCTCTCTTCTCGCAGCTCGCACCCGAAGAGTACGGCATGCCCCACAAGGCCGCAGCCTGGGCCCTCGCCGCACGCGCAGCCCTCTATGCCGCACAGTTCGACGCCAAATACTACGACACGGTCATCGAAATGTGCGACAAGGTGATGGGACTCACCGGCGCCGACAAGCGCGAACTGTTCGACGACGGCACGGACAAGGCCTTCGCCAACCTCTGGCGCAAGCAGCAGAATTTCGGCTGCGAATATATCTTCTCGCTGCTGGGCAACGCGGTCGACGGCCCGAAATTTCACGGCATGTCCTTCCAGAACGGCGGCTGGGGCCTGTACAACCACTGGGGTTATTTCCAGCCCACCCTTTCCCTGTGGAACGCATTCGAATCGGGCGACACCCGCCGCGACGCGACGATCATCTACCCCGGGCAGACGATCCGCTTCATGGGCCGGGACATCGTATTCGGCAGCAACTCCTATTCGATCTCCTCGGATACAGGCATGTCGTTCCGCAAATTCCTCTCCCCGTGGGAAGAGGCCGACTGCAAAGGCAAGGAGGTGAATTCCAACGGCGACAACGCCAGCAACACGCTCGGCACCTGCCTCATCCGCTTCGCCGACGTCCTGCTGATGAAAGCCGAGGCGCTGATCTGGAAGAACGGCGAAGGCGACGCCGAAGCCAAACAACTGCTCAACCGCATCCGCAAACGCGCCCGTCTCCCGGAGAACAGCCCGGCGACCAAAGCCGAGCTCAAGAACCAGCGCCGCTGCGAACTGGCGTTCGAGTTCATGCCGAGCCGCCACCTGGACATGGTTCGCTGGGGCGACGCCAAGGAGACCTACGCCAAACCCACGCAGCGCGTGAACTCGCACTGGGATTACGACCTGCAGCAGGTGGTCATCGACGCGCCGAGCAACTATGACAACGGGCGCACGTTCGATCCCGTCATCAACCAGGTTTTCCCGATCCCCGTAACGGCATTCAACGGCACGGTGAACCTGACCCAGAACCAAGGTTATTAGTAAACAACCAAGATCATTACCGAATATGAAACTGCTGAAACATATCATCCGTGCAGGTGCCTTATGCGGCCTGCTCCTTACGACGGCTGCGGCGAAGGCGCAAACCGTACAACTGAAAGTACTGGACTGGAACGTGCTGTCGTTCGAAATGACGGACAAGTCCAACCAGATCGACTTCATCGTCGACGAGTACGTCGACCTGATCAAGGCCCAGAATCCCGATATCGTCTGCATCAACGAGCTCGAGACCGGCACCAGCCGTATGGGCAAGGAGAAACTGACCGAACTGGCGTCCCGCCTGGACATGTACCCCTACTTCATCATGTCCTATCCCAAGGACGTAGGGTTCTACGGCAACGGCATCCTCTCGAAATACCCGATCGTAAGTTCCTTCTCCGCATTGCATCCCTACAAACATGCCAAAGGCGAGGGCAACTACCAGTGGAATACAGGCTATGAATATTATCTGTATGGTTATGACCAGCGAAGTATGGGCTACATCGACATTCTGGTACCGACCTCCGATTCGGACGGACAGATCGTGCGCATTATCTGTACGCATTTCGACCATTGCGGAATAGATCAGGTCATCCAACAGCAGGAACAAAATGTTGTAACACAAGCCGGGCTGAACAATCCCGAATACCCGACAATCCTGATGGGAGACTTGAACGTCGGATGGGGAACAAACGTGCTTCCTGAATTCAGAAATTTAGGCGACCACATCGGGGTGTCTTGGGTAGACCACATCTTTGCTTTCCCCAAAGGTCGATGGACGGGCCATGATTTCAAATCCCATTCCTGCCCTGCCGCCAATGGCAAGGCATCGCTCTCCGACCATGACCCGATCACAGCCACCTTGGTACTTAAATAGCAGTTCGTCGAATTCACAAAAGTCGAAAATATGAAAAACATACAAAAATATCTCTCAGCACTGCTCGCGCTCGCCATGGCAGCCCCGGTATTTACCGGTTGTTCGGACGATTACGAGTATTCGCTCAGTTCGGTGGTCGCCAAGCCGTCCGACAAGTTCAACGCCAGGATCCAGTTCGTCAGCCGCCTGAGCGACGGGGCGCTGATTACGGGCGATGCCGACTACACGGCTCTCAACAACTACATGGTCAACACGCTCAAAAGCCGCGAAGAGGCATGGCTCACGGTCTTCGACCGTTCGGACAACGCCAACCTGGACAAGGTGATGCAGATCTCGATCAACACCTACCGCTGGACGGCCTTCGCCTTCAACGGGCTGACCAACAGGACGACCTACAAGGGCAGCACGCTTTTCTTCAACCAGCCGACCCGCTCGGTCAAGGCCACGGCCTGCGGCAAAGGCTGCTACGTCACGGGCTTCTCCCCGCTGATGGAAGGTACGCGCACCGACAAGGATGAAAACGGCACCGTGACCGGCACCGTGGACATCGCCTACGACATCAATTTCCGCACGGTACGCTTCGAAACGAACGAGCAGATCAACGCCTTCGGCGGTGAAAACGGCGTCATGAACACGCTCAAGCGCGAAAATATGAACATGCTGATGATCGGCACGGTCAAGAACGACCTGCTCGGAGCGCTCGAATCGGCAGTACAGAATACGGACGGTTCATTCAAGGTCTACAACGTCGCGTCCGGAAGCGCGTATACGATCTTCATGCTCGCCGAAGAACGCTTCTGGGGCTTTACGGATGTTGCCCCGATATCGGTCGGAAACGGCATCGAGGCCTATACGATAAACGTCATGTGGTAAAGGTTGGTTTAATTTAGTTGGAAGGAGGATGCGGCTTCGGGGCCGCATCCTCTTTTTATGCACGGGAAACCGCCGCGGCTGGCGGCGATTCCGGGATTATTTCGTACTTTTGCAGCGGAAACCAGATACGGAATGAAAAAGATCAACGTCATAACGCTCGGTTGTTCGAAGAACACGGTCGACAGCGAGCACCTGATGGCACGGCTCGCGGCGGCAGGCTACGAAGTCCTTTTCGACAGCGACCGCACGGACGCCAAGGTCGTAGTCATCAACACCTGCGGGTTCATCGGCGACGCCAAACAGGAGTCGGTCGACATGATCCTGCGCGCGGCGGCCGCGAAAAACGCCGGCAAGATCGAGCGGCTGTTCGTCATCGGCTGCCTCTCGGAACGCTATGCCGACTCCCTGCGCGCCGAACTCCCCGAAGTGGACGGGTTCTTCGGCGCCCGCACATGGGACGGCATCGCCCGGGCGCTGGGAGCCGCCGAAGACCCGGCCCTGGCCACTGAGCGGCACCTCTCGACGCCCAGGCACTATGCCTACCTGAAAATCTCGGAGGGTTGCAACTGGAAATGCGGCTACTGCGCCATCCCGCTCATCCGCGGCGGGCACGTTTCCGTGCCGATGGAGGAACTGGAGGAGGAGGCGCGCAAACTCGCTGCCGGAGGCGTGAAGGAACTGATCGTCATCGCGCAGGACACGACCTACTACGGGCTCGACCTCTACGGGAAGCGCCGCCTGGCCGAACTGCTGCGCCGCCTGTGCCGCATCGACGGCATCGAGTGGATACGCCTCCACTACGCCTATCCCACGGCATTCCCCGACGAGGTGATCGAAGCCATGGCATCCGAGCCCAAGATCTGCAAATACCTCGACATCCCGTTCCAGCACATCTCCGACGCACAGCTCTCGGCCATGCACCGCCGCCACACCAAGGCCGAAGCCTATGCGCTGGTCAAAAAATTGCGGGGGGCGATCCCCGACCTGGCGCTGCGCACGACGCTGCTGGTCGGCTATCCCGGTGAAACGGAAGCGGATTTCACGGAACTGGAACAGTTCGTACGCGACGTACGGTTCGAACGCCTCGGGGTCTTCGCCTATTCCGAGGAGGAGGGCACCTACTCGGCACGCGAACTGGCGGACGACGTCCCGGAGGAGGTCAAACAGCAGCGCGTGGAACGCATCATGACGCTCCAGAACGACATCGCCCGCGAAAACAACCTGCGCCGTGTAGGCCGCACGGAACGGGTTCTAATCGATTCGCGGCAGGGCGACTACTATGTCGGACGGACGCAATACGACTCGCCCGAGGTCGACCAGGAGATACTGATCCCGGCTGCGGAACGGCGTCTTCTGCGGGGGCATTTCTACGAAATACGGATCGACGGCGCCGCCGATTACGACCTTTACGGAAAGGCCGTCGGGAAATAAAATTTGTTTTTTAGCGTTCCTTTTCATACCTTTGAAATGTAAATCGGACTTTACCCGAGACCCAATGGCCGAAAAAAGCGTGATAACGAATATCGAAGCCCGTATCCGGCAGCTCATCGACGACCACAAAAGGTTGTCGGAATCGTGTGCGGAACTGACGGCGCAGCGCGACAACCTGAAAGCCGAAAACAGGACTTTGCAGGAGCGCATCCGCGAACTCGACGGCGAATTGTCACGTATGCAACTGACGGAGGGACTGGCGGGTGAAAGCCGCAACCGGGAGAAAGCGCGGGCGCGCGTCAACCGTCTTATGCGGGAGGTTGACAAATGCATCGCACTGCTCGGAAGGCCCGAATAACGGGAAGGGACGGCGAACCGGCAGTAACGCCGCAACCAGCACCCGGGCCGCAGATGAATAAGAGGCAGCAAGATAAACGAAACAAAAACGACATGGCACAACAGGCGATAACCCTCAAGATAGCCGGGAAAAGCTATTCGCTCAACATCGAAAGCGAAAAGGAGGAGGTATACCGTCTTGCCGAACGGGAGGTGAACAACTACCTCGCGGCGATAAAACAGAACAACTTCAAGAACTGGACGGATCAGGACTACCTGTCGATGGCCGCACTGAAATTCGCCATTGCAAACGTCGACATGCGGCAAAGCCGCGAACTGGGCGACGAAGACCTGAAACATCTGGGGCGGCTCGGGGAAGAGATTGACGCCTACCTCAACACCCTGCAACGGTGAGTGAGGGCCAGGCACGGGATTTGCCCGGGCAAACCGTAAAAAACGAGGTTCTTTAACATACGAAGG
>ULIW01023562.1_pt1 | contig 12054 bp, 8 predicted proteins | sample 1950451 | NCBI WGS metagenome assembly ULIW01 (sample SAMEA4835452, study PRJEB28245) | human gut metagenome | biome: gut microbiome; material: fecal sample | place: Denmark | collected 2008 | reverse complement strand
GGTATTTGTGACAAACAGGTACCGCCATATATTTGTGCTGTTATCTCAGCTTGTGCTGACTGTCCCAAATAGCGCAAATTTCAGGAAAGGAGGCGATCATCTTCGTATAAAAGATAATACGCAGACACGAACAGATAACCATACACAAAAAAATCAGAAAGGAAGGATTTAAGAGAATGAACGTGAAAAAGAAAGCACGCAGGGTGATGTCCGGTTTACTGACTGCAGTAACGGTTCTATCGACGGTACTCTCTCCCGCTGTTGCCTATGCTTCTGATGATGCCGGATCTGTAAAAAAGATTCCGTATTATGAGGAGATCAAGGATCAGTTGGATGAAGATGAAGTGGTAACTGCAAAGGATTATGAGATCAAGGTTGGAGACAATTTCGATGTAAAGAGTGATTATACCGGTCTTACGATCCAGGATGACAGCAAAGTAAAAGTTACATTTCAGGAAGCAAAAGATACGGACGGGAATGACTTTTCTACCGATTATGCCAATTCCTATAAGGCAGTCTATTATGTAGAACCACAGACAACGGATCACCCAACCTACCAGATCAATCGAAAGATCGTGGTAAAAGAAGCGGATCAACAGAAAGATTCGCAGTCAGAAAGTTCTTCTGATCAGGATGCTGGTTCTTCCGATAAGACAGAAACAGAGGATTCTGAGGCTGACTCGTCTACAGAGGAAACTGATGCTGCTGACACGGAGAGCAAAACAGAACTGACAGAAAAAGAATTTGATGCAGAGATCGAAGCAACGGAGGATCAGGAGACCGTTGATCCGGAAACAGGGATCACACTCTCAGAGGTTATGCAGGAAGCTGTTGACCAGGAAGTTGCTCTTGCAGATCTTGAAGCAGGCGAAAGTATTACTTTTGATATGCCAATGATGCTTGCTTCCGGTGAAACAGGAACAAAATCAGTCACAGTTACAGCCGGCTCCTGGTACTATTACGCAGACTATGGATTAGGTTCTTATCTGACTTGTCCATATTATGTGAAATGGGGAAGCATCAATGCGACAGCATACTGTGTTGAACCATCGAAAAAAGGACCGGGAAATGGAACCTATACGATCCAGAAACTTGCCGATGGAAAGACACTTGCAAAGGTCTGCTATTACGGAACAAAAGCAAGTGATGAGAATGGTTTCTTCGATGAGAAACATCCGGATTTTCCGGCAGGAAAGAGATTCATCATTACGCATCTTGCAGCGGCTTATGCAAATGGATCCAGTGACTGGGCATCCGGAACCAATGCAACAGGAAAGAACCTGGCAATGGAGCTTTACAATTATTGTGTAAATATGCCGGACATTCCGTCTGTAGATATGAGCTTTTCCGAATCTAATGTAAAGGCTTATGTGGAAGGAAACAGCCAGCGAACAAGCGTGATCACATTCAAAGCAGATAAACTGCAGACAATCACATTTAAGTTGCCAAGCGGTGTAAAGCTTGTAAATGTGACAACCGGTAAAACCAGTGCTGCAGGAGCAAGTGTAGAAATCAGTGGAGGTACACAGTTTTATCTGACAGCACCACTTGATCAGGCAGAGAGCGTCAGTGCTACATTTTCTTCTCAGATGAAGGGAAGTATTGATAAAGAATACTCTGCTTACAAGATTGTAACAGGATCCGGAACACAGGATCTGGCTCTTGTTTTCGGTGAAGGTGTCGGAAATGAGAAATATGTGGATTTTAAAGTAACCTGGACAAAAGAATGTAAGGTATCCATTGTAAAGAAAGACCAGGATACAGGCAATGCACTGGCTGGTGCAGTGTACGGGATCTATTCCGATGCTGCATGTACAAAGCTGATCGCAGAGATGCCTGCAACTGATCAGAATGGTGCTTCACAGCTCACAATGGAGAAAACACAGGAAGTTGTTTATCTGAAAGAAATCTCTGTTCCAACAGGGTATCAGATCGATACAAAGTCTTATAATGTGACTCTTGCTATCGGAAAGACAACGACCAAAAATGTAACAGACAAACGTGTAAATGCAAAGATCAACATTGCAAAACAGGATGCTGAGACAGGCAATGAAGCCCAGGGTGATGCAACACTGGAAGGTGCGGTATATGGTCTTTATGCAAGGGAAGATATTGTTCATCCGGATGGAAGAACCGGAACGATTCATAAGAAAGACAGCCTGATTACATCCCTGACAACGGATAAGAATGGCGAAGCCTCTGTATCGGAGCTGTATCTTGGAAAGTATTATCTGAAAGAGCTTAGTGCTCCAGTGGGATATGTACTGGATCCGACAGAACATGATGTGGACTGTACTTACGAAGGTGCTACTGTTCCGACAGTAGAAAGAACTTCTGTATGTAAAGAAACTGTCATCAAACAGCCATTTCAGATCATCAAGGCAGCAAACAATGGGAAGACCGATGCAGATCTTCTGCAGGGAGTTGGTTTTTCAGCATGGCTTGTCAGTGATCTGAAAGTAAAAGCAGATGGAAGTTATGATTTTGATTCGGCCAGACCAGTTGTACTGACTGCAGATGGCCAGACAGAAATGTTTACCGATGAAAAAGGATATGCAAGATCAATTCCGCTTCCATATGGAACTTATGTGGTAAGAGAAACCACAAGCAAACACAACTATGCACCGGTTGATGATTTTGTAGTGAAGATCACAGAGAATTATCCGGATACACCGCAGACATGGCGAGTGCTTCTGGATAAAGAATTCAAAGCAAAATTAAAGATCATCAAAAAGGATGCAGAAACACAGAAATCTGTACTCCTGGCAAATACTGAGTTCAAGGTATACGACCTGGATAACCAGAAATATGTGGAACAGACAACATCCTATCCGAAGCCAACAGTACACAAATCTTATTTCACAAACGAGGAAGGATACCTGGTACTGCCAAAGAATCTGAAACCTGGTAACTACCGGATTGAGGAAGTGACGGCACCCGATGGGTACACAATATCCAAAAACTATGTGACAGTTGCAGTTGATACAGATACTGCTTATCTGACCGATCCTGTCACAGGAGATGCAGTCATTGATGTGGAATATACCAATGCCCCGGTCAAAGGTCAGTTAAAGATCTATAAACAGGGTGAAGTGTTAAAGGGATTTGATAAGGACTTCCAGTATGAAATGGATAAACTTGCAGGAGCAGAATTTGAAGTCTATGCGGCAGAGGATATTTATACTGCCGATCATCAGGTAGATGCAGATGGACAGAGAACTCTGTATTTTGCAAAGGATGCACTGGTAGCAACCGTCACAACGGATGCAGATGGTTATGCAACCGTAAATAATCTTCCACTTGGCAGGTACTATGTTAAAGAGAAGAATGCACCGGACACTTATGTGTTAAATACCGTGCCGGAAAATGTCGAATTTGCTTATGCGGATCAGGATACTGCAGTAATCGAGAAAGAAATCTCTGTCACAGATGAACGACAGAAAGTGTCGATTACTGTCGAAAAACAGGATGCTGAGACAGGCAATACAGTAGCCGGAGCAGTGTTCGGTATTTACAATGCAAAAGACATTCAGACGAAAGATGGAAAAGTGATCGTCAAAGCAGATACTCTTTTACAGGAAATGCCTTCTGATGAAAAAGGTCAGGCAGCATGTACACTGGATCTTCCACTTGGAAGCTATTATGTAAAAGAACTGAAAGCACCAGATGGATTCGTATCTTCGGATGAAGTACTGAGATTTGATGCTTCTTACCAGGGTCAGGATGTACAGACAGTAACATTAAAATCCGTAAAGAAGAACCAGCCAACAACTGTTGAGCTCACAAAATCAGATGCAACAACCGGTGTAGAACTGGATGGAGCTTATCTGAAAGTAACGGATAAAGATGGAAATGTGGTAGACAGCTGGGCATCTTCCAAAGATGCACCACATGTGATCAAATATTTGAAAGTGGGTGAGACTTATACCCTCCATGAAGAATTTGCACCGCATGGTTATCTGGTAGCCAATGATGTGACATTCACAGTCAAAGATACCGGAGAGGTCCAGAAAGTGGAAATGAAGGATGAGGTACCGGTTGGTGAACTCATCATCAACAAAAAGGGAGAATTCTTGGATTCTGTTACACTGGTCGATAAAGTCAAAGGTGTGGTGGAACACATTTTCAACTATGTAACCGGAAAGCTGACAGATGTTACTTTTGAAGTCTATGCCGAGGAAGATATCAAGGCTGCAGATGGCGTCAGTGACGATTACTATAAAAAGGATGAACTGATCGCAACGATCAAGACAGATGAAACTGGTATTGCAAAACTGGAAAATCTTCCACTTGGTAAATACTATGTGAAAGAAACAGGAACTGCTTACGGTCATGTACTGGATGGTGAGATCCGTCATGTAGATCTGACTTACGTGGATCAGAATACACCGGTTGTAGTCTATGACAAAGACTGGCAGAACAACCGCCAGAGAGTAGAAGTCAGTGTACTTAAGAAAGAAAAAGATTCTGACCGTACATTGGAAGGCGCTATCTTTGGATTATTTGCCAAAGAAGACATTAAGTCTGAGACAACAGGTAAAGTCCTGATCGAAGCCGATGAGATCATTGAACTGAAATCTACGGATGAAGAAGGAAAGATTACATTTGTTGCAGATCTTCCAATAGGAGCAACTTACTATGTAAAAGAGCTCTATGCACCTGACGGATTTGTAACTAACGATGAAGTAAAGGAATTTACTTTTGAGTATGCAGGCGAGGATCAGCCGGCAGTAACCTATGATTTTACCTTTGAGAATCAGCCAACCATTGTAGAATTTACCAAATCCAGTCTGACAACCGGAAAAGAACTTCCAGGATGTAAGCTGAAAGTGGTAGATGCTGATGGAAATATCGTGGATGAATGGACTTCCGGTAAAGAAGCACATGTGATCCGTGAGCTGACTGTCGGAAAAGAATACACACTGGTTGAAACAAAACCTGCTGATGGTTACGTGACAGCTGAAAGCGTGAAGTTCACGATCAAAGATACTGCCGATGTGCAGAAAGTTGAGATGAAGGATGATGTAACGAAGGTGAAAATCTCCAAACAGGATATCGCCGGAAAAGAACTTCCGGGAGCGAAACTCACAATCCTTGATCAGGATGGAAAAGTTGTGGAAAGCTGGACCAGTACAGAGAAAGCACATTACATCGAAATGCTTCCGATCGGAAAATACACTCTCCGTGAAGAAACAGCACCGGATGGCTATCTGGTTGCAAAAGATGTGGAATTCGAAGTAAAGGATACCAGTGTAGTACAGCATGTAACCATGGTGGATGAGGAAAAACCGGCAGAAAAGACACCGGAAGGTGGAAAACCTGTCAGTGATTCACCAAAGACTGGGGATAACACCAATCTGTGGCTGTGGTTTATGCTTCTCGGCATTGGTGCGACTGGTACAGGAGCCCTTGCATTTATGAGAAAAAAGAAACACTAATCAAATAAGAATGAGCGTTCATGGAAACCGAAAGGAATCTGTGGACGCTTTTTTAGATGGGAGAAACCATGAGAAATATCATTATTTTTGTTGCTCTTCTGGGAGCAGCGGCAATATTTACAGTTTTGTATTGTCTCATTGCTGCCGGAAGTCAGGCAGAGAAAAAACTGACAGAAATCATGAGAAAAGAGGAAGAACAGAATGAAGACAAATAAAGATCTAATTATAGAACCAAATGCAGCTATTGAGGGAAGAAAGTACAGCGAAGAAAAGCCATGGTCCTGCAAGTACTGTTACTGGTGGGAAGGTAAAAAGAAAGGCTGTAGCTTGAAACAGTGCCACTATCTGCTTTCGGAAAAGAAAAAAGCAGTAAAAACGACACCATGTGGTGGCTGTCCGTATGGAAAACATGTTCCATGCATCGGATATTGTATTGCCCGTCTTCATTCTGAAATGAAAGGAAAGAAAGGACGTGGGTAATTGCAGGAAGAAGTAAATCAGAAAGTGATCAGCCTGAGCATCCAGGGAGTCAAGATCACTGCCAGTGTGCTAAAAGCAGCCATTCGGAAGTTCCTGGAAATGGACAACCGGAGGAAACAGAAAGCAACGCAGGTGAAAATGGCTGAAAAGACCGGACGGGCCCAGGAGAAAGGAAGGGAAAAAGCCCGAAAAAAGATTGAAAAGAAAAAGCCACATGGAAAGCAGACCATCAAGCAGCTGAATGCACAGGGAGTACAGCTTTCCAACATAAAGATCACAGATGAAAATATCAAATCCTTTGACCGTGTGGCAAGAAAGTACGGGATTGATTACAGCCTGAAAAAAGAAGTCGGTGCGGATCCACCAAAATATCTGGTCTTCTTTAAGGCTAAAGATGTGGATGTGATGACAGCGGCTTTCCGGGAATATGCCGGAGTAGAACTGAAAAAGAAACAGGTGAAGAAACCATCTGTCAGAAAGAAACTGCAGAAATCTGTAGAAAGAAAAGCAAAGCACCGCCAGCGTGTGAAGCAGAGACAAAAATCCAGAGGTCAGGAACGATGATGCGGGAGAAATTACAGAAGGTCCAGATCAAACGGCTGGTGATCTTAAATCTCCCATATTTCTTTATCTTCTATGTAGCAGATAAAGGATCCTGGCTGTACCGACATTGCCTGGGAGAAAGCATGGTCCAGAGACTTGGCGTGATGTTAGTCAATTTCCGACTGGCATTTTTAAGCTGGCTGCCAAGTATCGCTTTGCAGGATCTTACGGTAGGTGTTCTGGTTGCAGGTGCATTAAAACTGGTGGTCTACTATCGTTCTAAAAATGCAAAGAAGTTCCAGCAGGGTGTGGAGTATGGATCCGCAAGATGGGGAAATAGAAAAGATATCGAACCCTTCATGGATCCGGTCTTTGAAAACAATGTCATCCTCACAGAAACGGAACGTCTGACCATGAACAGCCGGCCAAAAGCCCCAAAGTATGCCAGAAATAAAAATGTGATCGTCATCGGTGGTTCCGGATCCGGTAAGACAAGATTCTATGTGAAGCCCAATCTTATGCAGATGACGGACCACGTATCCTATGTGGTCACTGATCCAAAGGGTACGATCATCGTTGAATGCGGGAAGATGCTGGTAAATGGAGGATACCGGATCAAGGTATTAAATACGATCAACTTTAAAAAGTCCATGCATTATAATCCGTTCCATTATATCCGGAGTGAAAAAGACATCTTAAAGCTGGTCAATACCATTATCGCAAATACCAAGGGTGAGGGCGAAAAATCAACGGAAGATTTCTGGGTCAAGGCCGAGCGTCTTTTGTATTCTGCACTGATCGGATACATCTGGTATGAGGCACCGGAGGAAGAACAGAACTTTTCTACTTTGCTGGAATTTATCAACGCCAGTGAGACCAGGGAGGATGATGAAGAATTTAAAAATGCAGTGGATGAATTGTTTGAAGAACTGGAAGCAGAAAATCCGGAACACTTTGCAGTAAGGCAATATCGCAAGTACAAGCTTGCTGCCGGCAAAACTGCGAAGTCGATTTTGATTTCCTGTGGTGCCAGACTTGCACCATTTGACATTCAGGAACTAAGAGAAATCATGTCATATGACGAAATGGAACTGGATATGATCGGTGATCAGAGAACAGCTATGTTTGTCATCATCAGCGATACAGATGACACATTCAACTTTGTGGTAGCAATCATGTACACCCAGCTCTTTAACCTGCTTTGTGATAAAGCGGATGATGAGCATGGAGGCCGACTTCCCTATCATGTACGGCTGCTTCTTGATGAGTTCAGCAATATCGGACAGATTCCAAAATTCGACAAGTTGATTGCTACGATCCGAAGCAGGGAAATCTCCGCTTCTATCATTCTGCAGTCACAATCTCAGCTGAAAACCATCTATAAGGATGCTGCAGAGACGATCACAGGTAACTGTGACACTGTTCTTTTCCTTGGTGGAAAGGAAAGTTCCACACTGAAAGAAATATCAGAAACTCTGGGAAAGGAAACCATTGATCTTTACAACACATCAGACACCAGAGGCAGCAACCGATCCTATGGACTGAACTATCAAAAGACAGGAAAAGAACTGATGAGTAGAGATGAGCTGGCGGTCATGGATGGAGAAAAATGTATCTTACAGCTTCGAGGAGTCCGGCCGTTTTTAAGCAACAAATATGACATCACAAAGCACAAACGGTACAAGGAACTTGCCGATTTCAATAAGAATAATGCGTTTGATGTCGAAAAATATCTGGCACACCGACTGGTGCTGTCGGAAGATACAGAATTTGAAATGTATGAAGTAACTGTAACACAAGAAGACGTATCAGCGATTGAAGCTGAGGAAGGTGAGGACTGATATGAAAGAAAGAATTCGAGCACCCTGCTACTACTGATAAGGGTAAAAAAAGGTCTGAATAAAAGGGAAAGGAGTAGAGCCAAACGCTTACAGACCATAAGAAAAAGCGTTTGTTCACACATTTGATTATGGCTTTTTTTAGCAGTGCAATCAATATTCTTCAGACACTGGTCGTTGCAATCGGTGCCGGCCTTGGTGTCTGGGGCGTAATCAACCTGATGGAAGGTTATGGAAACGACAACCCGGGTGCAAAATCCCAGGGAATTAAGCAGCTGATGAGCGGTGGTGGTGTTATCCTGATCGGAACACAGCTGATCCCGCTTCTGAGTGGATTATTTGGTTAAGAGAAAGGAGTAGAGATCCATGTTCAGTCAGATTTTTGATGCGATTGAGGAATGGATGAGGGAACTCTTAACCGGGATGATCACTTCCAACCTGGACACGATGTTTACTGATGTCAATCAAAAGACTGGTGAGATCGCTACCCAGGTTGGACAGACCCCGCAAGGGTGGAACGGCAGCATATTCAGTATGATCCGGAACTTATCGGAGTCCGTGATCATGCCGATCGCAGGCATTATTATCACACTCGTACTCTGCTACGAATTGATTTCTATGCTGACCGAGCGTAACAACATGCATGATATTGATACCTGGATGTTTTTCAAGTACTTCGTAAAAATGTGGATCGCTGTATATCTGGTGAGTAACACATTTACGATCACAATGGCGGTATTCGATGTGGGTCAGCACGTAGTTAATTCTGCGACCGGTGTTATCACAGGAAGTACCGCCATTGATATTTCTTCGGCATTGACGGATCTTTCCACAACACTGGAAAGTATGGAAATCGGAGAACTTGTTGTATTGGCGCTGGAAACCCTTATCGTCGGCTTCTGTATGAAGATCCTGTCTGTATTGATCACAGTGATCATGTATGGACGTATGATAGAGATTTACCTATATACCTCAGTTGCGCCGATTCCATTCGCAACTATGAGCAACAGAGAATGGGGACAGATCGGCACAAATTATTTCAGAGGACTCTTTGCCCTGGCTTTCCAGGCATTTCTGATGATGGTATGCGTTGCAATCTATGCAGTGCTTGTTGCAGGTATCCAGTATTCAGATAATCTGAGTTCTTCATTATTTGGCGTTATGGCTTACACAGTAATCTTATGCTATAGCCTCTTTAAGACGGCATCCTTAAGTAAGTCGATATTTAACGCGCACTAAATTACAGGAAGGAGTGAAAATCATGGCATATGTCAGCGTACCGAAAGATTTAACGAAGGTAAAGAATAAAGTAGCATTTAACCTGACCAAAAGACAGTTGATCTGTATCGGGATAGGTGCTGCAATGGGAATTCCAAGCTATTTCCTCTTGCGTAATGTGATGGGAAACAGTAATGCAGCAACAGTCATGGTGCTTTTGATGTTACCAGCATTTTTATTTGCCATGTACGAAAAAGACGGGATGCATCTGGAAGATGTTCTGATGCATATGATCCGGGTGAAGTTTCTTCGTCCACCCGTCAGAAAATATGAAACTGAAAACTATTATGAGACAGATCCGGAACAGATTAGACAGTTTCCGGATGCAGGAAAAACGAAAGGAGGAAAAACGGTTGCGAAAAAAGAAAAATAAGAAAACTGTCGCAGATACCGGATACAAAAAAGTAGACAGAAAAGAGAAAAAGAAAAAGGAAAAGCAGGAAGAGAAACGCAGGCAGAAAAAACTGTCCGTCCAGCAGTCGATCGCTTATAAGGAAATGGGAAGAGATGGAATCTGCAGGGTACAGGGAAAAACTTATTCTAAGTGTATCCGCTTTTATGACATCAACTACCAGCTGGCTCAGAATGAAGATAAAAATGCAATCTTTGAAAACTGGTGTGATTTCCTCAATTACTTTGATGCCAGTATCCATTTTCAGCTGAGCTTTATCAATCATAAAAGCAGCATGAAAGAATTTGAACAGGTCGTCCGGATCCGTCCTCAGGATGATGCTTTTGACGATGTTCGTATGGAATATGCCAAGATGCTGAAACAGCAGCTGGCAAAAGGAAACAACGGTCTGGTGAAGTCAAAATATATCACCTTTTCCATCGAAGCGGATAATATCCGGGAAGCAAAGCCAAAGCTGGAACGTATTGAATCAGATATCCTGAACAACTTCAAGATCCTTGGAGTTCCAGCCTATCCATTGAATGGAGTGGAAAGATTGCAGATTTTGTATGAGACTTTCAATCCGGATATCATGACAGATTTCCAGTTTGATTATGGTTCCATGATCCGTACTGGACTCAATACCAAAGATTATGTGGCACCGACCAGTTTTGTATTCAAGGACAGAAATACATTCCGTATGGGAAATACCATCGGAGCAGTCTCTTATTTACAGATCCTGGCACCAGAGCTTACAGATAAAATGCTGGCAGAATTTCTGGATATTGATAAGAATCTCATCGTCAACCTGCATGTCCAGTCTGTGGATCAGATGAAGGCAATCAAGCTGGTAAAAAGCAAAGTGACGGATATCAACCGTATGAAAATCGAAGAACAGAAAAAAGCAGTCCGGGCCGGATACGATATGGATATCATTCCATCGGATCTGAACACGTATGGCGGAGAAGCTAAGCGTCTGTTAGAAGACCTGCAGTCACGAAATGAGCGTATGTTCCTTGTAACAGCGCTCTTTTTAAATACAGCAAAGACCAAACAGGCACTGGATAATGCCATCTTCCAGACGGCCGGTATTGCACAGAAATATAACTGTGTGCTGAAACGTCTGGATTATCAGCAGGAAGAAGGATTGATGAGCAGTGTTCCGTTGGGAGTAAATTATATCCCAATCAAGCGGGCTCTTACGACTACCAGTACAGCAATCTTTGTTCCGTTTACGACACAGGAACTTTTTATGGCAGGAGAATCCTTATATTACGGATTGAATGCACTCAGTAACAACATGATCATGGTGGATCGTAAAAAGCTGAAAAACCCGAATGGATTGATCCTTGGTACGCCTGGATCCGGTAAATCCTTTGCAGCAAAAAGAGAAATCACCAACGCTTTCTTTGTTACGAAGGATGACATTATCATCGGAGATCCGGAGGGAGAGTATTATCCACTGGTCCATGCACTTGGCGGACAGGTAGTACACATTTCACCGACCAGTAAGGATTATATCAATCCGATGGATATCAATATGGATTATTCCGATGATGACAATCCACTTGGTGTAAAATCCGATTTTGTCCTGTCCTTATGTGAGCTGATCATGGGAAGCAGGGATGGTATTGAAGCAGAGGAAAAATCAGTAATCGACCGTTGTCTTCCACTGGTGTATCAGAAGTACTTTGCAGATCCAAAACCGGAAAATATGCCGGTTCTCGGTGACCTGTATGACTGTCTTAGAAAGCAGAAAGAACCCCAGGCCCAGAGAATTGCAACAGCACTGGAAATCTATGTAAATGGATCACTGAAAGTATTCAACCATAGAACCAATGTGGAACTGAATAACCGTATTGTCTGCTTTGATATTAAGGAACTTGGAAAGCAGCTGAAGAAAATCGGAATGCTCATCGTCCAGGATCAGGTATGGAACAGAGTTACAATCAACCGTGGCATCAAATCTACCAGGTACTATATCGATGAATTCCACCTTCTGCTCAAAGAAGAACAGACAGCAGCTTATTCCGTAGAAATCTGGAAGAGATTCAGAAAATGGGGAGGCGTACCGACTGGAATCACA
>ULIW01019654.1_pt1 | contig 12509 bp, 9 predicted proteins | sample 1950451 | NCBI WGS metagenome assembly ULIW01 (sample SAMEA4835452, study PRJEB28245) | human gut metagenome | biome: gut microbiome; material: fecal sample | place: Denmark | collected 2008 | reverse complement strand
TCCTGCCACAACTGTAAGTACTGCAAAAACTATAATATTCCTTGTTTTTTCACTGACTACTGCTAAGGCTCTTTCTATATCATCAAAGCCTGAAACTTTTGTTTTGTCATAACTACTTAAACTATTGTAGTCAGCAATTACTTTTTCAATTTTATCCTTATCACTGATTTTCACATTATCAATAGGATAAAGTGAATTGATAGTAGTATTAATTGAATTTATTTTTTCCTGTATTTTTTCTATTTCTGCTTTATCATTTTTCAGAGTAGAAACATACTTTTCATTTTTACTGTACTGTGCCTTTTCCAATAAAGCTAAAACATCACCATAGTTTTCTGTGGTTAAATCTTTAGGTAAATTATTAATCTTTTCAATATCTTTATCAGTCAAAGGACTTTTCTTAGAAATTGTATCGGTAAAGTCATAAAGTGACTTTTCTCCATTTACATAACGAATATATGATGAAAGTGCAAGTAAAGTTTGTTCACTAGCCATTGAATTTGATTTACCGGCTACTGCTGTAGGGTTGTCCTTATCATTTACATAAGAATGAGTAAATCCACCATCGGAAGTTTTGTACTTCATTATAGCTGACAGTAAAGTGTTGTTACCTTTGATAAACCTTTTATCGGTTTGAGCATTAATATTAAGTGCAGAAAGTGCGATTACAACTTGGCTTGAACTTTCTACATTCTCAGTACCCCAACTTGTATAACCACCACTATCTTTTTGACTTTTTGAAAGGTAGTTAAGTGCTTTGTTAATAGAGTCTTTTACATTTTTATAATCTTGATTTTTAGCAAGGGACTGTAGAGCCATTGCAGTTAAATCAACATCAGAGTCACCACTAGTTAAAGCCCAACCACCATCACTGTTTTGAGCTGAGATTATACTGTTAATAATGCTTTCCTTACTGTTAAGTGCATTACTTGGTACAGAATAGTTGTTACTGTCAAGTGCAATTAATGCCCAAATGTAGCCGTTGATACCTTGTCTACCTAAGCCATCCCTGTTATATGTACCGTCAGCAATTAGGTTGATACTGTTGCCGTCTTTATCTTTGCCAAAGTTTGTAGGATTACCACCACAAGCTAAAACAGAAAGTGTAATTCTGTGCCATTCTGTTGACTTATATTTACTTAACTTTTGGGGAGTTTTGTATGACTTTTCCACATAGCCCTTCAAAGATGTTAAATATGCGTTATAGTCATCATCATAACCAAGCCTATTCATAGCAATAGGATACCAGTCACCGTTAGTAGTACCGGCATAAGTTAGGTATTCACCGGTAAAAAGATTACTGTCTTTACTGACCTTTTGGTCAGACTTTTTCCAATTTACAATATTATCACAAATAGATTTTAATTCTTTTGTAGAATATATTTTATTTTCAGCACCATAGGCAACTGTTACGGTAGAAAGTATCATCACCATTACAATTACACAAGGTATAATCTTCTTAATCATTTTCATTACTTATCACTTTTCTTCTTAATCATCAGTATTAATGTACCTAAAACCACTATCAAAATACCTACAACAAAAATCATAATCAGGTTAATAAACACATCTTTATAGTCCTTTGACTTTGTAATTACATTAGATTTTTTATTTTCTTTAGTAGAATTATTAGTTACTGTGGTACTTTCTGTTGTTGAAGTTGTAGTGTTGCTTACTGTTGTACTTTCAATATTAGAAGTAGTTTCTTCTACTGTTTCTTCACTACTATCACTACTGTTATCCCTATTATTATTTACAACACTATTAACTGAATTATCATTAGGCTGATAATTATTTGTGTTGTTATATGTTGGGGTGGTTTTATTTTCTGTTGTAGAATTATAACTACCTGTTGTATAAACTACCTGAGTATTTTTTGTTGCTTTAGTTGGATTAGTAGTTGTAGCTTTATGTGTAGCAGTTGGCTTTGTAGTGACAGGCTTTGTTGTTGTAGCCTCTGTTACAGTTGGGTCAGAAGGCTTTTCGTACACATCGGTCATATTATACAAGAAATTCTTGTTGTTGCATAGTCTATAATAAGCCACTAAACCGTAAAAACATTGTTCGGTAGCCATTTGATTATAGTTACTGCCTTTAGTGTGGGAAAAACCATTTCCAACATAATAAGAAAGCAAAATGTCAACAGGACTTTTGCCATTCTTAATAAATCTTTTATCTGTGTCAGGGTTAATACCTAATGAGCAAAGTGCCACAATAACTTGACTTGTACTTTCACTGTTCACTGTACCAAAGCTAGAAAATTCTCCTGAAGAATTTTGCATCTTAGTCAAAGCAGTAATACCTCTGTCAACTGACTTTTTTACTTCTTCATTAGAATTATAATACTTAGCCAAAGAAGTAATAGCCATTGCAGTAATGTCGGGGTCAGGTGTATTACCGATTAAAGCCCAACCACCGTTACTTAGTTCTTTACTTATAATATATTCAATTAGATTTTCCCTAGTAGTTTGGTTGCTAGGATTTTCATTTGCTGGAATTTCGTAGTTGTTACTGTCAAGTGCAATTAATGCCCATATAGGACCGTTGATACCTTGCCTTTTTACCTTATTAAAATCAGATAAATAACTTAAAAGGTTATAACTGCCTACATTAGTAACATCACTGCCTATTGAAGTTAGTGAAAGGATAACCCTTGAATACTCTGTGTATTTTGCAGTAGATAAAACTCCATTCTTCTCCACCAAAGTATTTACTACATTATTCTGATATTTTTCAAAGTAGGATTTGTCTATATTTAAATCAGACCTGGCAAGACCAATAACCTCCCACTCACCACCGATTGAACCTACAATTGGGGATTGATTAGCAAGGTACTTTCCTGTAGCGTTATATTCTTCCCTACCCTTTAGTGAAGTACTAACCGAACCTACACTTATAATAGAAAGGAAAATTGCAACAACAATAGGCAATACTAGGAACTTACTTTTTCTCTGCATTTTTCTTTTCCTTTTTATTTAGTTTAAAAATCTTTAGGTATGCAATATACACACCCTCAGCTACTGCAACTGCAGTAACAATAATAAACATAATATATATATAAACATCACTAACACCACTACTACCGTCAGTTGCGAAACAAGTTGTACAACTAATAATAATTAGCAAAATTACTGATATTACAGTCAAAGTTAATTTCTTAATTTTCATAGTTTTATTTTCTTTATTAGAATTTTTATTCTTCATTATTTTTCTCACAATTTTTCTTGTACTGAGCTTTTCTTTCCTTTGCTCTTTTTCGTTTCTCTTGTTTTTCTAATAATTTTTTGTCATCCCTAGGTGGCTTTACTCCTGCCTTTTCCAATGCTCTTGGCCATGGACCTAGGTGGGACTTTATCATCATAACTTGCCAATCTGTAAAGTCACTTTTCTTAGGCAATTCATTATTTTCATTAAATTTATTCTTAATAAGAACTATACAATCTTCTTTAGTTAACTTGTCTTCCATTATTTCTCCACTGTAAATATGGAAATAACTGATACTCCCCTAAGGAAGTATCAGTTACCATATAAATTAAATTATTTTGAATACATATAGAATGATGCACCGACTAAAGTATCAAGTTCCGGATTGGCAATATACTTCTGAATCTTTGTTGCAGATTTTACAGTAATTTTATCCATATGGTCAAATATAGCACATTCTTTCTGAACATCATTTAGTTCAGCTAACTTAGTAACATACTTCTGTAGTAATGTTGCATCCTGAACAGTTACTTCACCGTCTTGGTTTATGTCACCATAAATATACTTACTTCTCTCTACACCACAGTAAATACACTTGTCGTTTTCGAAAGTACAGAATTCTTCTTCACTTTCACCACAACCATCACAAGTCTTAATGTGTTTACCGTTTAATAGAGTTTTGTAAGTGTAGTTATGAATATGCTTTTCACCATAGCAATATAGATAACCTTCTTCGTTAAAGAAGTAGATTTGACCTTCATCATCAATAGCAATCTGTTCGTAAGCATATGCTGCTGTACTTGTTGTTGAAAGGTTGCTTAACTGCTTTAGTGTACCGGAAGTGCTGTTTTCATTATCCTCTAGATAATAAATATTACCAGGTGCATTGTATGACTGAACATAAATATAAACATTGCCTGTTTCTTCTTCGTAACCTGTTGAAAGAATTGGGTTACTCTGAATTTTCATACCGATTTTGTTAGTTGTATAGATAGTGCTTAAAAAGTTATTGTCATTAGGATTGCCGTTGATAACATCAATAGTACCACCCTGACCTGCTACATAAATTCTGTTGTTATATACAACCGGTGCACATACAGATTCTTGGCTGATAGTAACAGATTTATAAGTTTCCTTATCAAAGTCACCATTATCATTTAGCTTAACTGCATGTAGGTTTTTCTGCTTGTATGAACCCCAATATAGATAGTCTGTTGTGCTATCGTAAGCAAGTTCACCACCAATATTATAAGTAGTAGTACGGTTTTCATCATACTTATACTGATACTTAATTGTGTTTGTCTTGTAGTCAACACAGTAAATATCATTTGTTGCTACTACATAGTAGTAATTATCAGCAAATACACCTTGTGACCAGTTAAATGAGTCACCACCAATAGTACCGTCACCAACCTGAGTTAGTACATTGTCACTATTTTTATCTACCTTATAAATATTACCGTTACAAACTAAGTAACCTTTGTTGTACTGCATAGGGTGATACTGATTAAATGTACCTTTTACTTTGCCAAGTGACTGTAAAGTATCAATGTCAAATGCTTCAATATCACTTGCAGTTGAAACGAAAATCATTCCGTCACCATATGCAACATAGTCATAGTAGAATGCTGTTGAACCTGCTACTGCAACAGTTTCGCCTTTACCTGTTTTTGTATCAACTTTATGTAGGCTACCTGCACCTGTAGCATATAGATAATCGTCAACAATTACTGACTGACCGGCATAGTAAGAACCCCAAGAACCCTTAGTTCTGTTAAGTTCATAAGACCACTTTTCTTCAGGATTGTTCTTTACAACCTTAGTATCGGTTACTTGATTACCGTCCTTAAAGTTGTTCATAGCACCGGCCCACTCAACATTGTGAGTGTCCTCAGGTTCATCAGGTGTTGACTGCTTTGCATCGTCAAGTGCCTTAATAGCATTATCAATCTGTTCTTCTGTTACATTCCAAGTGTTTAATAGTTTAACTGCATCTGTATAAGCAGTACCGTATTCACTCTGAGCATTTTCGTCATTAATATCAGCAACATAAGAAATAAGGTCACTTCTATCTACAAACTTATTTGTAGTATCAAAGCTCATCATACCCCAGCTAATACCAACATCTTCACCATAGCCGTAAAGAGTGTACTGAAGTCTTACAACACTACCGTCTGTATAGTGAGTTGTGTCTGCCTTGTCAGCATAGCTAACACCACCTGCACCAACATCAATACCTTTGTTATCTACAGTAAACATCCAACCACTGTATGAAGTATAGTCAAAAGCCTGAAGAACATCGTCCTTTGTTCTACCATTTACATTTCCACCAAGAGCCTTCTTAATGTCTGAAGGAATTTCATCAGAAGTCCAATTTTCAGGTTCACCACCATCTTTGATACCGTCTAGGTAGTAGTTTGAAATATCACCTGTAAATGTACTTCTGTCACCTAACATTCTTTCTGTAATATCTGCCAAAGAGTCACCCTCATAGTAACCAACCTTAATTGGTTCTTGAATGAAACCTTGACCAAGAGTGTTTCTTTCAACAGTCATATAAATATAACCGTCAAAAGCCTTTTCTTCTTCTGCACTAAAAGTTGCTACTGTTGAAATAACAAGAGCTAGTGCAAGAAATAATGATAATAATTTCCTCATTGTTTTCTCTCCTTGTTGTTTTTATATAATATCATAATGCAAGCTATAATTGCCAAAACAACTACACCTGCAATTATTATTAAAAAAATGAAAAATCCATTTACAGTATTAATTTCTTTTACAGAATTATTACTACTTTCACTACTTAAATTATCAGAGTTATCAGAACCATTAGAATTATTATCTTCATTATTACCCTTAACATTTTCAGTATTGCTTACTGTTTCCTTACTGATATTTTTACTGTTATCAGTAGCAGTTTCTTTTGTATCATTCTTCTTGTTATCAACATTTTTATTTTCTTTAGAAGAATTATTATCTATACTATTAATACTATTATCTGTATTATTGTTTACAGAATTTTTATTAACTGCTTTAATACTGTTACCGTTAGTATCTTTCTTTGTGGTTTTATCAGTAGTATTTTTAGTAGTTTTTGAAGTAGGAATTTTCACTTTAACAGTAACAGTATCACTGTCTTTTTTGCCTTCTCCATTGTCAAAAACAGATTTAACTGTAATTGCAGTATTGTCCTTTACCTTAAAATACTCATTATCACTATAACTTTTCCCATTATAATGATAAGTTACCCTAGAATAATAATTTTCCAAAGTTGCACTTATTGCAACAGTACTTTTACCTTTAGGCAAAGTTAAGGTATAGCTTTTATTATTAGTAGAAAAGCTAGGTGACAGCTTACCACTTGTAAAGTGCAAATTCTTAATTTTTGCAATAGGGTTATTAAAGTCACAACCAATATCTTTACCAAGACCGGTAGCAGTAAACTGCCACTTAATTTCATCATTATTCTTTACATAAAATTCTGATGCACCTTTATTGATAAACCAATTGTTGTAACTAATCATCCAGCCACTTTCACTACCAACAGAAAATTCACCTAAACCGTAACCGTCACTAACCTTTTTTCCACTGACTGTAGTAAAGTTGTCAATTGATGCAAGGTAAAACCCACCACCCATTTCAGGTTTACCTGTATATGCCGGTTTGATACCCTTTTCCTTTAACAATCTTAAGGTGACAGTTGCAATAGTATCATTTTTATTAATTTTTACTTTGGTTTTGTTAATGATTTTCCCAAGCTGATGAGGAAAATCTCCCTTGTCACTACCACGGATACCATAGTCCTGAAAACTAATAGTTACATAACCACTACTAGCAGAAACATTTACTATACCAAATGATAGGATTACTGTGATAGCAACAAGGATTAGAGCAAATAACTTTTTCATAAACACCTAAAATATAACACAAAATGGGCATAAAAAAACTCTTTGCAAAACGCAAAGATACACCAAAACAAAACATTACCCATAGTAATGCTTTAAAAATGGTTACTCTTCTTACCCAAAAGTACTAAAACCTTGAATATAGCAAGTCATCTGGCTTAATTCACAGTAATGGCAGTTGCAACGGACTTTCACCGTATTTTCCTTGCCTATATTCTTATTCAATTACAAGGACAGTATACCACAATCTCCCCTATATTTCAACTTATATTTTTTAGTTATGAAATGGTATTAAGTAAAGCTATAATGGGGATTTTTGAAATTCTTTAAATGTTAAACATTAACAAAAAATCACTTTACAATATCATATAAATAGTATAAACTACTATTATAAATATGAAATGAGGAATTAATATGAAAAACTTAGACAAAATTTTTATGGCATTATTTATTATAGGTACAGTATTCTTAGTTGTATCGGTATGTTTCTTCCGTCTTGCACCATTTGGTTTTAATGTTGCAATGTCCGTTCTTGAGGGACTTACTGCTGTAATTATGCTTGTACTTACCGGTATTTCTGCTATCAAAAATCGTAAGTCATCAGACTCATGGTATAGCAACCCATTCCAGGTAATCTTCTTCTCCGTTATCCTTATGGGTTGGGCTATTGCCGTATTCTTTGTAATGTGATTTTTGTTTTGGTATCTGATTTGAAGTAATTTCATTCTACAAATTATATAGCAAAGGTAAAATATGATTATAAACATAAAGACAAACCGTACAATAGAAGAAATCGAAAACACATTATCAAATCAAATTCTAGAAAAATATCCCAGAAGGTACAGTGAAAACAGAAAAGGTATCAACTGGGTAAGCAACAAAAAGGACTTTCTATGCTTATTTTATGAGGATGATAACAAGGATCGTTTTGGTTGTCAAACTACTGCAAAACCATTTTTCTACGGAAAATTGATTAAATTCAGAGGTAACTACAGAATAGTAGGCATTGCTTGTATTAACATAGTAGATATTCTTATACTTCTGGCTTTACTCATAATTTCAATTTTTGGAGCTGATGAATTTTTGGAATTTGACAGTGAAACTCTATTTGGCTTAGTCTTTGCTTGTTTTATCCTTGCAATTTTTGTTAATGACCTACTTATCGGCACTAAAAAAATCAAGAAATATTTAATAGAAAAATTTGGATAGGTGATTACTATGACTAATTTAAAAAAACATTACAAAACAACTGTTGCTATTATTGTAACTGTCATTGTTGCTATCATTTGTACTTTAGCTTATTTATTTCTTAACCTTATTGATTTTCACTTTTATTTTGGTTGGAAAGATGTGAAATTAAGCAATACAATTTCCATAAAAGTACCTAATGATTGGAATGTAAGTAAGGAAAATGGATTGATTTATTTTTCTAAAGATACTTCTAATGATAAGGACAAGATAATACTTTTCCAAAGTAAAACTGAAGATATGTATGACTTTGGTGAACCATTAAACAATGATGCAAAAGCTGAAAAGAATATTATCAGCCATAACTTTAAGAGTATGATAAAAGTTAACAGTGAAGTAAATTCATTAAGTACAGTACAAGGTGATGCAGTAATTTTTGCTGATAATGTTACCTATAAAGCAAACTATGTTTCTTTTAATAATAATGATGAAGAAATAACATTCTACAGTTGGAATGATAATCTTGATACTGACACATTAGAAAAAATTGCTGATTCTGTGTCATACAATTAAATTTATATAAGCAAAACCACCCCTAAAAGCATTTGCCTTTAGGGGTGGTTTAATAAGTAAAATTAAATTTCAAAGTAAATAATAAACTATATTAACGGTGAAACAAACTTAAGTACTTTACCGATTAGTTTAATGTACCATTTATCATTCTTAATACTTTCATATGTAACTTGCTGACACTTAGCAAGTGTATCCTTATAATCACTTTTAATATCTTCAATACACCTTGTACCATACATATATGTTGCACATTCAAAATGATGGTACAGACTTCTGTAGTCCATATTAATTGAACCCACAACTGACTTAACATCATCACTTACAAATACTTTTGCATGGACAAATCCTGGAGTGTATTCATACACCTTTACACCTGCATCAAGCAATTTCTTGTAGTGAGTTTTTGCAAGTGCTTGTGCAACAAAACTGTCTGAAATATGAGGCAAAATAATTCTAACATCAACACCTCTCTCAGCTGAAAATGTCAATGAATTTTCCAGTTCACCATCCATAATCATATATGGTGTCATAATATAAACATAGTCCTTTGCACGATTAAGAATATCCATATATACAGATTTACCAACATCATATTCATCAAGTGGACAATCACCAAATGGCATTACAAAACCATTGCTAAAGTAACCACCGGCAGAAAGGCTATCCCCTACATTTAGGTACTTTGAAAAGTCACAATGTCTTTCATTTACACTCCACATTTGTAGGAACATTAGTGTAAAGCTATCTACTGCATCACCCTTTAGCATAACACCAACATCCTTAAAATGACCATACTTATGGGTATAGTTAATGTACTCATCAGCCATATTGATTCCACCATTATAGGCAGTCTTACCGTCAATAACCATAATCTTTCTATGGTCTCTGTAATTATAATGTGTTGAGATAAACGGTGATACAGGTGAGAACACCTTGCAATGAATTCCAAGTTTCTCTAAGCTACTAGGGTAAGTTCTTGGTAGTAATGCAAATTCACAAGTACCATCATACATTACCCTAACATCAACACCTTCATTTGCCTTTTTAATCAGTACTTCCAAAATATTATCCCACATATATCCATCATCAACAATGAAGTACTCCATAAAGATAAAGTCTTTTGCTTTATCAAGTTCAACAAGCATTGACTGAAACATCTTTTCACCTATTGGATAATAGGTAACATCAGTATTTTCATACAACGGAAATCTTCCTGATTTGTTTAAATAATAATTCAAATCAGCTACATCAGGACAAATTTCTTCTGCTTTATCAATAACAGATTTATCCTGTGTGATTTTATCTTTAGTATTTTTTAGGATATGAGTAACTTTTTTCTTCAGAACTCTGTGACCTATATCAACAGTAGTATAAATGTATAGCAATGCTCCGAATATAGGCAGAAAGGCCATTATAGTCAGCCAAGTAATTTTGCTTGATGCATCATGGTCACTGTTCACAATTACTATAATCATAAATATGTAAAATACTGCTGAGATTATGTAGTAATGTGGTGCTAACTGACTAAACTTTAAGAATAGACCAAGTAAAACTAATATTTGCAAAGCAAGAAGAACCAGCACAATTCCAAATCTGCTGAAAACCATTGAGATTATACCCTTTTTAAATGCTATCCTCTTTTTGCCTTGTTCTTGATTTTTCATAATTACCTCCCATAATTAAAATTTATTTACAACTCCTCATTTATATTTTAACATTAAAAGAAAATTATGCAATACTAAAAATAATATTTATGAAAATAAGAAGAAATTTGTTAAATAATACGGAAAATATTATCAACCAAAATCATAATCATTTATACAATTCTTGAATTAATATGATAATGATGTTAAAATGGTTGTAGTTGCAAGAAAGGAAAAATATAATGAAAAATCTCAAAAATCAAAGCAACAAGTTGCCATACATAATTTTCGGCATATTGTCTTTATTTTCTGTAAGCCTTATTTTTAACAATAATCTATGGTTTGATGAATCATATACCCTATCATTAATTCAGCATGATTTTCCAAAAATTATTGAAATACTGAAAACCGATATGCACCCACCACTATACTTTTTGTCATTAAAAGTATTTTGTATGATTTTCTGTTACTCAATACCTATCACAAAAGTCTTTTCTGTACTGGGCTATATTGCAACACTTTCACTTGGCTTAACAATAGTGAAAAAGCATTTTGACAACACAACATCAATAATCTATATGCTTACTGTGGGTGCAGTTCCTATGTCACTGTACTTCAGTGTTCAGCAAAGGTCATATCAATGGTGTATATTTTTCGTTACACTTTCATTTATAGAGGCTTTGCTATTTATTGAAAATCACAAAATACACCATTGTGTTATATTTGTTATAGCCTCTTTATTTTCAGCATACAACCACCTCTATGCACTACTTGCAGTGGGAATAATTTTTGCATTCGTTAATATTTACATTATTTTAAAAGACAGAAAACTATTAAAAACAATTATAATCTCAGATATTGCAATGGTAGCAGGATATTCTCCATGGATTATACCACTATTAAATCAAACCAAATCAGCAGCAGGAAACTTCTGGCTAAAAGGTGTAGAGCCACTTTCACTAATAGTTTCTGCATCAGGAATTATTGTTTCAGCACTAATATTAGCAAAGAAAGATAATCGCAAATTACCTATAATATTTGCAATAATCAGCATATTAAGTGTTCAGGTAATCGGACTTTTTGTAACTATCTTTATTCGACCATTTTACATAGCAAGATATTGCAATGAAGTATTAGGAATTTTTGCTTTGTTAGTTGCTTTTGGCACAAAAAATATTAAAGTAAAAGCCAAAAAGGTTATTTGCATATGCCTTTCTATTCTCAGCATAGGTTGTGTTGTTGTTACAGGGATATTTGAATACAACCCATCAATGAAGAACTTTTTCAACCGTTTTGACAAAGCCACTTCTTCTTCCGATACATTTATTTATTCCGACAGTGCCTTTGGAATTATGTCATACTATTGCCCTAAGAATACTCACATTTGTACCTACTATGAGTCATGGTTTTCTGCTTTTGATAATGTTCAGTACATTAATAAAAAGAAGATTAAGTCTAAGATAAATTCAAGTGATACAGTTTGGTTTGTGAAAAATACATTAACAAAAACCCCTATGTACTTGAAAGAGAATTATAAACTAAAATCAGTCGATTCATTTAAATGTGACTTCAATACCTTTCAGGTTTATTCAGTTCAGAAGAAATAGGGTTTCAATTATTTATATTAACAACAAAATCAAATAACCATTAAGTAAAACGGCTCTATAATAAATGTTGGGGTAAGAAAAAATAGAGCCTACGAAAAAAATATAAAAAAAGTAGAGCATAAATTTGAAAAATCCGTTAAAATGGAATTTCTTATGGTTATCAAAATTTTAATAGATTTCGTAACCGTATTTTACATATGTTTTCACTACAAAAGCAAAAACGAGTGATAGCATAATACTATCACTTGTCTATCTAATCTATTTCATTTTAGTGGATTTACCCCAACTATTGACATAGAGCCTAAAAAATCAAATTAAAGTACTCCCCAACTTACTTTAGTTTAGAGAAAACAACCTACCACGCTTGAAGATTACACATCAGAATTAAA
>ULIW01012872.1_pt1 | contig 12680 bp, 10 predicted proteins | sample 1950451 | NCBI WGS metagenome assembly ULIW01 (sample SAMEA4835452, study PRJEB28245) | human gut metagenome | biome: gut microbiome; material: fecal sample | place: Denmark | collected 2008 | reverse complement strand
AAAACGGTGTATGGGACAAGAACCCTGAAACCGGTGCATATATCTTAGGTGATGTTGTAATTTCTATGGAAAAGGCTCTTAGCCAAGCTGAAACATACGGCCACTCACTTCAGAGAGAAGTTGGTTACTTAACTGCTCACAGTGTACTTCATCTTCTCGGTTATGACCATATGGAACCACTTGAAAGAGTACATATGAGAGAAAAAGAAGAATTAGTTATGGAACAGCTTGGTCTTCCTGCAAGTATCAGCTACATTCCTGATAACGAATAATTTTATCCATCATAGAATATTTCACGCCACACAGATAAGACTACTGTCAATCTTGTGGCGTGTTTTTGTGTAAGGATTATTATTGCATAAAACCACTGTTTCAATTATAATAGATACAGAAAATTAAGGAGTACAAATATGAACTTTAACGATAAATCAGCCTTTATTGCAATTATTGGCAGACCTAATGTAGGCAAAAGCTCAATTCTAAATAAATTACTTGGTCAGAAAGTGGCTATTGTTTCTTCAAAGCCACAAACCACAAGAACAAGAATTATGGGTGTATTAACAGAAGGAAAGGACCAATTAGTTTTCCTAGATACACCGGGTATGCACAAACCTAAAAATTCTCTTGGTGACTATATGGTTCGTTCAATTAACGAGTCGGTTGCAGGTGTAGATGCTTGTTTACTTGTAACAGAAGCCGGTCAGGAAATAAGAGAAAATGAAAAGATGTTAATTGAAAAGGTTAAGAAACTTGATTTACCTTGTGTATTGGCAATTAATAAAACCGACACTATAAACGACAAGGAAGTTATCCTTGAACAAATCATTAAGTATTCAAAGGAAATGGACTTTGATGCTATTGTTCCTGTATCAGCAGAAACAGGTTCAAAACTTGATGAACTAAAGGAAGAATTAAAGAAATTCACTTCAGAAGGTGGTCATTTCTTCCCCGATGACACACTAACAGACCAACCTGAAAAGGTACTTGCTGCTGAAATGATTAGAGAAAAAATTCTAAGACTGACAGAAAAAGAAATTCCTCATGGTACAGCAGTAGTTATTGAAAGAATGAAAATGCGTGACGACAAAAATCTTATGGATATTGACGCAACAATTTATTGTGAAAGAGATACTCACAAAGGTATCTTAATCGGCAAAAAGGGTGCAATGCTTAAAAAGATTTCCACATATGCAAGACAAGATATGGAAAACTTCTTTGGTTGCAAGGTAAACCTAAAAACATGGATTAAGGTAAAAGAGGACTGGAGAAATAAAGAAAATCTAATGCGTAGCTTTGGATTTGATAGTAATGATTTTCAGTAATCCCATAATTTTCTGACAATATATTTATCCCTCGGTAAAATACTAATAGGGGTGATAAATATGAATGAAACAGATGCTTGGAATTACTTTTTACAAAGTGGTGCAGTAAACGATTACCTAACCTATCTATCTATACAACAAGCTAAAAATGCAGGTAAGGAGCTAGAAAACAACAATGAAAACTCTGACAGAGGGGCTAATACTGAGAGAACAGAATATCGGTGAAAGAGATAAGCTAGTAACTGTCCTTACTGTAGATAAAGGCATAATCAAAGGCTTTGCTAAGGGTGCAAAAAATATAAAAAGTCAAAATTGTGCCGGTACTCAGCTATTTACCTATTCTCGACTTTGCTTAATAGAAAGCAAAGGTCGAGATACATATGTTATTAGTGAAGCAAAGTCAAAGGAACAATTCTTTGGACTTAGGAAAGATATAGCAAATATGTGCTTAGCACAATACTTTTCTGAGTTACTGATGAATATACTTGTTGATGGTGAGAAAAACAAGGAAGTTCTATCCTTAACACTTAATTCCCTATATTTATTGTCAGAAAACAAAAAGCCCCCTACCCTAATTAAAAGTTGTTTTGAGATGAGGCTACTTTCTATTTGTGGATATATGCCTGACCTTACTATGTGCAGTATTTGTGGTGAATATGACAGAGAAACTTTTTTCTTTTTACCTCAAACAGGTTCACTAATTTGTTCCCACTGTGCAAGTAACGACAGTTTGCCTTTTTCCATTACAATGGACAGAGGTATTACTAAGGCACTTAGACACACTATTTATGCTGATGATAAAAAGCTATTTTCCTTTTCACTTAACGAAAACGGACTTGACACCTTAAACAGAGCAACAGAAGAATATGTAATCCGTCAAACGGAACGACATTACAAAACACTAGATTTTTATAAGGCAATGAGATAATATGAATAAACATTTTAAAGCACTTGAATTTGATAAAATATTAGAAATGCTTGGCAAAGAATGTTCATTTGCCGATGCAAGAGAACAGGCACTTACAGTAAAACCTGTTTTCACAAAAGAAGAAACAGAAAAATTACTAAAAGAAACTGATGATGCCTATGTGCTTATCGGTAAATTTGGTACACCTAGCTTTGGTTCACCTACTAACTGTGCAAATCAGCTAAGAAGAGCACAAGCAGGTTCAGGACTAACTACCCTTGAGTTACTTCGTATTGGGGAAAATTTACGAGTTATTCGTTCACTAAGACAATGGCGTAACGCAAGTGATGACAGAGCAAGTTCACTTGATAAATACTTTAACAACCTAATGCCAAACAAGTTTCTTGAAGAAAAAATCAATGATGCAATTATTGCAGAGGATGAAATTTCTGACAAGGCATCCCCTACTCTATCTGATATTCGTAGGAAAATCCGTACTGCATCATCAAAGGCAAGAGAAGTTCTTGACAAAATAGTTAGAAGTTCTAACTACTCAAAATTTCTACAAGACAAGGTTATCACTCAGCGTGACGGTAGATTTGTTGTACCTGTAAGAGCAGAATGTAGAGGTAGTATTCCCGGACTTGTACATGATACATCAGGCAGTGGTCAGACAGTATTTATTGAACCTATGGGTGTTGTTCAGGCTAACAACGATATTCGTATGTTACGAAACAAAGAAAAAGAAGAAATTGACAGAATTCTCCTTGAACTTTCATCAATGGCAGGTAACTGTGCAGACAGTATTATTGGTAGTTATCAAAACCTAATTGACCTTAATGTTATCTTTGCAAAGGGTAACCTAGCCTACACTATGAAAGCAGTTACCCCTATTGTAAATGACAAGGGTTACATCAACCTAAAGAAAGCTAGGCACCCACTAATCGACAAAGAAAAGGTTGTACCGGTTGATATTACTTTAGGCAAAGACTACACACTACTAGTTATTACAGGTCCTAATACAGGTGGTAAAACTGTATCACTAAAGACTACCGGACTACTAACCCTAATGGCAATGTCAGGTCTTATGATTCCTTGTGGTGATGAAAGTGAAATCTCTGTATTCAAAAAAATTCTTGTTGATATTGGTGATGAACAAAGCATTGAACAGAACCTTTCAACTTTTTCTGCTCATATGACAAACACCATTGACATTCTAAAACAAGCATCAAGATTTTCACTTGTACTGATTGACGAACTTGGTGCAGGTACTGACCCTGTTGAAGGTGCAGCACTTGCAGTTGCAATTTTGCAGAAATTAAAGGAAAAAGGTGCAAAAATCCAATGCACAACTCACTATGCAGAGTTAAAGGAATTTGCTATTACTACCGAAGGTGTAGAAAACGGTTGTTGTGAGTTTGATGTACAAACATTAAGACCTACATACAAACTTTTAATCGGTATTCCCGGTAAAAGTAATGCCTTTGCAATCAGCAAAAGGCTAGGTCTTTCCGATGATATTATTGAAAATGCACAACACCTTGTAAGTAGCGAAAGCAGAAGATTTGAAGATACTATTGAACAGCTTGAAAAACGCAGACAAGCACTTGAAAAGCGACTAAAAGAAGCTAACGACACAAAGGCACTTGCAGGTCGTCAAAGAGAAAAGGCAAACAGTATTATTGAAAAAGCTAAACGAGAAGCTGAAAGAGAAATTGAAAAGGCTCATCAAGAGGCTGAAAGAATCAGCAGTCGTACAAAGGCACAAGCACAAAGTATTCTTGACAGACTGGAAAACCTTGAAAAAAAGCAAAAAATGTCTGCCGAAGAAAAGGCAAAACTTCGCAAAAGCATTGACAAAATGGAGAATACTGCTGATCCAATCAAGGAAAAGAAAAATGAAAAATACACACCACCAAGACCATTTAAGGTTGGTGATTCTGTGCTTATCTTTGATATTGACAAAGATGCAGAAATTCTAAGTATTAATGAAAAAGACGGTACTGCTTATGTTCAGGCCGGTATTATCAAAACCAAGGTTAAATTATCTAACCTACGACTAAACAAAGAAAAGCCAAAGGTTACTGTACAGACTTCCAGAAAGAGAAATATGCCTAGCAAAATGGATATGAACCCAACAACAGAGGTTGATGTTCGTGGTGAAACTGCTATGGAGGCAATTATGGATGTTGATGCTGCTATTGATAATGCAGTGCTAATGAACATTAATCAACTGACAATTATCCATGGTAAAGGCACAGGTGTACTTCGTGCAGAAATTCAGAAATACTTGCGTACCCATAAAAATATCAAGTCCTTTAGACTTGGTAACTTTGGTGAGGGTGATGCCGGTGTTACAATCTGTGAAATTAAGTAATCCATAAATTTAATACTACAAAAGCTAAAAGGCAGTTAGTTCAAAACTAACTGCCTAAATTTTTGCCTTATTTTTTTAGTAGTATATCTAAGTCATGTTTATCTTGTTCATAATAATCAAAATCATCTTTTGTACAATCAACAACCTTGCGAATATTATAGCTTTGTAACACTTCATCTAGCTTTACCAGTTCACCATAGCTATCGTTATCATACTTTTCATTAGCCGTAGTTTGGGTGTTACCACCTATCTTATATTCTTCACCGTTTTTCATTTCAATAGTAATCATAGCATTTCCATGGTCATCATCACTAACATAATACTTCTTAGCATCTCTGTAATTTACGGTAGTACCTTTCCAATCAGTTATGGTATATTCAATGATTTTATCATCTCTATAAACCACTTCACCTCTAAACATAAAAAGGCTCAAAGCACAGTTTGCAACTAGGAATATAACTATTGCAACAACAAAAGTAATAGCTTGTTTATCTGTCCAGCCTGACTCATCATCTTCTAATTCATTAAGTATTTTTTCTGTTTCTAACTGTTCTTGTGCAGTATTAATATCCTTTTTCTCTGTATATGCCTCTATAACCCACTTAATTAAATATAGCAACACAAAAATAATCAGTGCTATCTCAACAAAAAATATAACAAAACCTATATCCAATATTTTGCCTAAAGTAACACATATTACACCATTTTCATCACTATCAACCGGCATTATATTTTCCAGTAATTTAATAATCCTACTTGCCAGAAAAAATCCACCTACTGCTGATATTGTGGCAAAAATAATTTTTATAGGGCTTGAATTTTTGATAGCTCTTATCTGTCTAAATAACATAACTCACCTTTACTAAAATGCACCCTAAAAATAGGGTGCATTGATTAAATTAATTCTGTTTTCTAACGATTTTGTATTCATCATATGGGTCATAGAATGAGCAATCATCAAAGCTACCTTGCATAAACTTAACTGCTTCATCTTCATCTAAATTTACATCACAAGTGTAGTAGTCAAACTCATCATCATACACATAATGACTACAGTAATCACAATTTGAACTTGCCATAACGACCTCCTGACAAAATTATTGTTTAGCTGTTTTCTTTGGTTTCTTTTTTAATACTGTATTTATAATCTCTACCACCATATCTCTATTGAAAAATGCAATTATGCAGAATAAAATAGCAGAAATAATAAATGAACCCTGGAAATCTATAGTTTGAATAATAGCCATTGTTATAAAAATTACTGATGAAATAGTAATATTAGTTACAGGAATTGTCATCTTCATAATTGTTCTTGAATGAATTGCTCTTATAGCCAAGATTACACCATAACTAATCATTGTTGCAATGGCAGCACCCATAGCTTGAAATTCTGGTATTAAAGCAAAATTCAACACTATATTACATACTGCACCAGCCAATGAAGAATAAAACAACATCTTAGTACATTTAGCTGATGTATAAACTGAACCATAGAATTCACCTAGTCCATGTAATAAAAATGCAATAACTAATACCGGAACAAATTCTCTTGCACTAAAGAAATCCTTAGCATATAGAAATTTTGCTAAAATTTTATTAAATAATACAATACCAGCACCAACAATTATAAGTGCCTTTGTCATCTTGGTTAGTATCTGACTATAAAATCTATCTGTTTCTTCAGAGCCAAAATCATCAACGGCAGACAATCTCCAAGCACTCATAAATACACCATAACACACACTTAATATAGTTGGAATTTTATATGCTACAGAGTAAATACCATTTATAGTTGCACCACATAAGAATGTTAAAATATACTTATCAGATGAGTTACTAATCCACCAACTAATCGAATTTGTTATCATTGGAAGTGAATAAAATAACATTTTCTTCATTAATTTCTTATCAATTTTACCTATTTTAAAATAGACATGCATTTTACCTAAGGTAACTAGCAAAATCATACCAGCAAAATTTGATACAATAAATGAAAGCAAGTATCCATATATTCCCATATCTAAGAAAATCAAAGAGACTATATTTGTTCCAACCATAACCAGTGTTTGTATAATGCCACTAATTGTGAAAGCAACAACTTTATTTATTCCTCTACAAAACAGAGAAAAGAATGAATAAAATGTAAAAGAAAAATAATATAGTATAAAGAAAACATAATATGGTTTCAATAACTTTATCATAAGCAATAAAGGAGAAAAACACATTAAGGCAATAAAGCCTACCATATGTATAAATAGCCCAATTCTAAATACCTGATACTTATCTATATCTTTTTCAAGTGCATATCTTAGGACAGCTTCACCTATAGTTGCAGTAAAAATAGGTGCTAACAATGATGTTGTAGTTGTTATCAAATCAGAAACACCATATTCTGCTGTTGTCAAATATGAGGTATATAGTGGTACTAAAAAAAATGTTAATAATTTAGAACCAAATGAACTTATTGACATTAGTACAACATTAATACCTAACTTTTTATTTCGATTCATAATATCTTCCCTTATTTACCTAATAGTTTCTTTAATTTTTTAGATTTTTTAAACAAATTCTCACGATTGTTAAAATACTTCTCGATACCTTCATAACCTTTATTGTTATAGCACTTCAACATTTTATTTCTAGTCCCAGTGTACATATGAGGTTTACACAATTCACCATGACTAGCTTGAACTTTATCCACATCAACTTGATAAAGATATAGGTTATCTTTATTATTATTCAATAAAGACTTACCTTTATCTGTATGCACGATTATACAAGAAATATCGTTAATTCCTTTTAAATGACTAGATTCAAATAACTGTGGATAGTCATCTTTTGCTTCAAAATAATCACCTAATGTTATGTCAGACGGCTTATTTATAGAAGAATATTTACAATAGTAACATTCATCTCTATAATTTTCACATTCCATAAAGAATCTATAATATGAGGATTTTTCCATCGGAATAGTTACTTCTTTTATATTATTGTTATTCTTTACTTTGGCTGTAATAACATACAAACTTTTACCATTAACTTTTTTTCTAAATAAAAAGTCAATAACTTCTCCTTCATATTTCTTTTCTAAAAATTGCAAATAATCATTAAACAGTTGTCTATCTGGAGTACCATGACAAATTAAATCAACAGTTGTCAAGTTATCTTTTGGTATCTTGCAAGTTTCTAAGTATCTATATATTCCATCAATTTGACAAGATGTACCACTAAATAGTACCTTTTTATTATTCTTTAATTCCTTTGCTACTTGGCTATAAATATCATCACAATCGCTTTGAACATATTTAGACTTTAGTATAGGAATTAATTGTTCTTTTGTTGAGGCGATTTTATGTTTTAATACAAGTCTTCCCGTTTTTTCATCCATACAAAAAGCTGCACCACAAACAATATTGCCATTTTCAATGAAATTACTAGCCAAAGCAGAAAAAATTCCACCAGAGGCTGATTTACTACGCAATTCCGCCTCCTTGTTATACGCAATATATGCCTCTTTATCAAAGTTTTTATGTTGTTCTTGATTAATATTTTTTCTACAAACAGTTTCACATCTTCTACAAGAGACACATTTCTCCTTATCTATAAAAGGTATTGATGTACAATTTGCATTTTGTTTTAATGTAATTGCATTTTTATTACAAATAGCTACACAAGCACCACAACCAACACAATCACTATATCTTAAATCTATGGTATTATTATCAACAGAATTATCAATTTCTTTAATTGAACTATGTAAGTAATCATACGCTTCTATTCTGTCTGACTCAATTATTTTTTCTTTATCGTCCCAATTAGTATTACTAAATACATCTAATATATTTTCGGAATTAAAGGTATTAATTTTATTCTTTTCACAGTGGTAATGAGATAAAATTGTATTTATTCTACTAACTTGGCTTTTTCCATGCTTATACTGTCTATCAAAAACGCAGAAATTCTTTTCAAGGTAAATAGACATAACCGAAGTATGAAAAGAATCGGTACATACACAAAAAGATTCACTAATTAGACCTACGTAATCTCTTGGATTTCCATCTATAAATTCTAGATTGTTTATATTTTCATATTCCTTATGATAGTAGGCAAAAGCCACTATTTTGATTTGGTTCTGCTTAGATATAAATTCTATTGTCTTTAAAGCAACCTCATTTAGCTTATCCAAGAAATGTAATAAAAGATATTTCTCTTTTGGTACCTTTTGATATGATGCAAATTCTTTCCATTTATTTGAATCTAATAAAACTGTAGGATCACAAATCTTTATAGCATCTAAATTCAATTGATTTTTCACTATACTAACTGCTGTATCTTCTCTTAATGATACTTTTCTAAAAGAACCTATTCCTTTCTTAAAATCTCTCAGATTAAATTGTTCAATTTTTTCTGATCCTAGGCTAGCAGAAAGTGCTATTTTCTTATTACTAGGAGCAAAATCTAAAAAATAAAATGGATTTACAGGCCAAGATCCACTCCAAATTTGATCACTACCAGCAATGAAAGCCACATACTCCTCACTTTTTGCTAAGCACCTTAGAACTTTGTCTGAACATTCTCTTGGTTTTAATACACTATTGATAAACAAGTTGTTTTCTTGAATAGATTTCTCAGTCAAACCAATTTTATCCTTGGATGAACCTTTAATAACTTTTGATTGTTCTTTAATAGCTTTATAATAGTTCTTTACAAATACAAATCTTGGAAGTAAAAATTTAGCTCTATTAATCTTACTATATATTTTATCTGTCTTTTGATTTGAATTAATCAATAACTCACACAAGTACCCCATATTTTCAACTGTGGTTTTTGTAGCATAGCACTGTAATGCTGAGCCAAAATTATTTTTATAATATGTAACTAAACCTATTTTTTTCATTCTTTGCATCCTTTAGAGTTATTACTCTTTACTATTTGTACAACTCAACTTGAAAAGCAATCCCTTTGGCTTTAAGCAATTTCGTTTTTATTAAAAAAGCTTTCAAATCTTGTTTTATACATTCCTTTGGCAAAGCCCTCTTAACCAATTTATTAAAATTCTTACCCTTTTGCAATCCTTCAAAGAATTTTTCTCTTTCCTTGGGAGCAACAGACGGATGTGACAATTGATGATTATTAGCTATAGCATTTTCAATATCAACATCAAACAAATTAATGTCAGCCTCTTTCAATAACTTTTCGCCTTTATCTGTTTGACACAAAGCAAGAGATATTCCTTGTTTCATTTCATCACCTGCTAAATCACTACCCCAAGAATCACCTAATGTTATATCTCCAACACTATCTTTGGTAGCATAACTACATTGATAACAATTTTCTGTATAACTTAATGTAGACAAAAAGGCACTCATATAGCGGTCACAACAGCCTTTTGTTGATAATACTTTTCCTGTATCATTTTCTTTATCAATTTTAATTCTAAAAGAAATATTACTAATATCAGCAACACTTTCATTATACTGTGACAAAAAGTAATTCAATATTTTAGGAGATGGCGTACCATGACAAATTAAATCTATTGTAGTTAAGTTATGTAATAACTGTTCTCCTACATATTTTTTCACACCTGCAACCTGACAAGGTAATCCAATAAATAAAATTTTATTTTTTAATTTCAATTCATTTTTAATTTTCTGATAAACACCTTGAGAATTACTCTTGATATATTTTGAACCGGCAAATAATAATAAATCTTCTTCATTATCTACTATCAAAAAAGTGAATTTACCATCCGAAAAAGTACAACTGCAAACTTTTCCACCGTCTTTGATAAACTTGTAGGCTAATGCCATAGCAAATCCACCTGATGCACCATTAGTTCTTGTTTGTTTATTATTTGCCCAACCTTGATACCATGACTTAGGATTTTGTTTACTTATCGGTGTAATATTTTGACAAACTTTTTCGCACAAGCCACAGGATATACATTTATTTACATCTATTACTGCATTGTATGTTTTCACAGAATCTTTAATTGATATGGCATCTTTTCTGCATATATCTATACAAGCCATACATCCAACACATTTATCTTTTCCGCATACTGTTTTCATCTTTTACTCCTTTTAATTAAAGACTTCTTATCATTACAAGCAAGTGATAAATAAAGTACTGTATATACAAAGCAAGAAATAAATGATGGATACATAAAACAAGTTTCACCCATACTTGAGAAAATATTTACAAGTAATATCAAACCTACAATTTGTTTTAATTGATTATATCCATATTTTTTATTAAATAACTTATATATTAAAAATACTATAAATGCACAAATAAATACAAATCCAATAATACCTGTTGACATTAAAACATATAAAAAATAATTATCAACAAAGAATGTATTATACTGTGTTAGTTGCATAAACTCACCGGAACCGATAAACCCTAGGCCAACAAATAAACGACCACTACTTACTAAAACAGGTAAATTATATATAAAGTTATAAGATCTATTAGATGCAATAAAAATATTTGTAATTAAATCTGAATTACTGACCGATATTATTAGAATTACTGCAACAATTAGTAATGCATAAATAGCAAAACTACCTTTTCTAGATTTAATTCTCTTTTTGAAATGGCAAAATAGACACATAACCACAAATAAGATTAGTGCAAATAAAGATGTTCTCGATGCTGATTCCAAAATAACAAACAACATTATGCAATCAACAACTATTAATATTATCTTCTCATTTTTTTGAGATTTTAACAATAAAATATAAGAAATAAGTATGATACATAGTGCTATATTAGCAGTTGAGTTTGGATGGTCAAAGCCAAACGCAGCTCTTGTTCTTGTATAACCAGAAAAAACATTGCTAACTAACACACCAAAATTAAAGTTACCGTCCCAATTTACAATCATCATAAATAACATTGAGGTTGTTAAAGTCCAAAAGCTTATTTTTACAAAAGTATATACTTTTTGTGTATTATTAAAATAGGAGGCAACTGCAAAAATTAATATGTAGAAAGTAATCATAGAAAGTAAGTTAAAACTAATAAGGCTAGACAACTTCTTGTTTGCAAATATTACACCAAACACTACTGAATAAAGTATAAAAGCAATTGACCACCAAAGCAAACTACCTTTTTTTAAAGTGTTATGGGATAAAATTCTATCTGTAACAATACAAATTATTAGTAAAACCGAACAAATATAATACATATATAATGGACTTGGCAAAAAACTGCTTTCCATATTTATAAAAATTCTGCTTACTAAAACTGCTACCCACAAAAAGCTTATAATTGTACTATTTTTTATCTTCATTTTTTACTTCCTTTAGCACTAATTCAAAATTATTTACAGCATTTTTCCAGGAAAATTGCTGAACTGTTTCAAATCCATTAATTGCTAAACGTTGTACTAAATCCGGATTCTTTATAATTTTTTCAATATTTTCGTATAACCCTACTGGTTCATTAGGCTCAGATAACAATACATTTTCTCCATTTACACCAATATCAAGCATACAACCGGTATTCGTACCTACAACAACACAACCACTTGCCATAGCCTCTAATGGTGTTAACCCCCAACCTTCTTCTCTAGAGGTATATAAGAAAATATCAGATTCATTATATAACTTTTTTAATTTTTCTCTTGTTGGGTCACAATAATAAGTTACATCACTAGGAATTTTAGGGTTTCTATCCAAACCAAACATAGACAACTTTACATTTAGATTTTTAGCTTTTAACATATCATAAGCTAAAAGTCCATCCTCTACTCCTTTTTTTGATAAATTATGATATAACATCAAAATTTTTAATTCATTCTTTCCATTATAGTATTCAGTTTTTTTATTACGAAAAACATCTATATCTAATCCATCATATACTATAGGTATATCTGTTGTATGCAATTGCTCTATTAGCTTGCTTTTTATCCAAGTTGAAATTGTTATTTTTTTCAAAGGTAGAGTGTATGACTTTTTACCTAACTTTGCATTATTCCAAATTTCATAATCTTGAACAAAATAAACTTTTTTGCCTTTGTTTTCATCTAACTTTGCAACTGAATATGCTGTTGGCCAAGCTGTAGCAA
>ULIW01009833.1_pt1 | contig 12723 bp, 10 predicted proteins | sample 1950451 | NCBI WGS metagenome assembly ULIW01 (sample SAMEA4835452, study PRJEB28245) | human gut metagenome | biome: gut microbiome; material: fecal sample | place: Denmark | collected 2008 | reverse complement strand
ACAAAACGACAGCCCGCAGAAACGAGTTGCGCACCCACCTGTTTGCTAATTAGAGTATAGCTTTTCTGTTATGCTTGTCAAGCAAACTTTATGAAATTATCATTGCGGGAAGCCGCTAAAAAGCGTACAATAGGGATAACAAAATTTTAAAATAAAGGAAGGGATCAAGATTATGAGAAAAACCAAAACGCACAATGTACTCAGGCGTCTGCTTGCGTTTGTCCTGATTGTTTCACTGCTTCCACTGGGGTATGCGGGCAATGTGATGGCTGCAACAACCGGTACACGGAACGTAAGTATTCAGGTTACATACGGACAGACGGATGCCAGAAATGTCTATGGCATGATCAACAGTATGCGCAGAAATTTATCCGATGCATGGTACTGGGATGCAAACAATTACACGAAGACATATTGTAATAATCTGCAGCCGCTTACTTACGACTATGCACTGGAGCAGGTAGCCATGAAACGTGCAGCAGAGATTGCACTTTCGTATTCACACACCAGACCAAATGGCACAAATTATTATACTGCTTACAGTGAAAACGGTGTCTATGCGGGAGTGTATGCAGAGAATATCGGTGTGAATTATTCTTCCGCATCTGCACTTCACAACGCAATGCGGGAAGACAATGCAAATTATTCCGGGCAGGAACAGCGTAGAAATATGTTAAACAGCCAGTTTACTGCTGTCGGAATCGGACATGTATATTACAATGGATATCACTACTGGGTAGAGGAATTTGCCAACACGGTAACCAGAACATCCTATACAACACCGAACAACCAGACGACAACGGTAAACAATATTCAGATTGCGGAAAGCAATATTACCTCAGATCAGATTGTTGTTCCGTCATCCATTGGAAATTACATTCAGATGTCTGCGGGTCAGACCATTGATTTATCTGGATGCTATGAAAACATTAAAGTATCTAATCACTGGCCAAGCAATGCAAACTGTCCGATTGTACAGGGACTGAATATGTATGTATCCAATACTGCGGTTGCCTATATCAGCGGAACAAAACTGATCGCAAATACTGTAGGTTCCACAACACTGACACTGAATCGTCCGGATGGAAGAATTCCTCTGCAGATTCCGGTTCAGGTAACAGGAGCCAATAACAGCAATAATACCTATTCGTACTATATTCCAAATGCTTCGGTAGGTACAATCGTTGATCAGACATACACCGGATATGATATTCGTCCGTCTGTATCGGTATGGCTGAATGGCGGCTATCTGTACGAGGGAAGAGATTATACACTTACTTACAGCAACAACCGCAATATCGGCACAGCATCCGTTACAATTAACGGAATCGGAAATTATTATGGAAGCCGGACGGTTTATTTCCGTATCGTAAATCATGGGAACGGAAATACAACGGTTTCATCCAATAACCTTGCAAATGCGGTGATCAGTAAGATTGCAGCACAAAGATATACGGGATCTTCCGTAAAACCGGAAGTTACCGTTACATTAAATAACATTGTTTTAAAAGAAGGTTCGGATTACTATCTGAATTATAGTGACAATGGTGCACCGGGAAAAGCTGCTGTTATGGTAGTGGGAACCGGTAATTATACGGGATCTGCAAAGACAAGCTTTATTATTAAGCCGGAGAAGCCGGTTATCACAAGATTGCGTGCACACGGATCAAAAGTCCGTATCACATGGCTGCCAGGTACTTCCGTTACCGGCTATGAAATCTACCGCTCCAAGGGAGCATATGATTATGGATACAAGAAGATTGCGGCTACAAAAGATGGTGAGATGCAGTCTTATACAAGGGCAAAACTCACCAAAGGAACTTATTATTACAAGATCCGCAGCTATGTTACTGTAGATGGAACAAAGTATTACAGTCCATACAGCAGTGTGAAGTCTGTAAAGATCCGCCGCTAGGATCAAAGCATAATTGAAAATAAGAATTAAAAATGTCGGTAGATATCTGTCAGATATCTACCGACATTTTTGGTATACAAAGTTAAAAGATTTATTTCATCTGTGCGACCCGGTCAAATTCCTCTTCGATTTCTTTGGAAGGTTTTGGTGTCAGCAGACTGACGATTACGATCGCAGCGCAGGCAATCAGGAATGCAGGAAGCAGTTCATAGATGTTCCAGATACCACCGAGCGGGCGGATCAGGTATTTCCAGATAAATACCATGGAACCCCCGCAGACCATACCGGCAAGTGCGCCCCATTTGTTGGTACGTTTCCAGAACAGGGAAAACAGAACAACCGGTCCGAATGCGGCACCGAATCCAGCCCAGGCGAAAGAAACGATGGCAAATACGGAACTGTCCGGATTTCTGGCAATGAATGCGGCAACGACAGAAATTACAAGGAGTGTAATTCTTGCGGCTGCCATGCTTCCGTTTTTGTTGGAAGAATCTTTGCGGAAAGCACCGAGAATGTCGGAAGAAACCGCAGAAGATGCAGCCAGCAGCTGCGAGTCCGAAGTGGACATGGTGGAAGCTAAAATGCCGGCGAGAATCACACCCGCAAGCAGGGCAAATATCACACCGTGCTGGGAGAGCAGGGCGGAAATTTTTACGATAATGGTTTCGGAATTCGATCCGGTCAGCATCTCCAGTGCGCCGACTTTGCTCATGGTATAACCGATCACACCGATAAAGACGGCAACGAACAGGGAGATTACGACCCAGATGGTTGCAACGCGGCGGGACAGTTTCAGTTTTTTCTCATCCTCGATTGCCATAAAGCGGAGCAGGATATGCGGCATACCGAAATATCCAAGTCCCCATGCGGCAGTGGAAACAATGGTCAGGGCACTGTAAGGAGCGGCCTTTCCGGTGTTTACATCATAGGAAAGTGTCATGGAGAGATATCCCGGAAGCTCGGAGGCGTTGTGGATAACGGCACCGATACCGCCAGCAGTTTCTACACCAAAGATCAGAACTACAATCAGAGCAACTGACATGATGATACTCTGGATAAAGTCCGTTGTGGAAGCAGCAAGAAATCCGCCAAGTGTCGTGTATGCCACAATTACGATAGCACTGATGATCATGGCGGTCAGATACTTTACCCCGAATAAGCTGGAAAAAAGTTTTCCGCATGCGGCAAATCCAGAGGCCGTATAAGGAATAAAAAAGATAACAATAAAAATAGCAGCAATGACCTGCAGCATCTTTTTTTCATCGCGATAGCGGTTGCTGAAGAACGATGGGATGGTAATGGAATTGTTGCAGGTGTGCGTATAGCGGCGGATACGTTTGGCAACGATCAGCCAGTTAATGTATGTACCGGCAGCCAGTCCGATTGCTGTCCATCCGGCATCTGAAATTCCGGTGAGGTAAGCAACGCCCGGAAGTCCCATCAGAAGCCAGCTGCTCATGTCGGAAGCTTCGGCACTCATCGCGGTTACGAAAGGACCGAGTTTTCTGCCACCCAGATAGAAATCGTCAGTACTGTTGTTTTTCTTGGAACATCGGAAACCAATATAGATCATACCAATAAGGTATACGATAATGGCAATCATGATGCATATTTGTGCAGATGTCATAAATAAATCCTCCTCTTTTGTACGCTTTCACACGCTAATTGTTCATAGTATAGCACAGATGATAATTATACCGCAACCGGGAAATCCTGTTTGACACTATGGGCAATAAGATGATAAACTGTCTTTGTCTATACATGAGAAAAGCAATTCCGTTTGGCCTTCAACATGTGCTTGCCATGTTTGTAGCAAATCTGGCACCCGTACTGATCGTCTGCAGTGCAGCTTTGGTCAGGGGCAGTGGGGGACATCTTACGGCAGCGGAAATTACACAGATTTTGCAGTGTGCGATGTTTGCTGCGGGAATCGGAACCTGCATGCAGCTATATCCGGTCTGGAAAATTGGCTCGAAACTGCCGATCGTAATGGGCGTCAGTTTTACATTTCTCGGAAGTCTGCTGATTATATGTACCAATCCTAAGCTTGGGTATGAAGGAATGATCGGGGCGGTTATTCTCGGCGGATGTACCGTTATGATGTTTGGTTCAATCATGTATGAGGGGATCAAAATGTTAAAAAATTGCGAATTTAATGACCGTACAATGATTATTGTTTCCCTTTCTTTTTGTATCGGGGTTGGACTGACACAGACATCCGGCAACTTCTTTTCCGCATTTCCGAAAGAAGTGGGAGATATCTTCAATGGAAATGCCGTGGCAGGAGTGTTTGTTGTTTCCCTTCTGTTGAGCCTTCTTTTGCCGAAGAAGAAACAGGCAAATTAAATACACGTTGTTAAGGTAACGTTAAGGTGCAGCGATTTTTAAGATAAGGATTTGGTGTTATGATGATATCATCAAAAGGAAATGGAGGAATTTGATATGTGGAGTCGCGCACAATTAAAGGGAAGGGCGAAAGCAACATTTAAACGAAATTATTGGAAATGTATTCTGATCAGCCTGTTGCTGACACTGATTGCAGGGGGAAGCGGAGCTGCTTCGGGCAACATCAGCAGTGCAACCGGTTCCTTACATGGATCGGATAATCAGGCAGGCAGTTCCTATGATTATGACAGCAGTTATGACAGTGATGATGGTTCACTACGCGATTTTGAGGCTGGGCTTGAAGAAGGCTTTAAGGACGGACTGAAAGCAGGAAACAGGGGAATGATGGGCGGTATGGTCGCAGCAGCGATCGCCATCGGCATACTCATAGTTGTTTTTCTGGTGATTTTTGTCCTTATACTTCTGGTTGATGTATTTATCATAAATCCGTTGGAGGTTGGATGCAGGAGATTCTTTATCCGCAACTTAAACGAGCCGGCACAGATTGGGAACATTGGATATGGATTTGACAATAATTACAGGAATGTTGCAAAGACAATGTTTTTCCGTGATCTGTTTACGGTTTTATGGTCATTGCTTTTTATCATTCCGGGTATTGTAAAAGCATATGAATATATGATGATTCCGTACCTTCTGGCAGATAACCCGCAGATGACCAAAGAGCAGGCATTTGCGGAAAGCAAGCGTATGATGCAGGGACAGAAATGGAAAGCATTTGTTTTGGATCTGTCCTTTATCGGATGGTACATTTTATCCGGACTGACACTTGGAATTCTTGCAATCTTTTATGTGTCACCATATGTGAATGCAACACATGCCGCACTGTATGAGGCACTGTGCTATGCAAACCCGGCTGGTTCAAACGGATTTACACAGCAGGAGGATCCGGTGAATTCACCTTTCCGGCAGGAGAATGTATGAATTATACGATTTTAATTGCAGATGATGAGCCGGAGATACGAACGCTTCTCCGGCTGTATCTAGAAAATGAAAATTATCAGATTATTGAGGCAGAAAACGGGAAGCAGGCACTGGAACTGCTGAAGAAAGAACATGTGGATCTGTGTCTGTTGGATATTATGATGCCGGAGATGGACGGATACCATGTGTTGCAGGAATTACGTAAAACAAGCAATATTCCCGTTATGATACTTTCGGCAAAGGATGCGGATTCCGAGAAGATTCTGGGGTTAAATCTCGGGGCAGATGATTATCTGGCAAAACCGTTCAATCCTTTGGAGGCAGTAGCACGTGTCAATTCAAATATCCGTCGGTTTTATGCTCTGGGGACAGCGGAACTGTCATCCGGTATGCTGACCGTCCGGGATCTGGAACTGGATCCGGAAGGCTGCGTACTCAAAAAAAATGGAGAACCGATTGAACTGACTTCGGTAGAGTACCGGATCATGGAGTTATTTATGAAGCATCCGGGAAAAGTGTTTACCAAACAACAGATCTATGAACAGGGATGGGGTGACACTTATGTGGTTGCAGACAATAATATTATGGTCTGCATCAGCAAGCTGAGGGCAAAACTTGATGAAGACCCGGCAGCTTATATTCGAACCATCCGCGGATTGGGCTATCGGCTGGAGAAATAGCAATGCGTGATTTACAGGCATTTTTGATCAAACGGTTTATTTATATCCTTGTACTGGTGACAGTTGCACAGTCGCTGATCAGTTTTTTGATCAGCCAGGCGGTTATGCCTGTGGTGATGAAAGTTTTTTTCCCGGATTACCAGAGGCAGTCATCCGTTGGAAAGACGGATCTGTTTATTTTTATCATATGTGTTCTGTTATTGCTGATAGTAAATGCCGTCCGGATGCTTTTGCCATCACCGCTGCAGGGAATGATGCAGTGGACAGGGGAACGATTACAGGACTGGCTGGGCAATGCACTTCCGGCGACAAGGAGTTCCGTCGTCGTACAGGAGATGGAAGGATGGAAAGCCATCCTGCTGTTTGTGGTTCTTCTGCTGTTAATGGTGTGTATGCTGCTTCCTTATATTTTGGGTGCGATAACGTTCGCGCGGATTGTGATGGCGGAGTTTCATCAGATCCAGGAGGAGCGCGAACAGCAGCAGAGAGAGTTTGACCGCAAGCGGAATCTGATGCTTTCCGATATCGCACATGATCTTCGGACACCGGTCACGACCGTATCCGGTTACGCAAAAGCGCTGGCGGATCATATGGTACAGGAACCGGAAAAGCAGCAGGAATATCTGGATGCCATCCAGAATAAATCCGTTCGGATCGGAAATCTGATCAATTTGTTGTTTGAATATGTTAAACTGGACAGCGAAGGGTTTACATTAAATTGTAAAACACTTGATTTGTGTGAACTTCTCAGAGAAAATGCGGCAATGCTGTATGCAGAGATGGAAGAAAACGGAATGACACTGACAGCAGATATTCCGGAGGAAACGATACCGGTCTGGGCGGATGAACTTCAGTTATCCCGTGTAGTGACAAACCTTCTGACAAATGCCATGCAGCACAATCCAAAGGGAACAAGAATCGGACTGTTTGCTTATAGGGAGCTGGAGCGGATTTATGTATTGGTGGCAGACAGCGGAATTCTAATTCCAGAGGAACAGGCGCAGCATTTGTTTGATCCTTTTACGCGTGGGGACAAAGCGCGGGTAAGCGATGGGAGGAACGGACTTGGACTTTCCATCGTGTCAAAAATCGTGCAGATGCACGGATGGGACTTAAAACTGGTGCAACAGCCACAGATTCAGCATTATGCAAAAGCAGCCGGATTTGCAAAAGCATTTGTGATTCGGATGGAAAATGCCGGTATGTATTCTGTGCATTCGCCAAAATAAAAAAGTGGCAGAAAAGAGGGAGAGTCTATGATAATTATAAGAGCGATGGATCCGTATGAATTGCTTTGGATGGTACTTTTGATTGTGTTTGTTCTGGGAGAACTTGCAACAATCGGACTAACGTGCATATGGTTTGCCGCAGGTGCACTTGCGGCACTGGTTATGGCAATGGCAGGGGTAAATCCGGTGGTGCAGTTTCTGGTATTTTTCGTGGTATCCATTCTTTTGCTTGTTGCGACAAGACCGTGGGCGCGTAAATATGTAAATGCTAAAATGCAAAGAACAAACGCGGATAGCCTGATTGGGGAAAATATACGGATTTCCGAGCGCGTCAGTAATATGGATCAGACCGGGATGGCAGTTGTTCATGGACAGGAGTGGACGGTGCGTACCCGTAATGATAATGAGATCATTGAACCGGGAGAAGAAGCAAAAATTCTGGCAATCAGTGGTGTCAAACTTATAGTAGAAAAGGTATAGGTAAAGGAGGAAAAAGTTATGCCTGTTGTAATTCTCATTGTAGTGATCATTGCATTGGTCATTATTGTGAACTGTGTGAAAATTGTTCCACAGGCGCATGCGGTAGTTGTGGAGAGACTTGGAGGGTATCTTACCACATGGTCGGTAGGGCTGCATTTTAAGGTGCCGTTTATTGACCGTATTGCAAAAAGGGTTTTGTTGAAGGAACAGGTGGTTGATTTCCCACCACAGCCGGTAATCACAAAAGATAACGTAACAATGCAGATTGATACGGTTGTATATTTTCAGATCACGGATCCAAAGCTGTATGCATACGGTGTGGAAAATCCAATCATGGCAATTGAAAATCTGACTGCTACGACGCTTCGTAATATCATTGGTGATCTGGAACTGGATGAGACATTGACATCACGTGAGACCATCAACACCAAGATGCGTGCAACGCTGGATGTGGCAACAGATCCGTGGGGTATCAAAGTAAATCGTGTGGAGTTAAAGAACATTATTCCACCAAAGGCAATTCAGGATGCCATGGAGAAACAGATGAAGGCAGAGCGCGAGCGGCGTGAAGCCATTCTGCGTGCAGAAGGTGAGAAAAATCTACAATTCTGGTTGCAGAAGGAAATAAGGAGTCTGCAATTCTCGATGCAGAGGCTGAAAAACAGGCTGCAATCCTGCGTGCCGAGGCACAGAAGGAAGCAACCATCAAGGAAGCCGAAGGTCAGGCAGAGGCTACATTAAAGATCCAGCAGGCCAATGCAGATGGTCTGCGTATGCTCAAAGAAGCTGCTCCGGATAATGCGGTACTTCAGATTAAGAGTCTGGAGGCATTTGCCAAGGCAGCAGACGGTCAGGCAACCAAGATTATTATCCCATCGGATATTCAGGGGATTGCAGGACTGAGCAAATCCATTGTGGAAATTGCAAAAGAAAACGGATAACATAGATACATCTGTGATGCATTGGACGAAACTGCTCCATGAAAATGGGGCAGTTTTTGTTATCTTAGGAAAGTCTTTATTTTGCAGAAGGAAAATGGTATACTATAGATTATTGATGCGGGAGCATATTCCACAGATGAGCGATGGATGTGGAAAGAACAGGAGCGTAAATGAAATCAAAGGTTCGATTTAGGGGAAAGCTGAGATCGTATCTCTGCTGGCCATTGTGGCTGACGATCCCGATGACAATCGCAGATGTGGGGCTTTATTTTTACGATGTGACGGCAGGCTTTTTGCTGACGGTATTTATTGCTGTCTATTTTGTACTGGAACTGGGACTGTATTATAATACCAGACCGCGGCTTGCAAATGAGATTATCAATTTTGCCACACAGTATGCAACGGTACAGAAAAAACTTTTGAATGAGTTTGAAATTCCATATGCGCTGCTGGACTATACAGGAAAAATTCTTTGGGTGAATGAACGCTTTTCCGAGCTGACGGGAGTGGGGAGAAACTATCATAAATCAATTACAACCCTTTTTTCCAATATTACCCGTGAGTTTCTTCAGAAACATGAGGATGCACAGAATATTACGATTGAAAAAAAGGAGCGCATTTTCCGGATTTCCCTGAATCGTATTTATTTTGATGATATCATGGAGGAGAGCAAGGAAATTGACGTGAAGGATTCCGATGAATTCCTGACGGCACTGTATCTGTTTGATGAGACCGAACTGCAGCATTGCAAGCAGGAAAATCTGGATCAGAAGCAGGTATCGGCACTTGTTTATATTGATAACTATGACGAAGCGCTTGACAGTATCGAGGATGTGAAGCGTTCGCTTCTGATTGCGCTTGTCGATCGAAAAGTGAACCAGTATTTTTCAAAGATGGATGCGCTTGTCCGCAAAATTGAAAAAGACAAGTATTTTGTGGTATTTAAGTATAAATATTTACAGAAGCTTATGGATGACCGGTTCAGTGTACTTGAAGATGTCAAGACGGTCAAAGTGGGCAATGAGATGGCGGTCACGCTGAGTATCGGTGTCGGGATCAAGGGGACTTCTTATAACGAAAACTATGAGCAGGCACGTGCAGCGATTGATCTGGCACTCGGACGGGGTGGCGATCAGGTCGTTGTCAAAAATGGTGAGGATATTGCATATTTTGGCGGCAAGGCAAAACAGGTGGAGCGCAACACCCGTGTAAAAGCGAGGGTCAAAGCACATGCGCTGCATGAAATTATTGAAAGCCGTGAGAATGTGATTATCATGGGACACAGCCTGACAGATGTCGATTCCCTTGGTGCAGGGATTGGAATTTTCTGTGCAGCCCGTGTGCTTGGAAAAAAGGCACAGATCGTGATCAATGAGCCAACAACTTCCATCCGGCCGCTTATGGAATGTTTTACTCCGGAAAAAGGCTATCCGGAAGACATGTTTATCAACAGTGAGATTGCAATCGAGGAAGTAAGCCGCAATTCCCTGGTTATGGTGGTAGATACCAATCGGCCAAGTTATACGGAGTGCCCGGAACTGCTCACGCGCACAGATACGATCGTTGTGTTTGATCATCACCGTCAGGGCAGCGAAGTGATTGAAAATCCGCTTCTGTCCTATATTGAGCCGTATGCGTCTTCTGCCTGTGAGATGGTAGCAGAAGTTTTACAGTACTTCCAGGAGGGATTCAAGCTTTCTCCGGCAGAGGCAGACTGCATTTATGCAGGTATTTTGATTGATACCAATAACTTTATGACCAAAACAGGTGTCCGTACATTTGAGGCGGCAGCATATCTCAGACGCTCCGGGGCAGAAGTGACCCGTGTGCGTAAAATGCTGCGAAATGATATGGCATGCTATAAAGCCCGTGCGGAGGCAGTGCGTCATGCGGAAGTATACCGCGGTGCATTTGCAATTTCTGTCTGTCCGAGTGAGGACGTGGAAAGTCCGACGATTGTCGGCGCGCAGGCAGCAAATGAGCTGCTCAATATTATAGGAATCAAGGCATCTTTTGTGCTGACAGAGTACGCAGGAAAAATATACATCAGTTCGCGTTCCATTGATGAGATCAATGTACAGTTAATCATGGAACGAATGGGTGGCGGCGGTCATTTGAATGTGGCTGGTGCACAGTTGACGGGATGTACGATTTCCGAGGCAAAACATGCCATTATGCGGACCATTGATGAAATGCTTGAAGAAGGAGATATACAGGAATGAAAGTAATTTTATTACAGGATGTGAAAGCTCTTGGGAAAAAGGGCGAAATCGTAAATGTGAGTGACGGTTATGCACGCAATGCAATTCTGCCGAAGAAACTTGGAGTAGAGGCAACGACAAAGAATCTGAATGACCTCAAATTGCAGAATCAGCATGCAGACAAAGTGGCAGCTGAAAATTTAGAGCACGCAAAGGAACTGGCGGAAGAGATCGGAACAAAGAAAGTTGTTGTAAAGATCAAATCCGGTGAGGGCGGACGTATTTTCGGGTCTGTTTCCACCAAGGAAATTGCACAGGCTGCAAAAGAGCAGGCAGGGCTGGATCTGGATAAAAAGAAGATGCAGCTGGGCGAATCCATCAAGGCTCTTGGAACTTATGAGATTCCGGTGAAGCTTCATCCAAAGGTAACCGCAACACTGCGTGTTCAGGTTGTTGAGGAATAGGAGGAAGTTCGCTTGGAAGAAACGCTGATCAAGCGGGTGATGCCGAACAGTCTGGAAGCCGAGCAGTCGGTCATTGGTTCCATGATCATGGATCAGGATGCCATTGTCACAGCCATGGAGATCCTTCTGCAGGAAGATTTTTATCACAAGCAGTATGGAATTCTCTTTGATGCGATGATCGAATTGTACAGCAGCGGACAGCCGGTGGATCTGGTTACACTGCAGAATAAACTCAAGGAAAAGGATGTACCACAGGAAGTCTCCAGTCTGGAATTCGTTGGAGAATTGGTGCGTGCGGTTCCGACATCCGCGAATGTCAAATATTATTGTAATATTGTAAAAGAAAATTCCATGAAGCGGAAACTCATCCGGGTCACGGAAGAGATAGAGAATGAGTGCTATGCGGGCAAAGAATCGCTCGAAAGTGTTCTGGATAAGACCGAACATGATATTTTTGCATTGTTGTCAAGCCGTACCGGTGGAGACTATGTGCCGATTCGTCAGGTTGTCATGAACGCACTGGAAAAGATTGAAAAAGCGTCACAGCAGGACGGAAATGTTACGGGAATACCGACAGGGTTTATTGATTTGGATTACCGGACAGCGGGATTACAGCCATCGGATCTGGTATTGATTGCAGCCCGTCCGTCTATGGGAAAGACAGCGTTTGTTTTAAACATTGCACAGTATGTGGCATTTCATGAAAACATGTGCACGGCGATATTTTCATTGGAAATGTCGAAGGAGCAGCTGGTAAACCGACTGTTCTCCCTGGAATCCCGTGTAGATGCACAGGCACTTCGTACCGGTAATCTGTCGGATGCTGACTGGGCGAAACTCGTCGAAGGAGCCGGAATCATAGGGGATTCCGAACTGATCATTGATGATACGCCAGGAATCAGTATTTCCGAGATGCGCAGTAAATGCCGTAAATATAAGCTGGAGCATGATCTGAAACTTATCATCATTGACTATCTGCAGTTGATGTCTGGGTCCGGCAGGAGTACAGACAGCCGGCAGCAGGAGATTTCGGACATCTCCCGTTCCCTGAAAGCACTTGCCCGTGAACTGAATGTACCGGTGCTTGCTTTGTCCCAGCTTTCCCGTGCAGTAGAGCAGAGACCGGATCATCGTCCGATGCTCTCCGATCTGCGAGAATCCGGAGCGATCGAGCAGGATGCCGATGTCGTGATGTTTATTTATCGTGATGATTATTATAACAAGGATACTGAACTGAAAGGAATTTCAGAAATCATTATCGCCAAACAGCGTAATGGTCCGATCGGTACGGTGAACCTCGCATGGCTGCCGGAATACACGAAGTTTGCAAATCTGGAACGATAAAATTTTTCTTATGATCATGCATCAAATTAAATACATTTGCCGAAATGCTTGCGCTTTGGACGGGTTTGTACTAGAATACCATTAAGCCAATAAGGCAATAATGATCATTATTCATAAGGAGGATTTTATTATGGCATACGTT
>ULIW01011372.1_pt1 | contig 12802 bp, 10 predicted proteins | sample 1950451 | NCBI WGS metagenome assembly ULIW01 (sample SAMEA4835452, study PRJEB28245) | human gut metagenome | biome: gut microbiome; material: fecal sample | place: Denmark | collected 2008 | reverse complement strand
GAATTCGCTTATCCATCCTCTCTCCCATGTTTCTCGTAATTAGATTATTTATTCAATACATCTGCAAACTTAAAATATTTTTGCGAAATACCGTCAAGCATAAGGCGTATTTCTCAACCACAAAAGAGCATACGCTACCGCTTTATTAAAACGAAACAAAAAATCACATCATAGTACAATATTTAGCTACATAAGCCATTAAAACAACATTTTAGTACATTTCAAACTTTTTCTCATTTTCTTATTTACATTTTTATTAATTACTTTGTGGATAAAGAATTGCGAATATACTCAATCAAACAAAATAATACAATCACACAAAGAAAGGCTGTTTCCAAAAGAAAACAGTTCTTTTACATAATTTATAAGTTCTATGTTAGACAGTGGACAAATCATAGCAGATAGATACGAGCTACTCAAACAACTAGGAAGAGGAGGATTTTCTGAAGTTTGGCTGGCACAAGACAAACTTACGGATGTTAAGGTCGCCATAAAAATATATGCTCCGGGGATGGGGCTTGACGATGCGGGGATATCCCTTTTCACACAAGAGTTCTCCCTCGTATTTGATATGAATCATACCAATTTACTGCATCCTACTTATTATGACTGCTGGGAACGGATGCCATACCTGATTTTGCCTTTTTGCAAAAATGGTTCGGCCTTCCAATACCTTACTGACAACAACCGGATAACAGAAACGGAAAGCTGGCATTTGCTCCATGATGTTGCAGAGGGACTGGCTTATCTTCATGCAAAAACTCCCCCGGTTATCCATCAGGATATAAAACCCGATAATATTCTGATTAATGATGAGAATAGGTATATGATTACGGATTTCGGAATCAGCGCACGGATTAGAAGTACATTACGCAGGAACCAAGGCCAAGAATCCAGTGGAGGAACTTTGGCCTATATGGGACCAGAACGTTTTGGTCCATCTCCCGCCCCTATTATGGCCAGTGACATTTGGTCATTGGGAGCAACAATGTATGAGCTTCTAACCGGTATGCCGCCCTATGGTGATCATGGAGGCGTATTGCAAAAAAACGGTGCAGACATTCCACTTATCAACGAAGACTTTTCTCAAGAATTAAAGGATATCATTTACAAATGCCTTGCCTTAAATCCATGGGACAGACCCACAGCCAGACAAATTGCAGACTACACTTCCCAACATATCAATGGAAGTCCCGTCCCCTTTAGTCTGTCAAACAACAGCCATGATACTTTGCAAGAGGAAGAGGACAAAACCCATGAGGATTCCATTAGCGCACACTCTTCTGACATAAATAAGATGTCACCCTATCAAGACAAAGGGAAACGCAAAAAAGTTATAGTCGTAGCAGCAATCACAGCTATATTCGCAACAATTGTCATCATCTTTTCGCTAATAAGCGGCAAAGAACCAGTAGTGGAATCCATACCGGAACCGACTCCAACGATTGATTACGACAAAATGTGTCTGTCAATCATTCAAGAAGGCGAAAACTCTAAAATACAAGGAGATGTTTTCCGGTTTGACATTGACACTTTAAAGCAAAACAATGATTCCGTATTTGAGGATTTTTACATAAATGCCATTGGCAAATACCGCCAAATAAATTACTACAAAGATTCCATCTCCGCGAAAATATACTTAAATGCAACAGAACTGAAACAGCAAGTAGAGGCCATACTGGATTCTGCCTATCATGTTTTTAAAGAAAAGGCAAATATCATGAAAGACCTTGACCAAGCCGTAGCAGCCCAGGCTTTTGAAGACCGTGCAAAAAAATAGAACCATATATAAACATAGACAACAATGAAAATGAATAAACTTATCAGACTGATTGTTTTAGCGTTCGCTCTCTCTATGCCAATAAGTATATGGGGGCAATGCGCCTCCATCTATCAAAAGGGAGAGACATACATGAAAAGAGGAAGATACAGAGACGCTATTAAAAGTTTTAAAGCAGCCATGAAATGCGACAGCAATCTGGAGCAAGCATGCAAAAATAAAATCAAAGAGTGTGAGGAAAAAATAAATCCCGCTCCCAAGCCAGCGCCTCCTGCCGAAATCACCAGACTTACCATAGACAGAAAAAGCCTGGAATTTGGGTGTGAGACAAAGACTGCAGAAAGTATAAAAATAGAAAGTCTTCCAGAACAATGGACTGCAATATCAGATGCAGACTGGTGTCAAGTGACTCCCGGTGAGAAGAAACTCTCCATAAGCTGCCAGACCAATTGGCTGACTACCGAACGTAAAGCCACCATTACAATCAGTAATGAAAAGATGAAAGCTACGGTCAGTGTTACCCAAGGTGGCCAAGAAGAATTCATTAATATCGCATTAGATAAATTGGAATTCGGCTCCAAAGGAGAAATTAAGGAACTGCAAGTAGACTCCAATGCCGAATGGGAAGTTGCAGATATTCCTGAATGGTGTGAAGCTATAGCAAAAGACCGTGGCAAACTCATTCTAAAAGTGGGAAAAACCAAGAAGGCCAGAGAAGGAACTCTCATAGTTAAAAGCAAAGGAGGAAAAATATCTTCAATTATTCTCTCCCAGAAAAAGGGAGGTCTATTCTAAATTCATGGTAAACCGACAATGGTGAGAAACTCTGATTTATACAAAGTAATTCCATTATTAAAGTAAAATCTTATGAGATGTATGAATTGCGGTTGGGACAACCTTTCCAACACAACAGTATGCCTAAAATGCGGGCAACCTTTGCGAATGCCGGAGAATTATGCCAACAGTCAGGACATTTTTATTTCAAAAGAAGGTCATGGAGAAGCTATACCCAAACCGACAGTATTGAATGTCAGCTCTAATGAAGAAAAATGCAGAAAAACTGTGGTGTTTTCCACAACAAATGAAGAAGAGAATCATTCTACTGTTGTACAGCCAATTATAGAATGTCCCAATTGCAATTACCCGGTAGTAGGAGATTTCACAAGTTGCCCCTGCTGCGGAACTCCATTGAAAAGAGCAAACATATCAACAAACAATGAATACAAAACAATAAGAGTAGAAGAGGAAGCACCTTCCGTTTCTGAAGAGAAAATGCTCTGTCATGAATGTGGAAGTAAGATAGCAATAACCTGCTCTTTTTGCCCGAACTGCGGTGTCCGCGTACATCGGCCAACCATACGCCGACAAATAAAGAACATCACAGAGACAGAACCGGAAACCAAACCTCACTGTTCATTAACAATTATACCGGAAGAAGAAGAGAACATTCTTCCGAAAAGATTTGAATATGAAGGGAACTCCATCATCTTGAACCGGGAAAATACAGAAATGTCTAATCGTACAATCACCTCAAAGGAACAAGCTGAAATAGTTTTCGATGATGGTCATTGGTATCTGCTTGACCGAAGTATGCTCCAAACGACCTATATCCAGGTAAACAGAAAAATAGAAATCATACCGGATGATATCATTGTACTAGGCGACCGAAGATTCAAGTTTGAATGTGACTAAATATAACTCTTGTGAATAACCGGACTGTCGACAGATGTGATTATAATGTAGGGGAATATATCAATAACCGTTATAGGGTTTCCCAAACATTAGGCGAAGGTTCATTCGGTAAAGTATATCGGGTTACGGACAGCGCAAGCAAAGATTATGCGCTTAAACTACTGAGATTATGGGAAGTTCCTCCTGAAATACGTAAACCATTAATGGAACGTTTCGAGATGGAATTCAAAACTGGGCAAATTGATTGTGACTATTTAGTGCGTTCATTGGACTACGGTACAGTTGGAGGCAACCCTTATATTGTAATGGAATACTGTTCCGGAGGAGATTTAACACCTTATTTAGGTTCTGGAAGCAGTAAGATTCCTCTAATTTGCCAACAAATTCTAATAGGTTTACATGCTTTGCATACCAGAGGCAAGGTTCACCGTGACCTAAAGCCGGAGAATGTCCTTTTCAAGAGTAACGGAATTGCTGCGTTGACAGATTTCGGTATAGCAGGGGATAGAAACAAACGTATGACTGAACGCAATATTTTTGGTAAACCCAACCAAATCTTCGGGACTTATGCATATATGCCGCCAGAACAAGTGAACCGCATGCGAGGTGAGGCCACTGTCCTACCCACTACGGACATTTTTTCTTTTGGAGTATTAGCCTTTCAATTATTGACTGGCAGTTTGCCCTTTGGCGAATTGAGCAGTCATAATGAATTGGCACTATACCAGAAACGTGGGAAAAATGGAGATTGGAACCGGCAGAAATTGACACAGTTGAAACATAGAGAGCAGTGGCAGCAACTCTTTGCAGGATGTCTTAATCCAGATTTCAAAAAACGTTTCCAGTCTGTGCAAGAGGTGTTGGAACACCTGCCAGCAATAAGCCAAGTCCCTATGGAAAGAGGATATTGTCCACCGCAAACAGTCAATGGTTTCTGTATACGTATTATGCAAGGTGAAGAGTACGGAAAAATATATCAATTAAGTGAACTTATAAAATATGGCAATAGAATCCTTACTATCGGGAGAGAACGCGACAATCTGCTACATATAACAGAACAGCAAAGTGCCTATATATCACGCCATCATTGCACAATAGAAACAAATCCCGCCACTGATAAATGGATTATTCGGGACGGGCAATGGCAGAAGGAGTTAAAGTTGTGGCAGGAGTCCAGTAATGGGACTTATGTCAATTCCACCCAAGTCACCAAACAAGGGCATATACTGAAAATTGGAGATATCATCTCCATTGGAGATGTAAAAATGAGATTTGAAAACTATTAATTATATATCAAGTAGTATGGATACACAAAATTACAAACGTACCTTAGCCGGCTCAGTAGGGGCTGGTATGGGGGCATTAATGGGTGCTTCCGGTAGAACTTACTTTATTTTGGAGCACAAGACCTCTTCAAAGTATCATCAAGCGGGAGAATCCCAAAAAATCATTGTCGACCAAGTAGAATTAGGTAGAGACGCTTCCTGCCAAGTACGCTTTGATGAAAGTTTCGAAACAGTCAGCCGCAAACATGCTGCAATTGTACGCGACGGTGAAAACTGGAAACTTATCCACCTTTCACACTCCAATCCGACATTGGTCAACGGACATCCTATAAATGGGTCCTACTATTTACAAACAGGAGATGAAATACAATTATCCGTTGGCGGACCACGCTTGGGATTCATTGTTCCACAAGGTCGCCAAGCATTAACTTCCAGCATTGGATTGACTGAGAGAATGAGCCTTTTCCGCAAACAAGCCTTACGCCCCTACAAGACCGCATTAACAATCATGGGAATTGTTTTCGTACTGGCGGTGGCAGGATTGGCTGCCTGGAATTACAGTTTAGGTGTAAAAAATGATTTGTTGGCACAGAAGACAGAAGAACAAGAACTTCAACTGAAAGGATACCAAAACCAATTGGATTCACTGGGGACCGAAAGAGCATCTCTAGAAGCACAGCAACGGGAGTTAGAGACCAAATTACGAAACAGTGACGGTAATGCAGAGGCCTTAAAAACACAGTTGGACAACGTTAATAGTCAATTAAAGAATGTCAATGCAAGTTTCTATAAGGTCAAATCAGACTTGGACAATCTCTCAAACAGCATAAGCACTAAAAGCATTGAGAATTCAAGCAATGCCATTAACGCAAATATACAAGAAGGCACCAGACTCTCCAAAGACCAATATTATGAAGACCCTGATATAGCAGATGAACAAGACAGTAATGCTTCAGGAGATTTGAAAGATTATTATGATTATATCTATACAATTAAAGTCGACCGTATTGAAATCGAATATAATGGAACAAAGTTTGATCCGGGCATACAAGTTTCAGATATAATCTGCGGAACTGGCTTCATGCTATCAAACGGAATGTTTGTAACAGACAGGCAGAATGTCGAGCCATGGATATACTCCAACACAGAGTGGAAAGACCCATGGCGTAAACTATTGGCTGTATACAAAGGAGCAGGATGTAATATCATTATCCATTACCGTGCATACAGTACCAAAGGAACTGGAAAGCCTCTGACATTTACCAGTAGCGATTTTGCCAAAGACGGACGAAATGATGTACAAGTGACCGAAATAGAAGTAGATAAATCCATCAGGGTACAACTAAGGGAACATGGGATAAAATTGACCTATACACGTAGGAAATATATCAGTGTCAGCATTGTTACCCCTGCTGCCAACAGTTGGGCATACATTAGAGGAAAAGGCGTTTATGGTGAGGGATTGCCTTACGACATTACCGCCGCAGACAACATGAGTGGAGGTACAGAAGTTCAAATGGTGGGCTATGCAGGTTATGCTGATATTCATAATCTTACTCCGGCTCATTTCAATGACCATACCAATATAGCCGACACAAAATATGAGACTACCATATTACAGAATCGTGTGGCAGAGCCCGGTTATTATGGTTCTCCAGCATTCCTTCTAGAAAATGGTTCTTACAAAGTAGTGGGTTTCATGGTAGGAAGCATAGAGGGTAAGGATCGTTTAGTACCAATCAGAAATTTAATACATTAAAATTAAACATGTCCGAGATAAGCATTAAATTAGCGGCAGGTACCAATGTTGGTTTAGTCAGGAAAAACAACGAAGACAATTTTGTTGTCAATCGTGATTTATGCCAATCAGAGTGGATTATCCCCCAATCGATAGAACCCATTTCTTTAGGACGGTATGGCAGCATATTGGTAGTGGCCGACGGAATGGGCGGCACCAATGCCGGAGAAGTTGCTTCTGCCATAGCCATTGAGACGGTGCAAAATGCATTCACCCCCGAGAATTTAGGAGATATCGTTACGCAGGAAGGCATTGTTACCTCAGAAGAAGCCGTTGAAGAATTTCTGAGCAGAACTGTCAAAACCGCTGATTTAAATATTGTCAATGCAAGTAAAGAAGATAGTAGTACCCAGGGAATGGGTACTACTATTGTCATTGCTTGGATATTGAACGATAAAGCCTATATCTGTTGGTGTGGCGACAGTCGTTGTTATGTATTCAATGGCAATTCAGGTTTTTGCCGTTTATCTAAAGACCATTCCTATGTACAAGATTTAGTAGATCAGGGAAAACTAGATCCTGAAAATGCGTTTGACCATCCTTACAGTAATATCATTACCCGCTGTTTGGGAGACCCAACCAATCGTTCCAATCCCGATTTCCGTTCCTATAATTTAAAGGATGGCGATACTCTCCTACTGTGTAGTGATGGGTTATGTGGTTTATGCCACGACGAAGAGATAATGCAAATTATAGAAGAGAACCAGGATGATTTAATGACATGTAAGGATAGGTTGATAGAAGCTGCTCTTGAAGCAGGTGGATATGACAATATTACGATTGTGTTATGCCACATCATGCTACAGGATACCGAGCCCAAAGTAAAGTTGAATAATACAGTGTTCAGCAAACCCAACCACCACAAAATCCAGAAAATTCTTCTGTTACTCCTGGTACTGGCTTTAGCGGCAGGCTTCTATTTATATAGAAATCCACAGCAATATGCAAAATGGAAAACGATACTATATCAGGCAGATACGGTTCTAGTTACAGAGACAGACACTACTAACACTACCCTAACAGATTGATTACTATTGTGAAACTATGCAACTGAAAAATGGTGATATATTTGCTGAACACTATCAGCTGAAGAAACTATTAGGAGTCGGAAGCTTTGGTGAAGTCTGGCTTGCCCGAAATATATTGGCAGATGTAGACGTTGCCATAAAGTTGTACGGACTGTTGGATGACAACGGCATAAAAGATTCCGGGAAGAATTCAAACTTGCCTACAAATTACACCACCCCAATCTACTGCACCTTAATCATTTTGATGTTTTTGGACAGTGCCCTTTTTTGGTAATGCCTTACTGTCCCAAAGGGTCCTCAGCGAGCTTGAAAGGCAAAATGTCTGAAAAGCAAATCTGGCGTTTCATACGCGATGTATCATGCGGATTGATGTTTCTTCATAATCAGAATCCTCCTATCATTCATCAAGATATAAAACCCGATAATATTTTGATAGGGGATGATGACAAATTCATCATCTCAGATTTTGGCATCAGCCGTAAACTGGAGCATACTTTTCGTAAAAGTATCAACAAAGTAGAAAGTTCCGGAACACTTGCCTATATGGGACCAGAACGTTTTGCAGAGAAACCACTGATTGTGGCTACCAGCGATATATGGTCTTTAGGGATGAGTGTTTATGAATTATCCACTGGTCTTGTATTATGGGAAGGTATGGGAGGTTGTGTCCAACTGAATGGTGCACATATTCCAGCATTAGATGAGAAATATTCTTCCCAATTGTCCCAGTTTGTTCACGCATGCCTTGCCCTCAACACTTGGGACCGCCCCACAGCCCAACAAGCCTATGAGTTTGCTTGCTCCATACTAAAACAAACAAAGACAGACTCTCCTTCAGTACAGCTGAAGCCTATTGCTCCACTTTTTCCTAAAACAACATCACCACGCCTTAAAGAAAAGTTCTGTCCTTCGAACATGCATAAACGCATAGCAGGATGGACCGGCCTTGGTATAGTATTGATTCTATTGCTTGTCAAAGGAGGTTCCATATACTTTAGACACCTTGAAGAAGAGCGCAAGTACGCTGCATGCCGTACAGAAGAAGACTACAGAGATTTTCTAAAAGAATACCCCTCCTCATCTCATGCAAACTTTATAAAACAATTTTTGGGAAACAAGGTAAATCCAATCTCCCCAATAAATAGAGAAGAAAACATCGTTATGGACTCGGTAAAAACGGATACTGCAAAACTTGAACAGTTCCAAGAGGAACCTAAAAAACAGATTGTCCACCCACATCCACAACCTTCTTCACAGCCAGTTCTTCCCATTACTGATATAAGAGAAGTCAGAAGAGAAAATGAAGAACGCCTCTTCTATAGTTGCCAGTCGGTAGCAGATTACGAAGAATATTTGCGAAAATATCCCAAAGGCAGGTTTGTACACAAAGCCAAAAGAGCAATCCAGCAAATAGAATCAGAAATGATGCAGTCCAATCCTTCCACTCAAGAAATACACATAAGGAAAAATACAAGAGTCAATGTCAGACTATAAATAATGAATAGGGCATTCCAATGTTTGAACTGCCCTATTCACTATTCAAATACTTGATTTTATTTAATCGTCACCATCGTCGCCCCAAATCCGTACTCCTGGAACGAAGCATCCTGATGGCGGCAGTCAGGATATTTACGTTTCAGCTCGTCCAGCAAGGCTTTACGCAGCACTCCATCTCCCTTGCCGTGAATAAAGACGATGCGTTGTTCGCGCTTTTTCTTGTATTGTTCCATCACTTCACGAAACTTATCCAGCTGGTAATTCAATATTTCGCTGTTGCTCATGCCGCAGGTGTCATCCAGCAACTCGCCAATATGCAGGTCAATTTCGACAATCCCATTCTTGCCACCACGCTTGATGACCGTCTGCGGTTTGGACGGAGTATCTGCCGTTTTTTTCTGTATCAAAGCCTCCTTCAGTTCCTCTGCCGAAACATACACCTGCTTGGCAGGCTGGTCATTCCGGACAATATCATACACCAAGGCCGGTGTTTCAAAGAAAACCGTCTGCTGGAATGTATGCAGTTTATAGAACTTTACCATATCTATGCGGACTTCCACACTGACAGCCGGTTTCATTGTGAACGCACGGTTATCTTTGAATGCCACCAGCTGTACCATCACACGTTCACGGTCGTTCAACTCGGACTTTTCGAACTCCTCCAGCAGAAGTTTCGTATTCGGCTCTATCAAACCATGCGAACGGGCTGTCCAGGACTTTCCTTCGGCACTCGAATAGGTGTAATACATATAATAATTACTGTCGTTCACCAAATATGCCTCGAAAGGTGTAGTGCTGACAGCCTTGATATCCTCCGGAACAAAAGCCAGAAAAACATTCAGGATATCTCCACCTTTCATCTCGGGCTGACGATAAACAGATATCTGCGGTTTCTCCAAACGGACCGATTGAGACTCTGAAACCTGAGACTCCATAGCAGACGGCCTTGCAGCAGTAGCGGCCGTGCGCAATTGTTGCTCTTCTTCCCGCTTCTTCTTGGCAGCCGCTTTGGCTGCCGGAGTGGGGATATTATAATCATCGGTCTCTATCACCACACATTCGTTTATGGGCATCGGTATGTCAAAACCGTCGGCATCTTCCACTAACACGATGTTTTTCCCTTGAAATCCTGTCACAACACCACCCCCAACTTCGCTGAGGAAACGAACTTTATCTCCTATCTTCATAGTAACTTATCTTTTAGTTTGTCTTTTCCTACTTTCTTCCTGCAAAGTTAGGAATTATTTCCCTTATTCTTCAAATCTTCCCAAATATCCGTACCTTTGCAGCCGATATAATAAAGAGAAAGCCATCATGAAAAAAGACCCCAGACATATCAGAATCAGCGAATTCAACTACCCGTTGCCGGACGAACGCATTGCAAAGTTCCCATTGTCCGTACGTGACCAGTCCAAACTGTTATTGTATCGCCACGGAGAAGTTTCAGAAGACAGATTCACTTCACTGCCGGAGTATCTGCCATCGGGAAGCCTGATGATATTCAACAATACCAAAGTCATCCAAGCACGCCTGCATTTCCGGAAAGAAACGGGAGCACTGATTGAAGTATTCTGCCTGGAACCCATACAGCCGAACGACTACGCCCTCAACTTCCAGCAAACCGAGCATGCCGCCTGGCTCTGCATGGTCGGCAACCTGAAAAAATGGAAGGAAGGCATGCTGAGACGTGAGATGACCGTGAAAGGCAAGTCACTCATCCTGACCGCCGAACGGGGTGAATGCCACGGAACCAGCCATTGGATAAACTTCCGCTGGAATAATCCGGAAGTGACTTTTGCCGACATTCTCGAGGTCTTCGGTGAATTGCCCATCCCCCCCTACTTGAACCGGGAGACCCAGGAAAGTGACAAGGAGACTTACCAGACTGTCTACTCCAAAATCAAAGGTTCGGTGGCTGCTCCTACAGCGGGACTGCATTTCACCCCACGCGTATTGGACGCATTGCGCAATAAAGGAGTAGAATTGGAAGAGCTGACACTCCATGTGGGAGCCGGAACCTTCAAACCGGTGAAAAGTGAAGAAATAGAAGGGCATGAAATGCATACGGAATACATCTCTGTCTCGCGCAACACATTGGAAAAACTCATAGCACACGGCGGCAAGGCAGTGGCCGTAGGAACAACTTCAGTGCGCACATTGGAAAGCCTTTATCACATCGGAGTCACTTTACTGAATAATCCAGAAGCCACAGAGGAAGACTTGCACGTCCACCAATGGCAACCTTATGAAATGTCTGCCAAGGTCACCGCCACCTCTGCAGTGGAAGCCCTGCAAGCCATTGTTGCCTATTTGGACAGACATAGCATGGAGGCTCTGCATACCAGCACTCAAATCATCATCGCTCCGGGATATGAATACAAAATCGTGAAGGCTATGGTGACTAATTTCCACCAACCGCAAAGTACCTTGCTGCTGCTCGTATCAGCTTTCGTACACGGTGATTGGCCGAAGATTTACAACTATGCACTGGCACATGATTTCCGCTTCCTGAGCTATGGAGATTCATCATTATTAATACCCTAAGCACAATGAACCACGATAACAATCAAGAGATGTTCCCCCTTGTCGACGAACAAGGCAACATCACAGGTGCCGCCACCCGTGGCGAATGCCATAACGGTAGCAAACTGCTTCATCCGGTAATCCATCTTCATGTATTCAATTCCAAAGGTGAGTTGTATCTACAGAAACGTCCCGAATGGAAAGACATACAACCGGGGAAGTGGGACACCTCCGTAGGCGGACACGTCGATTTAGGTGAAAGTGTAGAGATGGTGCTGAAACGCGAGGTACGCGAAGAACTCGGCATTACCGACTTTGTTCCCGAAACCGTCTTGCATTATGTCTTCGAGTCTGCCCGCGAAAAGGAACTGGTCTTCGTACACAAAACTGTCTACGACGGTGAAATACATCCCAGTGACGAGCTGGACGGAGGACGTTTTTGGAGCCCCGATGAAATCAAGGCAAATATCGGCAAAGGTGTATTCACCCCGAATTTTGAAGGAGAGATAGGAAAGGTCATCAACTTGTAGTGGAAGCTGCTTTCTATCAGTTCGCAAAATATTCCTTCATCTTTCTCCTGACCCGTGGAGCAAGTAACAGCAGTGACGTCATCGTAGGCAATGCCATCAAGGCAAAAGCCAAATCCATGATGGCAACCACTGCTCCCAACGGAATCATGGCAGCCACAACAATCATCACCAAATAGAAGTAGTTATAATACTTGGCATTCTCCGCACCAAACAAGAAGTTGGTGCACTTCAGTCCATAATACGAATAAGAGAACATGGTAGAAAAGGCAAAGAAAAAGACCATCACCATCAACAGATAATGCCCATAGCCGGGAAGGAGCTGCTCAAAAGAATTCAAAGCAATATAAAGGCCTTTTATGCCTCCTTCCGACGCATAGTTTCCAGCTATAAAAATAGGGAAGGCCGTCAATGTACAAACAAGCCCCGAGTCGATGGCCGATCCAATCATGGCTACCAGCCCCTCACGAATGGGATTGTCATTACGGGAGGCGCCATGCATCATAGAGGCCGTACCTACGCCTGCTTCATTGACGTAGGCAGCACGGCGGGCACCAGTCAGTGCAGTTCCCAAAATTCCACCGATACCGGCTTCCAGGCTGAAGGCAGACTGGAAAATGGAAGCCAACACTCCCGGCAACTTATCAAAATTCAAACAAAGAATAACGAAG
>ULIW01017763.1_pt1 | contig 12967 bp, 10 predicted proteins | sample 1950451 | NCBI WGS metagenome assembly ULIW01 (sample SAMEA4835452, study PRJEB28245) | human gut metagenome | biome: gut microbiome; material: fecal sample | place: Denmark | collected 2008 | reverse complement strand
CAGATGCTCTGAACCAGCTGAGCTAAACGCCCGTACACTTCCGTTTCAAAAGCGATGCAAAGGTACAGCTTATTTTGACATTACCAAAACTTTTGCATAATATTTTTCGATATTTTTTTAGTCATTTAGCGACACGCTCTGTTTCTCAAGCATTTAGTACGTTCACTTTTTTGCCTCATTTTTCCGGATGACCTTTGCCGGATTACCAACGGCTATGCTATCGGATGGAATATCTTTCGTCACCACACTACCCGCACCGATGATACAACGGTCGCCGATGGTGACGCCTGGACACAAAATGGCACCGCCGCCAATCCAGCAATCCTCTCCTATCGTCACCGGATAGGCATATTCCTTTTCCGTACGACGCTCGATATAATCCATCGGATGATGGGGAGTGTATATCTGTACGCATGGACCGACCAACGTATGGGCACCAATCGTGATATATCCCCGTCCAGGAAAGTGCAATTGGCATTGACAAAGACATGCTCACCCAGCCGGATACCATCCCCATGGTCGCAATGGAACGGCGGACAGATGACGGACGTGGCGGGAATGCCCGGTACCAGCTCCTCCAGCAAGCTCCGGTAATCCTCATCGTAAGTACTCATCACACGCATTTTTGCCAGCAAGCGCTTGGCATGCTCGAACTTCACCTGTATCTCCGGAACGGACATATCCGCCAACTGGGAGCTACGCATTTTTTCCACTTCATTCATATTGTTTCTTCTTTTGATTCATACAGAGACTCAGCCCCGAACAAAAATACGGAAATAAACGCAGTATACCAAAAGAGCGGAAAACCTTTCGGCTTTCCGCTCCTGCAATCGTTTATAGAGCAAACAATTTATTTGTACTCCTGCCAGCTCTTAATCTGGATATCTTCCAGCTTCATTTCGCAGAATGCCTCGATAAAGGCACTTGCCAGGCGGGCATTGGTAATCAACGGAATGTTGTGGTCGATGGCACCGCGACGAATCTTGTAGCCATTGGTCAGCTCGCGTTTCGTATGGTTCTTCGGAATGTTGACAATCAGGTCGAAGGCATGGTCGGCAATCATCGTCATCACGTTGTTTTCCGCATCCGGGCGTTCATCCGGCCAGTAAACGGCTTCCGTCGTCACGCCATGGGCGTTGAGGAAAGCGGCTGTACCTGCCGTAGCATAAATCTTATAGCCTTTGGCAAAGAGCATGCGGCTGGCATCCAGCAAATCCACCTTGGACTTCATGGCTCCGGAGGAGAACATCACGCCCTTCTCGGGACGGGGGATTCTGAATCCGGTAGCAATCATGGCATTCAGCAATGCTTCGGAGAAGTCGTCGCCAATACAGCCTACCTCGCCCGTAGACGACATGTCCACACCCAATACCGGGTCTGCCTTGTGCAGACGGGAGAAGGAGAACTGGCTTGCCTTCACACCGATACGGTCGATGTCGAATGCCGACTTGTCCGGTTGTGTATAGGGAGCGTCCAGCATGATGCGGGTAGCAGTCTCGATGAAGTTACGCTTCAGCACCTTGGATACGAACGGGAAGCTGCGCGATGCACGGAGGTTACACTCGATAACCTTCACCTCGTTGTTGCGTGCCAGGAACTGGATATTGAAAGGACCGGAAATATTGAGTTCCTTCGCAATCTGGCGGCTGATTTTCTTGATGCGGCGTGCCGTTGCAAAGTAAATCTTCTGTGCCGGGAATACCAGCGTAGCGTCACCGGAGTGTACACCGGCAAACTCTACGTGCTCGGAGATGGCGTATTCTACCACTTCACCGTTTTGGGCAACAGCGTCGAACTCAATCTCCTTGGTGTTCTGCAAGAACTGGGATACCACCACCGGATATTCCTTAGATACCTCAGCAGCCATCTTCAAGAAGTTTTCCAGTTCTTCTTCATCGTAGCATACGTTCATCGCAGCACCGGAGAGTACGTAAGACGGACGCACCAGTACCGGATAGCCCACCTTCTCTACAAAGCCTTTCACATCTTCCAGGCTGGTGAGTTCCTGCCAAGCCGGTTGGTCGATGCCCAGCTGGTCGAGCATGGCAGAGAACTTGTTACGGTTTTCGGCACGGTCGATGGAGATGGGGGAAGTACCCAACACGGGAACTGACTGGCGGTGAAGCTTCATAGCCAGGTTGTTAGGAATCTGTCCACCCACGGACACGATGACACCGCGCGGCTGCTCCAGGTCGATAACGTCGAGCACACGTTCGAAGGAGAGCTCGTCGAAGTAGAGACGGTCGCACATGTCGTAGTCCGTAGAAACGGTTTCGGGGTTATAGTTAATCATGATGGACTTGTAGCCCAGCTTGCGGGCAGTCTGGATGGCATTCACCGAACACCAGTCGAACTCTACAGACGAACCGATGCGGTAAGCGCCCGAACCAAGCACAACCACTGATTTTTCATTCTTATAATAGTTCACATCATAACCCTGAACGGCATACGTCATGTAGAGGTAGTTCGTCAGTTCCGGATGTTCGGAAGCCACCGTATTGATGCGCTTCACGGCGGGCAGGATGCCCAGCTCCTTACGACGGGCGCGTACGGTAAGGTTTTCCTTCTCCATATTGCCTTGCGGATTCAGCACGAAGCGGGCAATCTGGAAGTCGGAGAAGCCAAGCACTTTGGCTTCGCGCAGCACGTCGGCGGGGATGTCTTCCACCTTATTATATTGGGAAAGTTTCTGCTTGTAGTCTACGATGTTCTTCAGCTTGCCCAAGAACCAGGGGTCAATCTTGGTCAGCTCAAAGATGCGGTCGATGGCATATCCCTTTTCCAGAGCCTCGGCAATGGCAAAGACGCGCAGGTCGGTAGGATGTGACAGTTCGTAATCCAAGTCATCGAACTCCACTCCCTCATTGCCCACGAATCCGTGCATTCCCTGACCAATCATACGCAAGCCCTTCTGGATAATTTCTTCAAAGGAACGTCCGATAGACATGATTTCGCCTACCGACTTCATGCTGGAGCCAATTTCGCGGCTGACACCTACGAACTTTGTCAAGTCCCAACGCGGAATCTTGCAAATCAGGTAGTCAAGCTGCGGAGCTGCATATGCCGAGTTGGGAGTTCCCATCTCGCCGATTTGGTCGAGCGTATAGCCCAACGCAATCTTGGCAGCCACAAATGCCAGCGGATAACCGGTAGCCTTGGAAGCCAATGCGGAAGAACGGGACAGACGGGCGTTCACCTCGATGACACGATAGTCGTTTGTCTCGGCGTTGAACGCATACTGGATGTTACATTCGCCCACGATGCCCAGGTGGCGGATACATTTGGTGGAGAGCTCCTGCAACATTTTCACCTGCTCGTCGGTCAATGAGCAAGTGGGAGCCACTACGATGGACTCACCCGTATGAATGCCCAGCGGGTCGAAGTTTTCCATGCTTGCCACCGTGAAGCAGTGGTCGTTGGCATCGCGGATTACCTCGAATTCAATTTCCTTCCAACCCTTCAGAGACTCTTCTACCAGAATCTGCTTGGAGAAAGTGAAAGAGCTTTCGGCCAATTTAATGAAGGCTTCCTCGTCCGGACAAATACCGCTTCCCAGTCCACCCAGAGCATAAGCCGAGCGCACCATCACGGGGTAGCCAATCTCGCGGGCTGCCTTCAGTGCGTCTTCCATGCTCTCCACAGCGTGGCTCTTCGGAGTCTTCATCGGAATCTCGTCCAGCTTCTTCACAAAGAGGTCACGGTCTTCGGTGTACATAATCGCCTCAACGGAAGTACCCAGCACGCGCACGCCATATTTCTGAAGAATTCCGTTCTGATAGAGTTCCGTACCGCAGTTCAGCGCCGTCTGTCCGCCGAATGCCAGCAAAATGCCGTCGGGACGTTCTTTCTTGATGATTTCTTCCACGAAATAAGGAGTTACCGGCAAGAAATAAACTTGATCGGCGATACCTTCCGATGTCTGGATAGTAGCAATGTTCGGGTTTACCAAAACAGAACCGATACCTTCTTCGCGCAACGCCTTCAGCGCCTGCGAACCGGAATAGTCAAACTCTCCGGCCTGACCAATCTTGAGCGCACCAGAACCCAAGACAAGCACTTTCTTTAAATTCTTTTCCATATTCTCTTGTTGTCTATTAAGTTACGAGTTACAAGCTACGAACTACGAGTTGTAGCTATTTCACAAAAAAAATGCGTCACCCAATAAAGGATTAACGCATTACCAAAGAACTAAAAATATCTTTCTCGAAAAAAGAGAAACTGACGGCTCCCAAATGAAATTCATTCGAACGGAGGTTATATTTGCTTCTCATTTCCTGCGATTGCATAGTCTCTTTAAAATTTGTGCAAAGTAACGACTTATTTACGAAAAGAGCAAATTGTGGCATATTTTTTTGTATAAAAGAAACGTCATCCTCCATAATAGAAGAGCGGCCGTCGCCCGCAACCGAAATCTTTTTCCGAAAAATGCGATTCCATATAAAAAAGAAAGACTATATCTCAGTAAAGGCATTTGCGGATAAATATGAAGATTCTCCCCACCAAAACTTGCTTTTCTCGCCACGGAAACTTACCTTTGTGCCTATACAAAAATAGAACAAGGATTCTGTTTCTACAAACAAAGCCTTTATTCTTAAAAATAAAATTTCTATTCCTTGGAATAAAGGCTTTATTCTAAGATTTCTCCGCCACCAAAAGAACTTTGCTCCGCAGGGAAAAGGACTTTGCAACGAAGGAAAGAAAAGAAAGGAGAACGCAACAATGACCACACGCTACCAAATGAAAGAAATGCCCGACTTGCAAGGCACGGGCGAACCAATCACCTACCCCAAGATGGTGATGACCGGACAGACCGGCACGCGCGAACTGGCGGAATACATCGCCATGACCTCGGGATTCTCGAAAGGCGTAACCGAAGGAGTTATCTGCGAGCTGGGCGAAGCCCTGGCCCACGAAATGGGAATGGGACGCTCGGTGAAGATAGAAGGATTGGGCGTATTCACCCCCGCACTGTCCATCTACCCCGACAAAGAACGCGAACAGCCCCAAGAAAGCAGCACGAAGCGAAATGCACGGAGCATCTACGTAAGCGGCGTGAACTTCCGCACGGACAAGGCCTTGATTAGAGAAACCAACCATTGGTGCGAACTGGAACGTGCCTCCTGGAAACCCGCACACTCGTCGAAGAAATACACCCCCGAACAACGTCTGGCTCTGGCGCATCAGTATCTGGACAAGCACGCCTTCCTTACTGTCAGCATCTACCGGCAACTGACCGGACTCGTCCGCTCCACCGCCACCGTGGAACTGCGCAAATGGGCACATACTCCCGGCAGCGGAATCGATACAAGCGGCATCGGAAGCCATAAGGTATACGTGAAAAGGAAAGAAAGCGTCATCCCTTGAGGTTTCGATAATTATAGGTATCTTTGCCGGTCTTAATGGCTTTTATACAATGAAGAAACTAAAAAATACATAATATGGCAAAAGAAAAAATCATCCTTACGGGCGACCGCCCCACAGGACGCCTGCACATAGGACACTATGTAGGCTCATTGAGAAGAAGAGTGGAACTGCAAAACTCCGGCTTATACGACAAGATTTTCATCTTCATCGCCGACGCACAAGCGCTGACGGACAATATGGAGAACCCGGAAAAGGTGCGCCAGAACGTCATCGAGGTGGCATTGGACTACCTGGCTTGCGGACTGGACCCGACGAAGAGTACTATCTTCATCCAATCCCAGATACCGGAACTCTGCGAACTGACCTTCTACTATATGGACCTGGTGACCGTGAGCCGCCTGCAACGCAACCCGACGGTAAAGACCGAAATCCAGATGCGTAATTTCGAGACAAGCATCCCCGTAGGTTTCTTCACCTACCCCATCAGCCAGGCAGCGGACATTACCGCCTTCCGCGCCACTACCGTGCCCGTGGGCGAAGACCAGGAGCCGATGATTGAACAAGCTCGTGAAATCGTACGCCGTTTCAACTATATATATGGTGAAACCCTCGTGGAACCGGAAATCCTGTTGCCCGACAATGCAGCCTGCCTGCGCCTGCCGGGAACGGACGGCAAAGCCAAGATGAGCAAGAGCCTCGGCAACTGTATCTATCTTTCGGACTCTGCCGACGAGGTGCAGAAGAAGGTGAAGAGCATGTATACCGACCCCGACCACCTGCGTGTGCAAGACCCCGGAAAATTGGAAGGCAACACCGTATTCACTTACCTGGATGCCTTTTGCCGTCCGGAACACTTCGGCCTTTATCTGCCCGAATATCCGAATCTGGACGAACTGAAAGCCCACTACCAACGTGGCGGTCTGGGCGACATGAAAGTGAAGAAGTTCCTCAACGAAATTATGCAGGAGACACTGGAGCCTATCCGCAACCGCCGCAAGGAGTTTGAAAAAGACATCCCCGCCATCTACGACATGCTGAAGAAAGGTTGCGAAACTGCCAGGGAAACCGCTGCCGCAACCTTGGACGATGTACGCAAGGCTATGAAGATAAACTACTTTGATGATGCGGAACTGATTGCAGAGCAAGTAAAGAAATTCGGCGGAGAATAAGGGATAGGAGATACGAGTTACAGAAGTTACGAGTTACAAGGAGCTACCTGTTACAAGTTACTGGTTACAAAAAATGAGGGGCATGCGTCATAATAACGCATGCCCCTTCTCATTTCTATAACTCGTAACTCCTTGTAGCTTGTAGCTCGTAGCTTTCTAATTGGCAGATTTCACCAATACCACACGGTTCAGAATCGGCTGTCCGAACTTATCGACACCACCACCGGCATCCACCTTCAGGCGGTCAGCATGAATTCCGTATTGTTTTACCAATACATCGACCACGGCTTGTGCACGCTTCAAACTCAACTCTTTGTTGAATGCCGGCGTACCGGTTGCAGAGTCTGCATATCCGTTTACAGTGTAAGTGGCGTTCGGGAACTGTTTCATCTGGTCTGCCAGATAAGACAAGTTCATTGCTTCACGTGGAGAGACTTCGGCAGAACCGATATTGAAGAATACGGTACGCGGTGCTATATCCGGATCGGGAACAATCACTTCGGTTTCCGTAACTTCGGCCACCGGCTGGTTCTGTGCAGCCACCAATGCATTCTGCAGCTGCTGGTTGGCAGCTCCCATCTCTGCAAGCTGTGCCTGCATGGCAGCCAGCTCTACCTGAGAAATCAACTGAGGCATCGGGCGACGGAATCCACGGGCGGGGAAACGGTATGTCAACCCTACCGTTGCACTCAGCACGCCATCATATCCATGATCGCCGCCAACTTCGCCATCGAACTTATCTTCAACGCCCATTGCGCTCAGCTCCAGGTTAATATCTATCGCATTGGAAATACGGAAGCGATTGATGATACCCGCGTTTACAGACAGAGCTTCGCGGTGAGGCTTTGTGTAGTTGTGAGTGAAGCCAGCACCTACATAAGGAATGATTTCATACACACGGTGCTGGTTGTATCCTCCAAACAGCGCATTCAGATTGAACATCACATCTCCGTGCAGATTCATATAGTCGAAACGCTGTTTGTAGTAGCCGTCATCCATCTGAGTGCCTTTCACGTAGTCAGCACCTGCATCATATGTATATCCTCTTGCCTGAAGGCCGCTATATTGCAGACGTACTCCCAGTCCCGGGGTGAACCATTTGCCGATGGCAAAATTCAGCGTCGGACTGATACGCTTGCCAAAACTTCCTGCCTTATCATTATCTCCAAAAGTTGCTTCGGCACCACCGCCTATAGAGAAAAACCAATTACTCCAGAACGGATTAGTGATTACCTGATATTTATCCTGAACCTGGATAACACCAAATTCTTCCACAACTTCAGTCTTTTGCTGCGCCATGGCAACAGAAGACACACCAGCTAAAGCCAGTAACATTAGAATCTTTTTCATATACCTTAAAATAGTTAAGTGGTTAATTAAACTCTTTATCATTCAAACTGTCTAATTAACGCCAACAGAACTAAAAGGTTCTGAATATTTGTACTTTTTTTGCCTTGATGCAAAAGAAAGTACTCTTCCTTATTTGGAGAAAAGCTTTTCTATGTCGTCTTCTTTAATGGTCGCCAGCACCGTCTTTCCGTCCGGAGTATAATTCGGGGATGGGCATGCAAACAGATTGTCCACGAGATTGGACATTTCCTCGTTGCTCAGCACTTGTCCATAGACGATGGCCGCAGCACGTGCCAAGGTCGATGCAAGAATTGTCTGCACCTCTTCCTTAACGTCATTCCCTTTTTCCATAGCAGTATGTACCATATTCCGGACCAATTCTACCGGGTTCAACCCCTCTATGCCCGAAGGTATGCCGTTGATGGCATAGCTGCCGCCACCCAGCGGGCTCAAATCGAAGCCTACTGCCGACAAATCTTCCAATATACTTTCCAGTACGGCAGCTTCCGAAGCCGGCAACTGGATAATCTCCGGAAACAATACCCCCTGGGATACGCCTTGTTTCTGTCGAATCTGGCTCATATAGCGGTCGAACAATACCCGGACATGCGCCCGGTGCTGGTCTATCAGCATCAGACCCGATTTAACGGAAGTCAGAATAAAACGCCCCTTGAACTGGAAGTGTTGCGCTCCTTTCTCTACCGTTGCCTCATTGCCATAGAAAGAGGCGCTTGCCCCGGAAGGAACCGTTTCCTGGAAATAAGGAACCCTCTCCTCCTCTCTTGGAGCCGTACCGGTAACCGTATCCTCTACAAAAGGCTCTTCCTCCATCGGCTCGTTCATCCTGCTGGCTTTTTCCAAACCGGAATAAAGCCCCTCCCACTCCACTTTGGGGCGCGAATAATTGCCACCGCCTCCATAGGAAGAAGCGGAAGACGTCTTGAAGGGATTGAAATCCGTGTTATAGTGTACCTTCGGAGGCTCTATCGGACGAGCCTGCTCGAATGCAGGAATATCCGGCATGTCCTCGGTATCAAAATCGATAGTAGGTATAGCGCTAAACTTGCCTAAGGATTCCTTGACCGCAGCCGACAGAATCTGCCAGATAGCCTGCTCATTCTCGAACTTAATCTCCGTCTTCGTCGGATGGATGTTCACATCGATATTGGCAGGGTCTACCTCGAAATAAATAAAGTAGGAGATTTGCTCACCGGCAGGAATCAGCTGCTCATAAGCGTCCATCACCGCTTTGTGGAAATAGGGGTGACGCATATAACGCCCGTTCACAAAAAAGTATTGGTGCGCTCCTTTCTTGCGCGAGGTTTCCGGCTTGGCAACAAAACCGGAAATCTTTATCATCGTCGTATTGACGTCTACGGACAGCAACTGCTGATTCAGTTTCTTTCCGAAAACTGCCATGATGCGTTGCCGCAAAGGCATTACCGGAAGATTGAACAATTCCGTATCATTACTATACAGATAGAAGGCTACCTCAGGATGCACCAGCGCTATACGCTCGAATTCCGTAAGGATATTGCTCAACTCCGTAGAGTTGGCTTTCAGGAATTTACGCCGGGCAGGAATATTGAAGAATAGGTTCTTGATGGAAAAATTGCTTCCCTTAGGGCAGGAAACGGCTTCCTGGCCCTCGACTTTAGAGCCGGCAATCAACAGTCGCGTCCCCAGTTCCTCGCTGGCTAGGCGTGTTTTCAACTCCACTTCAGCTACCGCAGCAATGGAAGCCAACGCTTCTCCACGGAAGCCCATGGTGCGTAGGGCAAACAAATCGGCAGCTTCGCGTATCTTTGAAGTTGCATGGCGTTCAAAAGAAAGACGCGCATCCGTTTCGGACATCCCCTTTCCGTCATCAATCACCTGGATGCAGGTCTTGCCCGCATCGGTAATCAGCACATGTATTTCCTCTGCTTCGGCATCAATTGCATTTTCCACCAATTCCTTCACAACAGATGCCGGACGCTGAATCACCTCTCCGGCAGCAATCTGATTGGCAACCGAATCGGGCAGCAAATGAATGATATCGCTCATGATAATGTTTAATGATTAGAGATTAATGATTAATCATTATTAAATGATTCCGTTACTGATGGCATACCACAGATAAATCAGCACAGCTATGACAACAAGGATTATGCCCAAATGCATCGGCTTACGTCCGCTCTCCTTGCGCCGCTTCAAGTGAGTTGTTCCTTCTATGAATTTGCCCCGTATATCCTCGGGCGAGAATTCCTTTTCCGGCAGCATACCCAGGTCACGCTTGGCGTTTTCTTCCATCTTCGCCAACTTCTCTTTCCGCTCATCCACATAGATATAGCTATGATTGAAGCCACGAGGCTTCCGCATTGCAAACATTCCCATGACGCTACTTATTATTTCGTTTAATATGCATATTCCTTGGCGAAGTTACAGGTTTCCGGTCACTTTTCTTCAATACTTCACCTGCTTTTTTAGCCCTCCACTCGAAGATGTCCTCCTTGTTGAGCGGACGGATGTAGTCGAACCAAACAAAAGAAGGCAGCCTGCTCTTATCTGGTGGAATCTGGTCCAAAGGATAGGCTGTACCGGTAGTCTTTCCAACAAAGACTCCGCGCTCCATTCTTCTCTCCTTCAAGTACATTTTCAAAAGTCCACCTTCCGAATAGTTCATCATAATCAGCGAACTGTCCTTCTCCTCTACCGGATAATACACCACCAATACATTGCCGTTTACCTCCACCAGACGCATGTCTCCATCTATGAAGAAAGCTTTCATCTCCTTACCGGAAACTTGGTTATAGTGAATACTGTCCTTTTTCTCTACCGTCAGGGCCTGATTGATGATATGTGCCCAGTCGATGGTACTATCGTTCATGTAAATTTTAATTTCCTCGCCCAACAACTGTTGTTCCCCGTGCCACAAGATAGGGTCGGTGTACATCGTCATGCAAGAGTCCTTGGAATTATACACCAACGAATCGCATACGGCCTGCACATCCGTGCGATAAGCACGCACCTTATGATAGGCACGCATCTCCCGGTACATGGAATCGGTATTCATATGGTAGGTAATCAGCCGCAAAGTATCACCGTGCATAAACAGACTGTCGCCCTGCGAATAGTCGATAGCTACGGCACGTTTGGTGGCAACGGCGCTTCCGGTCAGTTCGTTGTAGAAACAATAGTCGCCAGTCAACATGTTCCGGTTGACCGTATCATTCATCTGTACATTGTCAAAAGCCTCGCCGTATCCCAAGATGCGGTCGTAGAAAAGGCTGTCACCGGTCAGTTTCTTGCCTTCGTTAGTCAGTACGGAACGGTCGAGCAGTTCTGCCTGCTCAGTAGTCGTATTGTACACGCCACGTTCGGAATAAATATGATTTTGGTCACTCACAATGTCGGAGGGTCCTAAAATTGTGGCAATCTTAGTAGCTGTACTATACTTCAAGGTATCCGAAGTCAAAACAAACTTCGGGTTGACCAGCTTCACGTCGTGGTTGAAGACAGCCAACTTGGTGGCAGGGCTATATTCTCCCCATTCGGAAGTCAGCACATTATCCTCGTCGGTCAGCGTACCGCCTTCGAAGTAATAGCCCAAATCGTACAGACGGTCATAGTTCAAACTGTCGGTTGTCAGCACCGTATTACGATTTATCATACGTACATTCTCACGCAGCATGGCCAGCTGCGACATGCCGTCATAATACAGATAGTCTCCATAGATAAACAAGGTGTCGCCCTGCTCCATACGCACATTGCCGAATGCCTCCACAGAATTTATCTTTTCGAATATCAGCGCACTGTCACAGAACATGTACATACTGTCATGCTTCATCCTCACCGAGCCGATGAGTACCTGCACATCAGGACGCAACTGTTTGTCCGCCTGCGCCTCATCTGCGTACAACAAATCGACGCGCGTCTTCTTCTTTTCCGGCGTCTCCGTCTTTTTCTGTTCAATCGAGTCCACTTTCTTCTTCTCTGGTGCACCAGTACTCTTCTTCTTGTCCTGCGCACTCAGCAGACAGATACCAAACAAGCATAGAATACCTACCAGGAGGTATCTATGCTTGTTCAGGAAATGATTTTTTGTATTCTTCTTTTGCATACAAATCTATGTAAATTCTTCCGGATTATTCTTTAATCCAGCCCGGATACTTGAACGTACAGTTATTCTTCCAATTATCCTTGATACGGACATATGTGTGCTTCTGCTTCTCACGAATCCACTTGTCCAGCACTTCGTCGCGGCGTTTCTCCAACACAATCTCTTTCAAGTTCTGATAGTCATCGGCAATGGTAGCCTTGTGTCCCGTCGTACGGCTCTTCAGTTTCACAATCACACACTCTTCTTTTCCGGTCTTTTGCGGAATCATGGTGAAGGCTTCGGAGATTTCGCCCACTTTCATCTTATCCACCACCTTGGCTATTTCAGGGGGAAGTTCCTGCATCTCAAAACGGGAAGTGTTCGTATTGGGATTCGGCAACAAACCATGATTGTTACGCGTATCCTTATCCTGCGAAAGCACTGAGGCAGCCTCTTCAAAAGAGAACTTGTTATTGCGGATATCATCGGCAATAGAATCCAAACGGGCACAACCGGCAGCCAGAGCTTCTTCCGGAATATGCGGTTTCAACAGAATGTGGCGTGTTTTAATACGGTCACCGCGCTTCTCTATCAACTGAATGATATGGAAACCATATTCAGACTCTACAATCTTGGAAACCTTGCTGGGGTCTTGCAAGTTGAAAGCTACATTGGCATAAGCGGGGTCCAGCATACCGCGTCCCGAAAACTCTATTTCACCGCCACGCATGGCCGAGCCACGGTCCTCGGAGTACAGACGAGCCAACATGGAAAAGCTTTCGCCCTTATTGACACGGTCGGTATACTCACGCAGACGCCTCTTTACATCTTCTATTTCCTCCAAAGGAACCTTGGGCTGCTGAGTGATAATCTGCACCTCCACCTGGGTAGGGATATAAGGAATGCTGTCCTGCGGCAAATCCTTGAAGTAACGGCGCACCTCAGCCGGAGTTATCTTAATCTCACCCACCAGTTTCTGCTGCATCTTCTGAACCTTCAATCC